>Ga0302122_10000545_pt1 | contig 23276 bp, 15 predicted proteins | sample CB21_SCM_MG_FD_203115 | JGI IMG/M metagenome (GOLD analysis project Ga0302122, IMG submission 203115) | Marine microbial communities from Western Arctic Ocean, Canada - CB21_SCM | ecosystem: Environmental > Aquatic > Marine > Oceanic | place: Canada: Western Arctic Ocean | collected 2017-09-28
TTTTGAAAAAGTGCTCATCGGAACGCTGGGGCCGAGAGAAACGTTTTTAGGTGTGGCGAAGAGGCGAGCGGCGAAGAACAGCGTTCTGGCGAGCGGCGCAAAACACACTAGGGGCTAGTGGCGCAAAGCCTACTAGGGCCTGTGTGCCCCGTACCGTTAACGGTACGGGGCACTCGGACTCTCTATGGGTTAGGTCTGATGGTGGGTGGACGCCTACACCGTTTGCGCATGCGCTTTGGGCATCCCATGGCTCTCAAAAGCTCTGGATCAAAACCATTGGCAAATCATACCTGAATCAGCTGGACTGTTGAGAGAATTGGTAGATATGATCCAAGCGCCAGCGTATACGGTGTAGGCGATTGCGCATGTCTAGTACCCCCTCTAAGCGACCCCAGGGAGACCTGCGGACCACGGATTGACTGCATTCCACTGGCGTGGCCACCATGGTGGCATCGTCGTCAGCATCGCGACCAAAAAATTATCTTTTTCTCCCCCCAGTTCTTGTCCTATTGGTCTCTTTGGACCAGTATCTAACCGGACGATACTCAAACGGCTGCATGGCGTGTTTCATCTTAAATAAAAATACTAGACGTGTTTCCCTATTCATATATTATGTGCCTGCTCCAAATGAGCCATTATACGTGCTTGTAGCCACACAGTGACATTGCAGTTGTGGTTCTATAGCAGCCGTGGAAGGCGCTGTTGCACAGCACGGCATTGCAGCCTCATCAAGCAACACCTTGCAAGCAAGTCCTTGCAATCAGTGTGATTCAGTAAGCGCTGTGAACGATGCTGCTGTCGGCCGTGCGCACCTGCAGTTCTCGCATCGCTGCGCGCTACGCATCAAATTTTGGCCAGCGTAACGGCGGTGCGATTGCGAACAAAGCGTCAATTCTCTCCGACGTCGACGAGGCGCTGACCGGTTGTCGCCCGCCGGACCTCGAAGTGCTGCTCGCTGATCACTTGACGGCGACGGACTCGCCGGCGGCCGAATGGGCGCATGCGCTGTTCTTGCGCTTCGGCCACGTGTCCGTCCGATACACGACGTCAGATGGCCGGCAGCGGGTCATGAATATCCTCGGCGGCGTTGAGGGCGACATGGTGAACTTCGTCGAGCCGTCGGACTATTTATACGGCACGCACGGCTGGGAGACGTACGCGCAGCAGGGCGGCGCCTACCAGCGCGACTTCGTGGGCGTGCGCGTCGAACGGTGCGCGCCTGGCACCATCGATTCGCTGCACGCGTACTATGAAGCACTAAAAAAGCGATCCCACATCGAACACGGGGGTGCGCGGTTCCAGCTCGTCAACGCTCGCTTGTCTACGCTGGCCGCCCAGCTCCCGCCGCCCCTCGGTCGGGTGGTCGCGGGTGCGGCGGGCCAGATAAAGGAGGCGACCGAGTTCCTCGTGCGCGGCAAGCGGGCCGTGCCGGGGGCGAAGGCGTCACGCGTCGTCGTCGACGAGTTCCGCCACGCGCGGCGCACGGCGGGAAACTGTGCGCAGTGGACGTCTTCAGGCATAGAATTTGCGGGACTCATACCACGGACCCGCTTATTTCCGAAAAGTATACTTATCGACTTGCTCGAGAGCGAGACTCGGCACGGCCGCGAAAAAAACGTGCACGTCGTGCTCTACGAGAAGGTCAAGGCCGCGCCGCCGTATTTAGAGGGCTTCCGCTTCCGGCGGCCGGCCTTCGTGCACCCGCTGTCGCCGGCGCGCAACCTCATTTACTCGAACATGCGGGAGTTCGCTGATGCTATTGTTAGTGTGGATGATACGGAGAACGCCGTCGTCGACAAGAATGAGCACCCGCGCCGGCCGCCGCGGTGGTTTTCCGTCTGGCGCGCCGCGTCGGTCGGCGGCTCGACCTTAATACTCGTCAGTGTTGTCGACCATATCGGCCCCATGGGACCCGCCGCCGCAGCGGTGTGGCTTGGCATGTGCTGGTGGTTGTATTAAAAATATTGTTTACACATTTCATCACATCGACGCATCCTCCGTGGCGATCGCGAGCACGCCGCCGCGCAGCCGCCCCAAGTCGCCGTCGCTGGTATACACCGCGTGCGAGAGGCGGAGGAAGCCCCCCTCCGGGAAGAGGCCGACGGCCGCTTCGACGCCGAAGCGGTCGCGCAGCCGAGATCGTACCGAGTCCGGGCCCACGGGCTGCCCCGGAATATCCCTAAAGAGGTCAAGCCCCGCGGGCAGGCGCACCATGCCCATGGATCCGAGACATTCCTCGTGATACGCCGCGTCGACGCGCCACGCAGCACACAACTCGTCGTGCGCGTGCTTAAGGCCTAGCCGGTTGTGCTCCGGCGCGGTGAGCCCGTCGGCCGACCGCCAGTTGCGGAAATACGCTAACGCAGCGGGGACCGCGCGCGTCGCGGCGTAGTCCCGCGTCCCCGTCCACCGACACTCCGCCGCGAAGTCGCCCGCTCCCCACGACGGCACGACGTGCTCCAGGTGCCGTCGGAGCGAATGCAGGACCGTGGCCGTCGGCGCGGCGAACGCCCACTTGTGGAGGTTGGAGAAGTAATAATCCGCGCCGATGGCGTCGACGTCCACTGGCACTTGTCCCAGGGCATGCGCGCCGTCCACCGCGACTTCGGCGACGCCCCGCCGCCTACACAGCGCCACCATCTCGTTTACTGGGCAGACGACCACGGGCTGCGACGAGACGTGGTCGAGCAACACATAGCGCGGATCGTGTTGTTGCAGTGCTTGATCCAACCAGTCCAGCACGTGCGCGTGCGTCGTGCCCGGGAAGGGAAACGGCCACTCCGCGACGCGGTCTGCGCCGAACGTCGCGAGCGCGGAGGCCTTGACCCCGCCGTAGGCGTTGGCGGGCAGCAGGACCGTGCCTTCCAGCTGTGACCAGCGCCGAAACACGATCGCGGCCGCGACGGTCGCATTCTCGACCAATGCAGTATCCTCGACCGGAGCGTTGATACTGTCCGCCGCCGCAGCCGTCGCCGCTTGCAAGTCGGCGTCAAGCGCTCCGGAAAAGTACTCGTCGTCGGGTTGCGCGAGCCAGCGCGCGCGGCATTTCTCGACCGCGGCGAGCACCGGTGCCGGCGTCGCACCGAAGCTGCCGTGGTTCAGCCGGGCAATGCCGGGTGCATGGTGATCAAAGTCTGATGCGAATGCGGGAGCGCTGGCGCGCGTGTAAGAGGACGAGGAGGCTGCCCGCCTCGAGACGGCTGCCCTCGTCACCTTTTGGCGCAGAATGCTGCAGCGGTTTTTCATCGATGCGTGTCGCAGAGCCTCTGCCACAGTCTGACAGAGCGATTTCGGAAGCTCGATTTCAGCTCGATTAATTTCGGGTTTTTCTCCGCGGACAGACTGAATGGAGTACGCTCGGGGTCCGTACTAGTGGGGCTAGATAGTTACAATAAGTAGTCACACACACACACTCGCGGCTACCCCCTGCCGCGAAAAAGCCGGCACGGCGCTCGCGAGACGCGTGTCCTCCGCCGCGCGCGGGGGCGCAACGGGGTAGTTCCAGAACAATTTAAAAGCGGGCGCTACGCGTCCCCGGCTGGCCGCACGAGGGGCTCCTCGTCGGCCGGCGCGTCGGCCGCGGCCGCCGGCCGCGCGGGCGTCAAAGGAGGCGACGGCGGCTCGGCGCGGTCCGCCTGCACGGGCCCGGGCGAGATCTCCCAGGTGGCCACCTTGTAGCCCATGACGCGGTGGAAGTCGCGATATTTCACATCCGTCGGTAGCAAGTAGAGGGGCCAGGGGTCCACGCCGAAGACGTCGACCCAGGGCACGGGCGCGAAGTTCCCCTTGGGGCCCCGCTTCCGCATGCGGTCGATGGTGCCGATGCCCGTGACGATCGCGTAGACCTGGTTATAGGTCATCGTGGCCACAAATAACAGAGAGGCGATGGAGATGCCCAACAAGGCATACTCGAGGCCCGCGATGACGGAGGACGAGTACGTGTACCCACTGGATACGTTTGCGAGTATCAAAGCCAGAGCATACGTCGCTTCGATCAACGTATAGAACAAGAACAGCATGAAATGCTTCTGGTTATTAGCCCCGATGCAGTTGTTCATCCAGGGGCAGTGGTGGTCCATCCTGACGATACACCGGTTGCATATTCTACAGTGATGCGACCGCGGGGGCTTGTACGCGTCGCAGCGGCCGCAAATGGTTTCGGGGATGCCCGATTCTGATGCCCGGATGAGCGGTTGGGCATGTCTAGGTACCGCCCCCGGGTTCGTGAACATGGTCTTAAGTTGGCTGATGAGGGCCAAACAAGAGAAGAGGATGTAGATCGGGACGTTCGCGATGCTCCAGCCCCCATCGACCGCCACGACCGTCACCACGACGTCCGCATATAAGGTCAGCACCCACAGCATGCTCGCCATGACGGCGCCCGGGTTGTCCCGCTTGTTGCACCAGTAGCGCGCGCCCTCGTGGGTCCCGCACACGGCGGCGTCGAGGTCGTCCATGGCGCGCGGCGGCGCCGCGTCCGGCGGTCTTCGTTAAGATGCGCCGCGGCTTGGGGCCGGAGTTTGGCGCGTCGGGCCGTCGGCTCGGCGCGCAGCGCGGCGAGGCTCAGAGAGCTCCTGCTACGGGTTTAGACCAGCGCGCAGCGCGGCGACCGCGCCAGGCTGTCGGATGCGCTGCGTGAGCCTATTAGAAGTGCTCAATCGATCCACGGGTGTGCGGCCAGCTCGCAATAGAGTCGCTTTTGTCGCGTCCGCGCTCGAGGAATTAGAGAAGTTTGCCCCTGGGCGAGTGCGGCGGAGCCTTCCATGTCCGCCCCACGTGTCCATAAGACTCTCCCGGTGCGAAAAATCTCAAAGGAGCGACGTATAACGCGCCCCGAGACCCAAGGTGCCCAAACTACACCCCCCCCCAAAGGCACAAGAGAAGTGCCTGGAGACACATCGGCACTCCCTCGGAAGGCCTCCGGGGGCCGGCTGTCAAAACCGAGCCCGCGCATGCGTGCGGGTCGCAGAGTATAGCTAGTAGTGGTCCAAATCGAGCAACCGGCGCCTCCTCGCATTGGTGTCTGCTGAGAGAGGCCTTTTGCTGCCGAGTCCACCTTTGTCGTGTCGCAGCCGATCGCGCTCGGAAAAGGTGCCCTCCATTGCATCATCAGTGAGTAAGGAGAGGCTGCCCCACACGCCATCGCGATGGCCAGCCAGCTGTACCGCGCCCCGGAGAAGGGCGCCCGGCAGCAGGCGTTGATTAACGACCAACAAGTGGAGCTCCACAAGGCCGCGGCGGCGCATTATTTGCGCACGGACCACGACGGCCTCGTCCAGGGCCAGGTCGACCACACGCTGCTCGTCGGCCATCGGGTGCGCACGTCCCCGGAGGAGCTCGAGGCGCTAAAACTCGAGTTCGGCACGGAGCAGCTGCAGCTCGAGAAGTGCCCCGTCTGCCAGCGGGCCGTGTCGCACGGCAAGTTCGGCGTCGACCACATCATGTTCTACGCGGCGGGCGACGGTGACAAGAAGACGCGCAAGGTGCGCTCGACGCCGCGAATCTGGTGCTCGCCGTGCGCGAAAGCGCACGCGAAGCGCCACCGGAAGCCCTACCTGCGGAGCCGCGCCGAGGAGTCGCTGCGGGACGCGTGGCGGGGCTTCGTGGTTAAAGTCAGGGCGGACCAGGGCCAGGACGTCGAGGGCGCGCCGGCGCGCGCTGCACCGGGCAACGAGGCCACGGCCAAGCTGTGGGCGTGGCTCGGCAAGGTGCTCGTGTCAAAAGACTTCTGCGTCTTCGCCAAGGCGCGCTTCCGCGTGACGGACGTTGTATGTTCCGGCGACGTGGACCTGGAGAAGCGCAGCTTCGAGGTTTTGATGCATATCACGTATAAGGCCTTTACGACGCTGGTCACGGGCGAGGAGATCGCGTGCGCGGGCGCCTCCGTGGTGGGTGTGCGCTTTTGTGATGACACCGTGACCACGGCCATCAAGGCGGGCTCGGCGCGGCTGGGCGGTGCCGTCGACGCGACCCTGACGGACCGCGCGCTCCAGAAGACGGACCTCGTGGGCAAAATCTGGACAAAGAAGGCCGCGCCGAAGCTTGTGGTCGGGCGCCTCGGGGACCTGCGGGCGAAGGCGCGGAAGCTGGTCGGGGGGAGTAGTGCGGGGAAGTAATTTTCAAGTTATAGAGATTTTGCCTGTCGCCCAAGGTGGTGGCCGCGCGTGTCTGTCTCGCGCTCGCTACGAGGCTCACGTCTGGTTTGTCTCTCTTTGTCCTTCGACAGACCCTCTACTCTTGCTCATCGCCAGACGAGGTGGCGACAGGGCCGAGATAAAACCCGCACGATAGCTGCAAAATGCATAGCTGCAAAATGCATTGAGACACAAATGCCTGCGGTGTAACTTGCGCACCGCTATCATTGCAAAGCTTGAGGCGCGAGCGCAGTACCTGCGTTTGCTTCCGGAAATTCGACCGCTGGCGGTGAAACAGCGCCGCTGCAGCAGTGATCACTCGTGCTGCACAAGCTTCCGCAGCGATGCTGGCGCTCCTAGTCCTCGTAAATGCGGTCCGCGCCATGGCGCCGCCGAGCAAGTACACGGGACAAGGCTTTCGCGTCGTCCGCTGCTTCCCGAAGCTGTCGCGCCGCGACGCGGACAAGGCGGTCTGCGACGGACGCGTGACGGTGAACGGCCGCGTCGCCAAGCCGGCGCTGCGCGTCAACGCCGGCGACGTGGTAACCTTGGACGGCCGCGCCCAGGACTGGGAGTCCTTCGCGGCGAGCCTCGACGCGAGCGACCGGAGCTTTGTTCTGTACAACAAGCCGATGGGCGTGACATGCACGACAGACGCGCAGGACCGGCGGTCGCTGCGCTTCCAGCCTTCTCTGAAGCAATACTTTGCAGGGGACGGCCGCGTCTTCCCCGTGGGCCGCCTGGACGCCGATTCCGAGGGGCTCGTGCTGTTGACGGACGACGGCACGTGCGCTGACGCGCTCCTGCAGCCGAAGAGCAAGGTGGCGAAGACGTATGTGGTCGATTTCGAGCGAGACGTGGACGATGGTGATGTGCAAAAGCTCGCCTCTGGTGTAGAAATAGTTACGCCCCAGCAGCGGTCGGGCGCGACGAAGGCGCAAATGACGCGGCCGTGCGAGGTTTCCCGCGAAGGCGACCGGCGGCTGCGGTTCGTCCTGGCCGAGGGGCGCAACCGCCAGCTGCGGCGCATGGCCGAGGCCGTGGGCCACGCCGTCGTGCGGCTGGAGCGAGTGGCGTTCGGTCCGTTGGCGGTCGACGGGCTCGAGCCCGGCGCCGCGCGGGAGCTGACGCCCCCTGAGCGGGCCGACGTCGTCGCGCACGTCGACGCGGCGGCTTCGTCGGCACCGCGGCCTGCGCCGCGGCCACCGGCGCGGCAGAGGCGTCGGAGTCGGTAAGAGTTTAATGTAGTTTACAGCGGGGTGGGACGAGGTAAGTGCGGTCCTCTGTGATGTCCCTGCCATGCCCATCATAGTGCGCATGTGTGTGTGTGACTACTTATTGTGACTGCGCAGCAAAAAAAACCCGTCCCGAGCGGCCGACGAAGGAGAGGGCTCCCACACGCGCAGAATCACGTCCTCGCGCGACTGCGGACGCTTTCCAGGGCCGACGCGCGCCTAGACATGTGCTCGTGCGGGTTTTTCACGCTGTCCACGCGCGCTGCTTCACGGTCCCGGAGCAGCCGAGGGCCGCTGAGGGCGGCTGAGCGGGCTTGCGTAGCCCACGAGTAGCCTTGCAGAAGTGCTGGGCTGACTGCGCCGGCGCAGGGGCTCTGCAGAGGTTTCAAAACCGAGCAGACGAATTTGAGCCGGCAGGCGCTGAAGCGAGCGGATTAACCATGCCGCGCGGCAAGAAGCAGGAGATCCCGATGTGCCAGTAAGAACCCCGCGTCCACAATGCCTTCAAACCGCCCGAACGCCGCCGAGCATAACACGACGCAGGTACGGCACGTCCTGCACAAGAAAAGGCTGCGTCTACCGGCACCCGCCCAAGCCCCCCAAGAAGGTCCACGTGCCCAAGACTTCCGAGATCTGCGTGCACTACGTGAGCGGGTGCTGCAGTTTCGCCGAGAAGTGCCACATGCGGCACCCGGGCCGGGCCGAGGCCACAAAGTTCCGGGAGACGTGCGCGGGCATCGCCTGCCGGTTTGGGGTGGACTGCGCGAACCCAAACTGTTTGTACGACCACCTGGGCACGGGCCGCGTGCGGGCGGACTCGCTGCAGCCCGAGGCGCCGATCGTGCAGACGGAACCGGAACAGAGCGACAAGTGGTGGACGGACCCGAGTGTGTTCGGGGACCGGGACTGCGACCCCATCTCCCTGGAACCGCTGGCGGAATTAGAATACCCCCCGTTCGGCCTCCAAGAACAAGGCGTGTGGCACTTTTTTGATGGGGCGGTCCTGGCCACGTATCTGGTGAGTACGGCCACGTTCTGCAACCCCATGACGCGGTCGCCGCTGTCCCGGGACTGCTGCCGGGAGCTGGACGATTATCTGCTCACGAACGGGCTCCGGGCGGGCTTGAAGGACGTCTTGGTGACGCACGCCTACGATTTGCTGGAGATGACGCGCAAGGGCCAGGACGTGGGCGCCATGATCACACGGAGCCAGCGCGAAGCGACGACGGTCCTGAACTCGCTGTTCGGCTTCTCGCGGTACGAGCCGCCGCCCGAGTCCGCCAACTCGGCGACCTACGTGGACTCCTACGGCGGCGTTGGCGAAACAACGCATGAGGGCGCGACGCTGGGCGAGGCCATCCAGGAGGACGCCAGTTCACCGGTGGTGACGCCGCCCGCGCCGCCGACGCTCGACGATTCCGCGTTCCCCGGCCTGTCGGCCCTGGGCCTGAACTTGAACAACACGGACGAGGCGCTGTCATTGAACGGCCTGAGCTTCGCGGCCCGGGCGGCAAAGGCGCCGACTTTAAACGAGCCGGTGCCGTACCGCGGGCCGGCCATTTCAAACAGCGCGCGGAAGCCGACCTCGGTCAAGGTGCCGCGGGAGATCTGGGTGCCGCTGCGGAACGCCAAGGTCTTCGAGGTGCAGGACCCGCTGGAGCGCTACCGGATGGTGAGCGCGAACCACGACCGCTCGGACGTCGTTGATTTACATTTCCAGTCGTCGCGCACGGCGCCCCTGGTTTTGGAGCACGTGCTAGATGCGGCTTTGCGGGCCAACGCGGCGGGCGTGTGGATCGTGACGGGGAGCGGCCACCACGCGCCCCAGAACTCGCACCAGAAGACGAAGGCGAGCCTGTTCAACTTCGTGGGCGATTTGTTGGCGGCGCAGGGGTATTCTTCCGTGGTGGCCAAGGACCACAACGGCTTCGCGGGGGCTTATCTGGTGCAGGGGCCCGCGTGGGGGACGGCGGCGCGGCCGGTGCCCACCACCTACGCGCCTTATAGGACCGGAGCGCACCGCGTGAGCCAGGCGACCTTCGCGGCGGCGCCGCTGGACTGGTCCGCGGGCGGCGCGGCCAGCGTGCCGTCGCCCTTCAGCGCGTCATTCTCGCCGGCGGCGCCGACGTGGTAGCGGCGCAGGGACCGGACGTGGTCCCGCCCAGCACAAAAAAAAACAGGTGGGCCGCTCCGACTCGCGTCGGCGCGTGCGCCCATCGGCACAAAAAAAAACAGGTGGGCCGCTCCGACTTGTCGGCGCGTGCGCCCATCGACCAAAAAACACCCTAAAAACCATTCTACAACTAGTTAGTCCTGGCGCCGCATCAGGAAGAGGAAGAGGAGCCCCGAGGAGCAGATCACCAATAGCGTGAAACGAACCGGGTGCGCCCGCGCGAGGTGGTGCGCCGTCGGCGGCGGAGGATACGCCTCATCAAGTAGCGCCAGGCAGACCGCGTCCTCGCCGGGCCGCGGCCGCGTCCGCGCGGGCGGGAGCTCACAACGACGCGGAGGCCGTGGTGCGGGTCGAGCCGCAATTCCGTCAGGCCGAGGCGCGTGCAGTTGACCCCGACTAGACTCCGCCGGAGGGCGGCCCGCGAGTCCAGCGCCAGGTCGCCCCGGAAGTGCTCCCGCAGCGTCCGGAGCGTCTCACCGAGGTAGTCGGTCAGGCAGTGGGGGCATGTCAATTCGCGGCTGACGGCCGCGGCGCCCGCGTGTAACGCGGCCGAAAGCGTCGCGTTGACGAGGATGCGCTCCGCCACGGTCTCGGCCGTGGTCACGTCGACGACGGCATGCGATACCCCGTCCGCCAGTCCGGCGAAGAAGTGCTCGCGGGCCGTCATGTTCCACTGGAGCACGACGCCGCCCGTGGCCCAGAGGTGGTTCAGGTTCTTCGAATAAGAACCGGACGTCCCGCCCGGCAGATTCAGCAGGAGCTTGTACCGGGCGTAATCCTCCTTTTCGAAGCGCTTCTTTTGATCGACCGCCTCGTCGATCCGCCACACGACGCGCTTGAACTGGCCCTTCCCGCCGTACACCTCGGTGGTGTCGATGCAGCCGCTCTGATGCAGCCAAGTCGCGTTGTGCCAGCGCGCCGGAAGGAGGTCGAGGAACGAGGACTTGACGTCGAGCTGCTCGGGGTGCCTCAGCGTCAGCGTCATGGCCTCGAAGCGCGCGAAGTTCCCGAACTCGACGTCGCACTTCTTGTTCGCGATCCGTAACTTGCCGCGCCAGAACACGAGGTCCGACCGATTTTCCCAAGGATGCCGCCCGGCCTCCTTCCGGAGGGACGCGGTGCCCAGGTCCATGGCGTGCTCGATGCCCACCGCGCGCGCCGTCTCGCTGACGAAGGCGGGATTAGGGACGAGGACGCCGCACCGCCCCTTCTTGCTGTAGGGGCTCACCTTGGCGGCGAAGGTCGTCGCCACGTACTCGTAGGGGCGCAGTCTCTCAAGATTAGTGTCGTACCGGTAGGCGCAGTGCCCGATCGCGCCCGCCGCGTGGAGGAGCGCGACGTTGCCGGGGCTTCCGCCGCGTGTGAGCGTGTGCGCGACCATGGCCAAGAACTTGTTCGCCTCGCCCTTTTCCGTGATTTCCGCATTGCCGTAGATGCGTCCTCCGACTACGAGGCCGCGCCAATTCCGACTGTTCGCAGGACCGGTCAGGACGTCGCGAACGTACTTCTCGGCGCCCGCGGCGTCAAGCGCCGGCTCGAAGTCTCGCACGCTTTGCCGCATCTCGTCGAGCACGCGCCCTTGCAGCGGCGTCGGCGCGCGCCGCGACGACGCTCGACGTCGCGCTCTACGCCTACGCCGCGAAGCGCTTCGACGCACACTTCGACGCGTGCTTCGGTTCCTTAACTTGAACAAAACATTACAAAACTAGTCATCCAACTTCACTGGCAACGCCGCGAGAGCGGCAAGGGGCCACTTCTCTGGCGGATCGCACCGCCGCCGGCGATAGTAGTGCTGCTCCTCGGCTGGCGCGGGCTCGAAAGGGGCGTCGACAGAGAGCACCGGCGTCACGACGGCGGTCGCTTGCTCAACACGCGCTCGCACAGACTCCGCGGTCGCGCGCTGCTCTTCGTTGAGCGCATGTACTTCGCACCGGTATTTGCCACCAGGCCCCTTTTCACCAGCGGCCCGGAACGGTGACGGATCGTGGGAGGAGAAGAAGAGCTCGACCAGCTTTGCAAACCCGACCACTTGCGGATCATACATCAGCTCCACGGCTTCAGCACCACTTACAAAACCCGCAGTCGTCGAGAGGACCCCGGGGCATTTGTTGAAGAGGTCTTGGACGTGCCAGTAACAACCCATGGCGAAGCGCGCTTTCAAGAGCTCTCGCCGTCGCAGGGCGGTCTCAAGCGACGATGGTAAGTCGACCACAGCCGATGCCACGGGCCGGGGGATTCTGTTGACGGTCAGCGCCGCCGCGTTGATGCAGTAGCGAGTCCGCGCCCCCTCGACGATCGCATGACCAAGATGCGTGCGGCTCGCCGCACATAAAACCTCCCGTTCGCCGCCGTCTGGCCGGTAGACGACGTGGTCCTGAATCGCCCCCCTAAAAGACGGCCAGCCCGTTTTGGAGGACACGACGTCCTCCGAATTGAACACGGGCAGGCCGGATGCGGCGCAACAAAAAAAGATGGGCCCTTCGAGGTCCAACACCTCGGACCACGCGACGCCGTCGGCGGTGACCCCAGAATGTGGCTTCTCGGTCTCGCCCCGCAGGAGCACGTCGGCCGAGGACTCAGACAGGCCCACAACGTTCGGCGGCCGAGGCGTCACGTCGAAACCCAGCGACGAGATATCCAAAGGGCCGTCCGCGTGGGCGTCGGTCGAGAACGCCGGCACGTAAGCGGCGCCGTCCCCCACAAAGTCTTCGGCCGCCTCGTCGTTGGCGTCGGCGCCCGGCCTGCTGATGACGCCCCAGCCCTTGGCCTCGAGGAAGTTCTCCTGCGAGCCCTCCGGGTCGAACCACGCCGGCCCGTCCCCGCTTTTGCGCTTGTACATGCCCGTCGCGGGGACGAACTTGTACGCGCCGCCGTCGCGCTCGAGGCGCATGGGCCGCGCGGCCAGGCTCCTGCACACCGCGAGCCACGCGAGCGCCAGCGTCGCCCGAAGCATGCCTGTGCGTGTGTGTTCACCAGGCGCGAACCAGACCGCGGGGAATGCGCGCGGCCAAAATTAGTAACCCGGCTGAGTGTTCTTCCACAGATTTGTGTAACGGAACGCGACGGCCGGTGATGGAGGCCGCCTCGGTCTTGTATTGTGGGTTTATGGACTATTAATTTTACGCTGGTTGCATGCCTGTTTTACTCCTTGCACAATGTATGCAGCGCCGCAGCGATGTCGCAAACCGCGGCGGCAATGCGTGTTACCACAAGTTAGGGCATTGCGCAAGGCTGCGGACGCGGTGCGGCAGCACGATTTGCGCCTATTCGCCGATTGCGCGGGTTTTCCTCCACGCGGGTTTTCCTATAGCGCGAGCGAGTAAATATCTGTAGTCCGAAGCGGAATGGATTTTAGAGGTGTACAAACAAACGAAGCTTACTAGCCAGGAGGTCGTATTTGAAAATTAGTTACTTCGGGACCCCGAGATGCTTACGCTGTCACAGTGACCCCTGGGGTTAATGATCCAAGCAGTGCCCGGCACTGCCCGCGACTCCGCGACGACGTTTTTCCGCGTCGATGCGCTCACGCGTATGTTCCGCGCACCGCTCTCAAATTATTTGGGTCAATCGACGACACGGCAATGCCAGGCCATAGCAAAAGCAAATAAATGCCCTATGTGAAAACCCGTTTTGTCGAGGTGTAGGTGTACATTCACATTCTCGCGCATTCTCGCGCACCTCTAGTCTACCCAGTAATGTGAACTCCACCAGTGAACCGTTTTGACGCCCTTTACAGACGCTTCTAGCTTGGCCTCTAGCTGGGTGCCCGCGCGCACGGGCCCTCGACTACTCCCAGATAAGCCGCACGATTACTCCCCCTTCTTCCCGGCCGGCGCCATGGGCAAGAAAAACCGGCGGAGGGACCCCGGCGTCGGCCACAGAGGGGGCACCTGCTCCGCGTAGGGCATCCAGGCGCGGATGCGGTCGCGGCGCAGCGCCAAGTGCCGGTCCAATAACGGCACGTCGACCCAGGCGTCGCCGAGCGCGACGATGAGGGGCCCGAGCGCCGTCGGGCAGAAGCCGCCCTGGGCGGCGCAGGCACCGGCGGCCAGCGCGAGCCACCAGAGCTGCTCCCCCAACCGGTTCGGGTGGCGGCACAGCCTCCAGAGGCCCTCGGTGTGGAGGGGGGGCTTCTTGTCGGACCGGAGGTACGCCAAGAGTTCCTCGTCGGCCTTGAACGCGAGGCCGAGGCCGACCAGGGCGACCACGAGGGCCCCCGCGTCGGTGAGGCCCAGCGGCGCGCCCGCGCCCAGCGGGGCGACATCGTCACCGTTCTCGTTCGGGAAGCCAAAGTCCACGAAGCCGACGCCGGCGCCCGCGAAGCCGGCCAGGCTCTGCAGCGGCAGCGCGCGCGCGCAGGCGGCGCCCTGCTCCGCGAAGAAGGCTGTCGGCAGCGAGGCCGGGGGCCACCAGCGCGGGCCGAAGGCCTCGCGCAGGTCCGCCCGGCGCCAGTTCTCGCGCGCGCCCAGCGACCACAGCTCGCGCCGCCCGTGCGCCCGGGAGAGTCTGATTGCCCACACTCCGACGAGCACCGCCGCGACGAGCGTGCGGTTCGAATGGAGCGCGCGCGGGTGCGACACGTAGTAGAGCTGGACGGTGAGCGGCAGGAGGGGCCGCGCCGCGTCGAGCAGCCACGTGGACCCCGCGCGTAGGGAGTGGGCCCAGAAGATGAGGACGTAGGTCCCGAAGACGAGCGCGTGCAGCGTCAGCGTCGGGTGGGCCAGGTAGCCATGGCACACGACGCCCTCCTCCGCCCGGCACGCGAGGCTTAGCGCGCACGTCGCCGCGACGAGCGGCGCGGCCGCGAGTACGAGGACTAGCGAGTCGCGCATGGTCCCGTTCGACAGAAAGTGCAGGGTCACGTCGGCGATGGTCGGATACTGCCGCTGCTGAGAAAGTACAGGTTCACGGCGGCGAGCGTCCAGGTATGCGCGTCAGCCGGCGCCTTAGGCTGTGTTTTTGTTTCGTGCCAAGCTATGAAACCGGGCGGCGGCGGCGCGTCGTTGTTGAGCGTGGTGCTGCCCTAGAGCGTCGCGTGGCACTTAATGCTGAAGTCGTCCTCCTCGTTTTTCATGCGCGGCAGCCCCTGCGCGTCGCGCGAGAGTGTCACGCGCAGCTTTATCGTGCGGGTATTTGATGCGCGGGTTTTTCGAACCTTCAGGCAAAAAAAACGCGTTTTGACGCCGCTCCTTTTCGGGAACACTAGATCGTGGGTATCGCTACAGCACGTGTGAAGGAGCACAATGCCGACCGACACGGACACGACTGTGGGCCTCGTGCTGCTCAACATCGTGCTGTACGCCTTCGCTTATCAGCTGCAGCGCCCGGTCGAGCCCTTCCTGATAGAAAGTCTTAGCGAGGGCGCCGACGCCAAGACCGTGGCGAAAACGTACGGGCGGTTGCAGGCGTTCTTCTCGTTGGCGCAGACGGTCGGGTCGCCCATCGTGGGCGCGCTGCTGGACCGCATCGGCACGCGCTACTGCAGCGTGATCGTCTTCCTGGCGTCGGCGCTGTCCTACGCCATCCTCGCCTCCGCGACGACGCTATCGCACCTCTTCCTCTCGAAGCTGGCGGCGACGCTGCAAGCAGGCTTTCTGGTCGCACAAGCGGGCGTGGCCGCTGCGACCGCGACGGCGGCGCCGGCCGTCCGAGCCGCGGCCCTGGGGCGCCTGACCACCGCCTATACGATAGGGGCTACGGTGGGACCGGCCCTGGGCGGCTTCCTTGGCGCCACCGGAGACCTGTATAAAGGGGCGAGGATAGCGGTGGGCGTCTCGCTGCTCTCCGCCTTGCTCTCCTTAGGACTTCCCAACAGCGGTGGGCGCAAGGCCTCGAAGACGACGACGGGCGGCGTGTGGCGCTCGTTCGAGATCGCGCGGCGGCCGAACGTGCGGGGCCTCCTCCTGGTGAAGGTCGCGGGCTCCGTCGCAAGTTCCATGTACGGGACGACGTATCCACTGGTCTTGACGCAAGACCTCGGCCTTGACGCGCAGACGCTCGGCTTCTTCATGAGCGCCTCGTCGATCGGGGTCGCGATTCTGGGCGCCTTCGGAATGGCGCCGCTCGTCGGGTATTTCGGGCCGCGGCGCCTGGCGCGCTACGGATTGGTCATACGCGCCGGTATGGTACTTCTATTCTCTTTTCTCGTCGTTTTCGCCGCGGACGCATACGGTACCGAGCAGATACTAGCAAACCGGACAACATATATCTGCCACGCGTCGGTATTACATGCGCTCGCGGCGCACGTCCTTGCGACGTCTTTGACGACCCAGACGACGGGCCTCGTCGCAGCTGACGAACAGGGTGCCTTGCTCGGTCTCGAGCACGCCCTCTTCGCCGGCGCGCGCGTGGTCGGTCCCCTGCTCGGCACGTCGCTGCTCGCGGCCGGCGGCGTGTCGGCCGGCGCGGCGGTGTGCGCCGTCGTCGACCTGTCGCTCGCGCTGACGTTGCGCGACGGCTCTGCTGCGAGAAAAGCCCCGGACCGTCCCGGGGAGGAGGTGAAGACGAATTAGTTTAATGGTCTGTGCATATCCCGAGGCCCGTTTTTTTTACGGTGCTAGGACTAGTGGCGCCCGAGCCTGCCGCCTACTTCGTGTCGGATCGCCACCCGACCCGAGGCCTCTATTTTTCGCGCGCGGGTTTCATCACCAGGTGAATTCAGGGCGCTCGTGACGCTATCGACCGCGTCACAATTGCTGCCCGCGGCTGCGCATACGTCGCATACCTGCAAGAGCTCGCGCATACGCCACCATACCTGCAAGGGCTGCGAGCTGCCCACCGATGCTGCTACTATTACTCGTTTCCACAGCGGCCCAGGAGACGCCCGTCGGCCGCTACCTCGCGTACCAGCAGCGCGCGTTAAGTGGCCTCGCCTCGAGCTGCGCCTACAAGCGTTTTATGCTCAAGCACGACGCGGCCTGCACTAATAACGTCGAGCGGCCCGCGGACATAACACCACTACAAAAAGGCCGCCGCCGCCTGCAGCAAAAGTGTATGAGGCCCCTCTTCGTGACGGGCTGCGGCGGCTCGGGCACGCACTTCGTGGCGTCCTTCCTCGCGGCCACGCGGAAGCTCGGGAAGGTCGCGCACGAGGACCCGGCGCAGACGAGCAGGGTGCTCGTGAGCTGGGCGGCGCGCTACGGCCCGGCGCTCCTCAAACAACAAGCGACGTACGGGCGGTGGGGCGTGCCGAAGCAGCAGCTGCGGCCACCCATGGTCGCCTGGGCGCGACATCAAGGCCGCGCCCCCTGCACGTATCGAGTCGTGGCGCACGTCGTGCGGCACCCGCTCAAGGTCTTGAGTTCCAGTGTGGCCTTTGGGCAGTGCGTCGAGTGCTGGGTGCACGTCGACGAGTTCACGGTGCCCCCCTTGGCCGCGCCCAACGCGTCGTTCGTGGACCTGACGCGGGCCACGCGCCTCGCGATCCTGAGCAACCGCGCGACGCACCGCGCGCGGCCCCAGGGCGGGCGCGCCTGGCCCGCCCACGCCATCGATAGTCTGTTGAGGGGCTTCGGCCTCTACTGGCTCGCCTGGAACGCCATGATCGAGCCCGTCGCGGACTTCCGGTTCCAAATTGAGAATGCGGACTACGAGCGGCTCTGCGTCGCGGCCGGGGCGTCGGCGGTGCAGTGCCGCGCGGGCGTCGCGGCCGCGCGCAAGGCCGCGGCGTCCTTCGAGCGCGGCAAGCACGGGGGGGACACGCTCAAGGTCACGTGGCCGCGGCTGGACGCGCTCGACGGCGACCTGTCCCAGCGCGTCTGGGACCTGGCGCGGCGCTACGGCTACGACCGCGAACCACCCAGTCGCGGAGGGTAATATTTCTTGTGTGCTCTTGCGAGGAACCGCTCGCGTCGACTCGTCCAAGTGAAGCACACATACTTAGCACATATCCTCACCTAGAAAGGTTCCGCGGTCGGCGCCGCCGCCGGCGGCGCAGGGGCACCACAAGCACCTCCGTGAACCACTCGGTCCGCCCGACCACGGCCCGGCCGCGCGCGCCGAGCTTGCGCCAGCCGGGGTCCGTCCGCGCCCGCGCCAGGTGGGTCTGCGGCGGGAGACCCGCCGGCCGCGAGCCCGGGGGCGCCCGGCCCCAGGCGCCGTCGACGCGCACGCCCGCGAGGACCCAGGCGTCGTCGCCGCCGCAGACCCGCCGCGCCTCCGCGAGGTCGAACGCGACGGTCCGCGTCGATTTGTCATCCAACCCCAGCGCGTCGACTGCGTCGCCGTGGCCCCAGCGCGCCGGCGAGGCCGTCGCGTCCGTCGTCGCGTGGCCGCGCGCCATCAGCTTCGCCCGGTCGCCGCAGACGGCCTTGGCGTAAGCGTCGTGGCAGCCCCAGTGGAGCGAGTGGCCCTCGACGCGTATCGCGCCGCCCACCCTAAACTTCAGACCGCCCGGCGGCGCGCGGCGCACGCAGCCGTCCGCCGCCGCATTGACCCAAGCGGCGTAGGGCTCCACGATGTCCATGGCCACGAGGGCCAGCCGGATATTGCGCGCGACGTGGCCCGGTCCCATCCCGAACAGGTTATCTTCTGCGCCAAATAAGCGCTGCGGCCCGGCCTTGTCGTTGGAGGTCTCCACTAGAATCATGGCGCACCGGTTCGAGGCGTCGTCGTAGGACACCGTTCGCGAGCGGTCGTAGTTCTTGGCGCTACACCCGCCCCGCACGCTTAGTGCAGAATCCCAGGACGCCGCGTAGGCCCAGTCCTCCATGCCGCCGTGCACCGGGTACACGATGGAGTTCATGCGCGACTGCCGGTACTCGCGGATGCCCAGGCCCGCACCGGCGGCCCGGGCCATGGCCTGGCTGAGGGCCGCCTGCGACGCGTCGTCCGGGGCCAGGTCGCGCGGCGCCATTCGTAAGCGCCGGCCGCCGCGCCGGGACCGGGCGTTGTAGGTCGGCGCGCCCCACTCGTAGGCGATGGCCTCCATGCCGCCGTGGAACGTCACGCCCACCTGGAAGACGTGCCGCCGAAACAGTTCGTTCACGACGCGGCCCGTGGCCGACTGGGCGCAGGCGCCGGGGGCCGTGTCCACGGCGAAGTCGCGGTTCGTGTCCACGCGCACCTCCGTCCTCCTCCGGTTCGCGAAGCCCCAGGGGTTCGTGGCCGGCAGGGCGTACGTGATTCTTGTCCTTGCGAGCCGCGCGAGCCAGGCCAGGCGCGCCGCCGCGACGGGGCCCGCCCCGACGCTCGCCCGCTCGCCCGCGCTGAGATGGGGGCACTCCGGTGCTGCGTGGCCGTCGGCGACGCACGCGCTGGCGCGCGCGACCAGTTTGAATGTGGCGAGCGTGGCGAGCGGCCCGACGCGCTCGTCGCCGTGCAGCGCGCCGCTCAGGAAGACCTCGGCGCGCGAGGACGCGTTCGTCAAATGGCGCTGCGCTACCGGGTCCTCGCGCCGGCCCTCGGCCTGGGCGCGGCCCGCGTCCGCCTGGTGCGCCGGGAGCGACGCGTACTCCGTCAGCACCAGGACGAAGTGCTCGCAGCTATGCTTGGAGGAGCAGCGGTCGCCCTCCACGTTGGCGAGGGCGCCGTAGGCCTCCTTCCCCGTGAAGAGCCGCACGAAGCGCGGCTGCTCGCGGGCGAGCGCTAAAACTTCATTGCGCAGCGCGTCGTAGGTGAGGTCGACGTAGGGGGTCGCGTGCGTTTGCGCGACGAGGGCCGCGAGGAGGTGCAGTCGTGTGGCTCGCATTTTGGGCTGTGGGCGCAGCGCAGCGCTGGAGTCGACTTTAGCCTTGTTTTTAGGGTCGCTTGCGTGCCCACCAATGTACACCCGATGAGGCGGGCTGTCTGCTGCGTTTGATACCTTACAAGGGAGCGGACATGCGAGGTGCAAACCAAAGCGCAGCACGTCTTCGCGCCGTCGGCTTTGCAGCTAGTTTGCTATCGTGCGGGTTTATTGAACTCCCACCGACGGATCGAAAACAGGTAGGTTTATGCTTTCTGGTCCGTCGGTCCGCCCGTTGACCAAGTGGGAGGGTAAAAAAAATCCGTATTCAAAACGGGTTCCTGGACTCGGAACAAGTTTGTGTTGTCCCTGCACCGGTGTCTAGCTGTTTGATCTCGAACGGCTGTCCTCGCATTGCATTAGTGATCCTGCACCAGCTCACGTTGCTGAAAACGCTCACCAATTCTGCCCGGAAACGACGTACAGCTAAAAAAGAGCACTGCCTCTGCCTTACAAAGCACTGCCTTGACAGCCGCCGCCCTTGACAGCCTTAGACCATTATAATAGCTAAAGTAACGAGCGCAGCTACATTAACGCGCACAATTAAACACCATGGCTTCCCCCGGCGACCGCTGGACGCAGAAGCCCCAGTACCGCGTCGGTCTATTAGTCTTGGAACGCAAGCGCGACGGTTTTGATATAGCCTGGGGCAAGAAGACGCGCGGCAAGTGCTGGGAGACGCTGGTCACGATCTGCGGCACCAACGGCTACGCCCTCAAACCGCTCAACGGCGACCACGAGCGCGTGGCCGACGATCGGAGCTTGCGACGAGCGCTCCAGAAAGCGAACGGCGACGTCGACGTTATCGTGGCCACGCAGCCGTCCTCGCACAGGCGTGCGCCGTGCCCGTGGTCCTGTGGGCGACGCCCGAGAATCCGGACGTGAGCGATTCGCCCACGGGCGGCGTGTCGTCGAACTCATTGGTCGGCACGCACCTCTTCGCGGCGACGCTGCGGCAGCTGGGGCGAAAAGACGTGGAGCTCGTCTACGCCGACCAGGACTGGGCCACGGCCGCGCAACAGTTGAGTCAAGCCATCGCGCGGGCCGCGGGCACGGCCCGGATCAAGACGGCCAAGATCGGTCTCTTCGGCCAACAGGCGCCGGGCTTCGTCGACTTACACCCGGACCCGTTCGCGCTCCACAAGACTTTCCAGGGCTGTATTTTGGAGCACGTGGGCCTATCTGATCTGATACAGGCGGCCGAGGCCACCGACCAGGCGAACTTGGACGCGGACCGCAAGCTAAATGTGCCCGGGGCCTTTGCGGAGCGCGTCGACGACGAGCGGTCGTCGCGCCTCTACCTCGCGCTCAAGCGCCTCGTCGAGGCGGAGAACCTCGACGCGGTCGCGATCCGCTGCTGGCCCGAGCTGCCGCGGGATTATGGCCAATGGCCCTATTTGGCCATTACAAGGCTCGCAGACGAAGGCCTGCCGGTTGCGTGCGAAGGAGACGTTGATGGTGCGCTGACGATGCTTTGCTGTAAGTTTCTGGGCTGCGGCGCGCCGTACATCTCGGACTGGCTCGAGCACGACCACTCGTCCTTCGTCTGCTGGCACGGCGGCATGTGCCCCACGTGCCTGACCAGCCATGAGGGCCCGGGCGCGCCGGTCATCAAGCCCCACTTCAACAACAAGAAGCCGGCCGTGGTCGACGCGACGCTGAAGTCGGGCATGGACGTCACCGTGTGCCGCTTCTGGGTGTGCGACGGGGCGTATCACGCCGTGATCTGCAACGGGCGGTCGAAACCGCCGAAGCGGCCGCTGTCGGGAAATAACGGCCTCGTGGAGCTAGACCTTTCGGACCGCGGCGGCCGGGACCTCTTCGAGTGCTTCGAGGAATGGGTCGTGGTACACGGGATGCCGCATCACGTCGTCATCTGCCAGGGGCACCATAAGGCTTCGCTGGTGAAGTTCGCGGTGGCACGAGGCGTCAAGGTCGTGTGATTTTAGTCTTAAGTATTACTAGTCGCTCTTCCGGTGGTGCGCCCGGTCGGCCAGCCGCTGTAGGCCCCGGCCCACGCGGTTGTTCGACGCCACCTCCGCGACGACCGCGCACGCGAACCCGACCAGCGCGATGCGGATGCCACACTCCTCGGCGGCGTGGACCGTGTGCGGGTCGGCGGCGCCCGACGCGTGGGCGACGGCCACGAACGCGTGCACCAGGGCGTCCAGCGCGTCGCAGAGCGCCGCGGCCCAAAAAAGGAGCGTCGTCGACCGCAATTTTTTATTTTTCCACTCCCGGCGCGCCCGCGCGGCGTCGGCGCGCGCCAGGTGCGCCAGGAGCCAGACACCGAAGGCCGGCACCAGGACCCGCAGCGCCCAGAAAAACCCGGGCGTCCGCCGCGCGACGCGCGCCATAAGCGACGGCGGCGGCGGCAGCGGCGCCTTAGCGCGGCGGAAGAACGACGGCTTCACCGTCGCGGCCGCGGCGGCGGCGTGCGCCGCGACGTCGTCGGCGAAGCGCGTCGCGACCGCCTCGCCGACGTGCAGCGACTGCTCCGCGACCGCGAAGCCGGCCTTCTCCGCGATCCGATGCTTGGCCTGGTGCTCCGCGTCGTGGCCCACGAACTCGCGCAGGGAACTCTGCCGCCGCAGGCCTCTCGGCGGCTGCTGCATCCTGCCTTACTGCTGGCTCTGTGCTTGACCGCTCTGAGAGTAGGTGTTGGTCGGTGCGTCGGCAGTGCAACGAGATTGCAGCTGTATTTGTGTGTGTGTTGCCACTGTTGCTATTGTTTTCTCTTAGCCTGTTGCCACAGTTGCCGTTGCCTCTGTCACAGCCCTTGCCAGGGAGATGCTTTTACGGGTTTGAATTAAAAAACAGCGCTCATCCGTCTCCAAACGCCCGATTGAGTCTCAGTAGACCTGTATATACGCGCCCACCTTCGCCCGACGGCTCGGCGGACGTCTCCCATCTACAGCTGAACGCCGTCACCTCTGCGAACGCAATCAGAGCCTGCGCAGCTGCCCCGCCCAATCGCACGAGCAGACGTGCCCACGTGGCAACCTGCTGGCCGAAAGTAGGCCACCAAACAAAAGAATGGACGCCCCCCTCGCCTGCCCAACTTGCCGCAAGCGGCCCCACGAGCGGACCTGCGGCACCAAGGTCTTCGCCAAGGCGCACTGCCCGTGCTGCCTCGAGACGTGCGAGCCCGTCGTCGCCCTGCCCTGCGGCCACGCCGTGTGCGAGACCTGCTTCTCCCGCCTCGGCGCGTTGCTCATCGACGAGGCGGCGGACCCGGCGCCCGCGCTGCCGCCGCCGACGCCGCCGCGCCGCTTCCGCTACGACGGCGGCCAGCCGGGCCAGGTCGTCGCCTGGGAGTGCGCGCAGTGCGACCAGCTCAACGAGCTGGACACCCATGCCTGCGCGCGGTGCAACAACCTGCGGGAGATCGTCGGCATCGACGTGCGCGACGACTCGGACGACGACGAGCCGGACTCGTCGGACGACTCGTCGGACGACGACGAGGACGATCCCTCGCTGCCGGTAGATGCGCGCATCTTACAGGCCCAGCGGCGCCTGCGGCGGCGCCACCTCGAGCGGAGCAGCTTCCTGATGGACCTCGACAGCCAGCTCGTTGCCGCCCGGCACTCGGAGCTGGACACGTACGACACGGCCGCGCCCGCCGCCGAGCGGCTCCAGCGCATTATGGCGCAGGTGACGGATTGCGATGAGCACATCCAGGAGCTGGCGTCGCTCATCAACGTGCCGGACCCCGCCGCGGCGCCCAGAAACCCCACCGCGGCGGCGCTGGTCCGCGCCGCGGAGGCGTTGATCGAGGGCCGCGCCGCGTGTTACGCCGCGGTGCAGACGAACTTTGTCGCGTCGGCGCCCGCGGGTGCGGAGGGTGCCCAAGGCCATGATATGCTCGCGTCCATCGCCGGGCGCGGGCGCGGGCTCGTGGACGCGGACCAAGGCCTGCGCGAGATGCTCCGGGACGCCCTAGTTAACGAGGAAGCGTTCGACGCGCGCGATATGATCGAGGGCATGCTAGGCCACCTCGAGCGGACTAT
>Ga0302122_10000547_pt1 | contig 23271 bp, 15 predicted proteins | sample CB21_SCM_MG_FD_203115 | JGI IMG/M metagenome (GOLD analysis project Ga0302122, IMG submission 203115) | Marine microbial communities from Western Arctic Ocean, Canada - CB21_SCM | ecosystem: Environmental > Aquatic > Marine > Oceanic | place: Canada: Western Arctic Ocean | collected 2017-09-28
CGCAACCACTCCTTCTAAGGTTCCGCCGGAGCGGAAGCTCATCTCGAGCGAGACCGGCACGTGTGGCGTCCCTTCAATGCTTATGGCAACCTTCGCCTTGCCACCCGACTCCGAAATCTCAATTCGATAATCGAGCGTTTGCACCTCGCTCATGGCGCGCTCTTCTCTTGGCATCTTTTCCATATCGCCGTCGGCGGTCCGCTTGTCCTTGGGAAAGGGTTGGTAATAACCATGCGTCTCGGATTTCGTCAGAACGATCGTATCACCGACAAGTTCGGCGTTCTCGGAAATAAACTGTCCTCGACTCCCGAAAAACGCGGCGGCCAGGCGAATGGACTGCAAAACCGCGCTCCCCTTCATAAATGACATGAAGGTTGGATTTCGCTCGATCGCCGACAAATCCATCTCGCCGCGTCGCATTCTGAATACACCGGAGTGAGGAAATCGCTTCAAGTAGTTGTCCGGGATCTTGCTAGCAGTCGGCAAAATCGCTTCCAGCTCAGGGTCCTCAATCAGTTCCGAAATATACCGCGTAACCCGCTCCGGCATCGATTCTTCAATCAGCCTGCAAACGGCCGCATAGACCGGATTCTGGTCCTTCAACGCAAAATAACGATAAGCATAATAATAATTGGCTACCGATCCAACCCGCGCATTGTCCTGGCGATCGGACGCATCGGTCAACACCTCGCCACCTGGCTGAATATAGTACAAAGTCATATCCAGGTTTCTCCGCACAATATCCATCAGTTCACTACGGCCGAGCAAACGTCCGACCGTCAGGAGCATCGTGTCGCAAATCGGAGAATAGATGCTCACGCTCCGCTCCGTGTATTGTCCGTCCGGATCCATATCGATGCCTTCGCCTAACCAATCATCGATCCGGTCGACGTAAGCCTGTGACGGGAACAACGAATGGATGCGGGCCAGCGCGGAACACACCACCCAGCGATGGTTTGGCGTATGAATCCCTCCGACCGCAAAACACTTGCCCGTATTCCTCAAGAACTGCTCCATCTTTCCGATCACGCCCGACAATCCGGGACGATCCAAACGTTTCAGATTCACGAAAATCGGACTGAGATAATTCACGATAAACGCAGCATCCGGGGTCGAATGAAAATTGGTGCTGTGCAAATCGATGGTCCCGTCCTCGTGTTGAACATTCAACACGCAAGCCATCGCCTTTTCCATGGGAGCCTCCAAGCGACTTGAACGATAGTACTCAGAAGATGGAGACGTATAGGAATTCGCGAGCCGACCTGCAAACCCGATCGTGCTATTAATATTGATCACTTCAAACCGATCCGCCACGCCCCCATCCCAGCGATCGCCCGGCAATTCGACCTGCTGCGGAAGCAGGTCCTCAATCAATGCATCGTTGATTTTGGTAAGCTGCTTCAGGATGGGATCCTTGCCTCCCGCACTTCCGGGAACTTGAGAATAAAGAAAGCGCGGCGCTACCGCGATCGCAGTGGCCACCAGGCTGGTTTGCTTGAGAAAGGTTCTTCTTGGAGTAGTCATATCGCGAACAAATTGAGCTATCGTTACATCGGAAAAGCCAACCCAATCAACACCCCATGACAAACGCAAACGGCCCCCTCGGAGACCGTAAAGCAGGTAAGCCCACGAGGGCACCTGCGTACTCAACTTGAGCTTAAAAAGTTGGACTAATTGCAGACTCCACGCCGAATCCTCGGCGTAGCTACCTCGACACGTCGGGGTGGTTTAAAATTTTCTAATATCAATCTTCCCTGTCCGGAGGAGTTCCTTTTTGATCATGAGACTGAGGCTTTCGACGATCGTGGCGGACTCGGGGTGATTGGCGATATTCTCGTTTTCATCGGGATCCTTTAGGTGATCGAAGAGCATGGGGGTGATGCGGACTTCTTCGTCGGTCCATTCGGTGTAGAGATATCGGTCGGTCTTGACGGCTTCGCAGCCGCTGAATCGACTGAAGGCGGCGGGCCGACCGGCGCTTTGGGGATCCTTCAGGATCGGAGCGAGGCTTTTCCCGTGGAGATGTTCGGGATGAGGCAGGTCGGTCAGGTCGCAGAGGGTGGGATAAAGATCGACGAGTTCGACAAGGGCCTTGGTCTGAGCGCCTTGGGGCAGGCCGGGGCCAGCGATAATCAGGGGCACGCGCAGCGATTCGTGAAGGGTGTTTTGCTTTCCCCAGAAGCTGTGTTCGCCGAGGAGAAATCCGTGATCGCTCCAGAGAACGATGATGGTGTCGTCGGCGAGGCCGAGTTCGGCGAGGGCGTCGATGACCTTGCCGATCTGGGCGTCAATATAGCTGACGCAGGCGTAGTAGGCATGGCGGGCCTCGGCCTGGAATGCTTTGGTGACTTTCACGTCGCCAGCCGTGCGGCCGTAGCGAGCGAATTCCTCCGCCGACACGTTTTGGGCGGGATTGCCTCGGGGCGGATAGTAGTTGTCCGCGAGTTTGATTTTATCGCGGTCGTAGAGGTCCCAGTATTTCTTCGGCGCGTTGAAGGGGAGGTGCGGACGCCAGAAGCCGCAGGCGAGAAAGAAGGGTTCACCCGTGCGTTTCAACCGTCGCAGATCGTCAATGGTTTTGGCGGCGACCTTGCCGTCCTGATAAGCCTCATCCGGGACGTCAGCCGATTCGCAATAGGGCCCGCGGAGCGAATCGGGATTGACGTGCCCTGCGGAGTCGTGGTTTTGCCAGATGCCGTAGGTGTTGTATTTGCCCCAGTCCTCCTTGCCGTAGTAAACCTCGGCCGAGCGCCAGAGTTCGTCCCAATCGTGCCGGCGGTCCTTGATGTAGTGCAGAACCTTGCCGTTGGAGATAGAGCGGTAGCCGTGCTTCGACATCCAGGCGGGCAGCGTGACGTAGCTGAGGGGGATCTCGTAGCAGTTCCAGATATCCGCCGGCGAGCGGACGCCGGCGATGACGCTGGCCCGCGAGGCTCCGCAGCGCGGCACATTGCAGTAGGCGCGGTCAAAGCGCACGCCGCGTGCCGCCAGTTTGTCGATGTTTGGAGAGAGAATCTCAGTGTCTCCGTAGCAACCCAATTGGGCGCGGAGATCGTCCACGGCGATGAACAAGATGTTCTTTTTTGGAGCGGGCTTTTCGGCGGCGAGGGTCGTCCAGCCTGTCAGGGAGAGCGATAGAAGAATCGAGGCGAGAGCGAGCAATCTCCAATGGAGTTTTTTACGAATCATGTAGGAAACCATGGAAGCGGCCGCGGTTTCCGTCAAACCGCTTCGTCAACCGATTAGTTCGGGGATCGGCTTGATGCTTGCATTCACAAGATAGTGCGGGCGGCCTTTGGAATCCTGATTTAGCAAAGTAGAGTTAGAGGCATCTTAATATATAAAGTACGTAGGGCCAAAGCTTGCGCCGCGCCGCGATAGAAAATCAATCTAAAGAAATGCGGCACGGCGCAAGCGCCGGCCCTACTATTTCGATGTAATCGGTATTCTCAGCAATCCATACCGCCGCAATTCGATCTCGAAAATAAGGGCCCGCAGAAAACCTGCGGGCCCAAATGAGAACACTACATTCCTACTAAGAAGTTAGAACGAAAATGTATTGGTGAGGAAGATACTGCGCTGCGGCGCGAAACGCACGCGGGCCGCAATTCCATTCGGATTTGCAGCAGTTGTAATAACGTCGTCTTCATTGGCGAATATGTTCTGCACGTTCAGCTGGATCTTCCAATCTATGCTCTCATTTCTAAGAGGCATCTGAAAGCTCGCCCACAGATCGACATTGCTCTGATTGCCATCGGTGTAGGGATTGTTGATATCGCCGATGCTGATCGCATCGCCCCCGCCCTCAGGAATGAACTGGATCGTGGGAAACCCAACCGCAGCTTCATCCTGCCAGCGTAAAGCGCCTCCAAGGCCAAACCCTTTAAGACGACCTTCGGAGAACGTGTAGTTCGTCACGAAGTTGAATCGCCACTCCCGCAACTCAGGCTGGGTTGCCCCTTCAGTGCTCTTGAGGGTTAGGAACGCTGGGTAATCCCCCACCGAGCGCAGGTTCTCGAACCAAAAGTTACCTGTGCCTTCATTTTCCGCCCCAAGATCTGGACGGCCGATAAAGGCGCCCAAATCCGGATCGTAAATGCGAATGGCGTCTTGCGGGCCTTCAAAGAACGAGACCGGCATATTAGCCAAGGTCACACCCGACCAGCCTGGAATAGGCGTCGAGCTTTGTGGGAAGAAGTCGTTGTAGAACTGCTCTGAGCGCGGAGCAACGTTGTCGCGCTTGGCATCCTGCTTTGAGATGTTCGCCATCAACGTCCAATTGGGCTTAGGATTGTAGACAATCTCGATCTCCATCCCTTCGGAAGTCAAATCCTGCGTATCCGACATTCCTGCAGGGGCGTAGAATGTGGTCCTGTCGACATCCCGCAGGAACCCATCAGGACCCCTTGTCTCAGCGGGATTGCCGAAATTGGCCTTAACCGCATCCGGCAGGATTACTTCATTTTCCCATAGGGCGGTCGCGGACTTGCGAGCTATATCCACTGTATTCAACATATCCTGCCGACCTTCTAGATTATCGTCGAAAAAGCTATCGTTGGCATAGTCTTCCAACGCAGTCGCTTCATCCAGCCAACCGGCGGCTTTGTTGATCGTAGTTGAGATTCCACTGTCCACCCAAGAATTGGCGACGCTGTTTTGCACCTTGGTTTCGAACCAGTTTACACGGGCAACGAATTTGCGTTGGAACATCGACAGTGTGAAGCCCGCTTCTCTGGTGCTTCCATTAGGCGGAGCAATGGGTCTAAGGAATCGGTCTACCGAGCCAGCTTCCGCTTGAAAGTTTTCCGATGAACCCAAATGGAAGGAAAGCTCTGAGTCGAAAGGCAGATCCGCCCAGCCCCTCGGCAAATGCCCAACGACCGACCAGCTAAACGTTTCATCGTTAATGCTGGCGAAGCGCCCGTCAAACGCGCTGAAGCCTTCCAACTGGTCTTGGCCGTCCGGCAAGACCACAGCGGAGTCGTTAGTATAGTTATCCGACGTATCTTCTCGGTAACCCAAGGTTCCCACCACATTGCCGTTAAAGAATTTGCTTTGCATAATCAACGCGGACGATTCGATTTCATCACGCTCGGTCAAAGCGTTCAGCGTAGCCGCCAACATTGATACGTCTCGTTCAATCAGTCGTCCATTTTCTAGGAGTGCAGCTTCTCCAAAGTCCTGCACATTGCCTTCGTCATCAAGCAGAGGCAAACCCCGGTTGTTCTGAGCAGGAAATCTTGGATCGGACGGACTTGGGCCCGGATCCCAATATCGCAGGTTGGGTACAACGCCCCCTGGATTCCAAAGTTTAACATTGTCCCCAACTCTCCCAATGCGAACCGATTCGAAATTCGGAGCATCGATTACCGGATCCCCAAGGTAAATAATCGACTGTACATCTGTCCGGCCATAACCGGAATTATACCTCAGTGCAGACTCGTCCGTTCCTGTATTGATGGCTCGGATGAAGTCAGGTTCAGCCCACTTCAATCCTTGATCGTAGGTGAGCTCCTTAATGGTCTGTTTGCTGTAGAATCCTGTCAGGGTGTGTTTCCCAGCAAACTGCGACCAAAAGTCTCCCAGGGAATCGCTGAGTTTATCCTGCAAATCGAAATTATAGAACGCCGTTAGACGCGAAGCGGAACGATCCGTCGAACGAGTCGTTTTCGTAAGGGGTTTAGCGGATACGAAGGGGCGACCAAAGTTGGGATTCGGTATTCCCGTAGGCAGAGTGGTATTGACGTCGATAAAAACCTGCTGCGACCTGTCCGAACGGAAGGGACCAAAGTAATCTACCTCGTAGTCTTGCTGATCGAAACCAACTTCAAAGCCGAGGGTTCCTTCCAGAAACAACTGCTCGAGCGTTAGATTGTGAGTTTCGAATTCAGTCCCCTGAAAGGCAGTGCCACCCGAGATCAGATTGTTCGTGAAATCAAATACAGAGGTGTCCGCAAATCCTTGTTCGATGAATCGCAGGCCGACATCTTCGCCAAGCACGAGCCCCAGCGCATCTAGATCTCCCGCATTCCGCTCCGCAATGCGGCGCTGTACGCGACCAATGTTGCGGACGACCCGCATTTCGGCTCGCCTCGGATCAGGATTAAAGATGCCAAAACCCGATTGAAAACCAGGGTTTGTTGGATCGAACTCAGGAGTGCGAGGATCGTCCGAGGCTTGGAAATTAGCCCGGATCCGATTTTCAGTTCCGGAATCCGGAAGTTGCTGATTTGGGTCCGACCAAAACGCAAAAGCGCCCCGCGTATTGTAAATATTTCCATCCTCGAATCGACCAATATCATTTGATACAGGGGCAAGCGACGGAATGCCGACTGAAATGTCGTTCATCGTCAGGGGATAGCTGAATTGCCCGGGAACCCATTGGCGGCGAGCACCAGCCCCCCCTCCAACTTGATCCGACCAGCCATCCCAAATGATACGCTGAGCATTGGGCCCCGCGAATTCCTGGGTTCTGAACCAAGAGGAGATCGACTCGGGAGGCGCTACTGGGTTCGGGCGGTTCGCGATACCGTTCCCTTTTTCGAAATTCGCCCTCACTGTCATGCCCTCCCATGGCTTCGCTGTTGCGGCTAGATAGTAACGCTCGTCTTTGTCATAAGCCGGCTCCTGCTTGTACTCACGGTCATCGTTCAAAGCCGCGATCCTAATAGCAAGTTTACCCTCAACCAGAACTTTGTTGTAGTTGATAGACGCGCGGATGCTTCCTTCGTCATCGAAACGCATCCTGAATTCTCCGAAATTGCGGCCTAAACTCGCTTGAGCGGTCGTTTGATTGATAATCCCGGACGGACTGCCCAATCCGAAGAGGATGTTGTTCGCTCCCCGGTTGATCGAAATCCTATCAGTGTTATAACTGTCAGCCGCGATATCAGTTAGGTAGTAATTGCGCGTCAGGTCAGCAGGATCGAGACCGCGAACCCGGGTAGTACGGTGAGGTTCCGCGCGTTCGCGAGCCGTGTCCGCGACCTGCGAGCCGGAGTCGTTGGAGAAATTGCCGCCCGCTCCAAAGGCTTCCGTATTGGAAGTGTAGACCAAAAGTTCATTGATATTGGTCGATCCTGTGTCTTCGAGGAACTCTTTCGTGACCACGGATATCGACGAAGCAATATCTCGTAGATTCGAATTCAGGCGTGTTCCAGCAAGCGTGGAAGTTGCCATATATCCTTCGTTGTCATTCGCCTGAATAGTGAATGGGCTTAGCTCAAAGACCTCTTTGGCATCACCTTCCTGGCCGGAAAGCTGGGGACCGGTAGCAACCGCGATCGCAAGCAGTCCCTTAAACAAGCCGCCAAACGGCTTCGTTTGTTTTTTCGTATCAAGTGTGTTTTTCATGTTTGTCTTAGTTTTTTCGGTTTGGGTATTTTGTATTTGTTTTTCAGAGCGCTTCGGGACTTTACCTCCTTTCTTCGCTCGATTCATGATTCCAAAAGCTTCGCCTTCGCTAACTGGGACTGCCAATAGCGGAGTGCCCTCGAGCATTCGTTCCAACGCCTCGCTGATAGTGTAGCTCCCTTTTATCGCGTTGGTCTGGATTTCCGGGGCTATACCCATCGCGAAAAGCAATTCCACATCCGCTTGATAAGCCGCTACTTTCAGACTTTCGATCGCGTCGCCCGCGACAATGTCGAACTCCAATTCCTTCGTATCCGCACGTGCGATACCACTCCACGCGAATAGAATAATCGCGAAGACAAAGCGCACGCTGCGCACGCTGCGCACGCTGCGCACGCTGCGATAACAATACATCTTTTAGTTGATAAGTATGAGGCTGGAGTAACATGAAAGCGGTAGTTCGCATTCTGAGTTACTCGTGCCTATCTAAGTGACTAATTAAAAATAAAAATAAATCCTAAAGAAACCAATACATCTAATTTGGACTACAATTCGAGAATCTTATTACGCAAGGAGATCTCATAATCGGCAGCGCGATCGGCGGTAACATTCATCGTCACGTCCAAGAGTTCGATAAAGCCCTCGAGATTATTGGACCGCAACTTTGCGGTAATCTCCAATTCTTTAAGCTCAGGGTCGCCTATCACGACCTTAACTCGGTTCCGTCGATTGAATTCTTCAGCAACTTCGGATAACGGAACTGCTGTAAAATCCAGGTCTTCGCCCTTCCAAGCCAATTTTCGATCAATCTCTTCGGCAGAAATCGTTGCGATGGCAGGAGCGATCAACTCATTCGAAGGAGCGATCTTCGACATTTGACCCGCCACTAATTCACGTGCCGGAAGCTTCATAAAGCCAACGTCATTTTGACTCGCAACCAACGAAGGAGCATCAACTAAAACACGCCCTTCCGTAACCATTACGTTTATACCGTCGTCTTCCAACGCCACGCTGAATGCCGTTCCAGTCGCTTCGACGACCGTATCGCCTGCGTGAACCTGGAAAGGTCGATCAGTATCCTTAGCGACCATGAAATGGGCCTCTCCCGTATGGAGGAAAACCAAACGATCGCTGGAAGTATACTGCACCGACACTTGAGCCCCACGATTCAGTTCGACGATTGAACCATCATCCAGAACGTGGTTCTCATAAGAATGAGCGCCACCAAATGCCAATATCCGAGGTTCGCTCCGATCCTGGCCCTCCCTATAGATAAAGACTGTCAACCCGATCGCAATCGCCGCGGCTATTCCACCGAAATTCGCCATTCTTGACTTCCACTTGCTCGGCATACGCCAAGCCAATAAATCGGGATTCGGTTCGCGGCTATGATCCGGCCTCCAGTCGGCAAGTTCATTCATTTGCTCCCAAAAAGCCAAACGCTCCGCATACACTTCTTTATGGACGGGATCAATCGCCAGCCATTCATGGAATGCATCCTGGTCCTTCGCGCTAAACCCTTCGTCTCGCTTTGCGATCCAAGCAGATGCTTCCAAACTTATGCGATCCTCATTCGTTGGATCCAATTCAAAATCTTCTTCGTTCATCGTTTTCCTTCCCCGCAATAGCTCTTAACGTACATCGAGCACTTGTGCAGGCCTATTGTTATCTGCACGTTAACGGTACGAGATGAGAGACCGAGCTTTTTCGCGATCTCTCTCTGAGTCATTCCGTAAACCTTTCGCAAAGTGAAAATCTGTCGGCACCGATCCGGTAGGGACTGGATTGCCAACGTCAAAATCTGGATTTCCTGATTGCGAACCACCGTTTCCTGAACTCCCGCCTTATCGTCCAACAAGTCGCAATCCTCGATCTGAACCATCTTATCGTAGCCACGAACCTTCCGCGAACGCAAAGATACGAGAGCCAAGTTCCGAGCCGCTCCAAAAAGAAACGCCTTAGGCGACTTCAAAACGCCCTTTTTCTCGGCTTTCCAGGTTGAAACAAAGGCATCTTGAGTGATATCATCGAAATCCAGTTCGGACGGGAAACGGCTTCGCAGCCACGCCCGCAGCTCCGCTTCATGCGGCTGCAGCGTCTGAGCGAACCAAAGATCTTGTTTTGAATTTTCCGGGGGCATCGAGTGTCAATTATGCTGGTATTAAGACTGAGTGACCTCAATACCGAAAATTGACTAAAACTTTTTGAGATTTTTCTGATTTTCTGCCACAAAGAAGCACGGAAACACACAAAGGTCTGATAGAAAGGCTTTAAGAACAAGAGTTCATCCCCTGATTGGCCTACTTCAAATTGCAACCATTATGAGATTCCCAAAACGAACGAATTTGCTACTTTGACATGTCCAGCTTGTAGACCTTCAGATTGTCGAAATCTATGGTCGAGCCGTTAACGGTCATGCCGAACTTCGTTTTCGTGAGATGAGCGATTCCCGGCGACCGAACTCCAGCCACCCGTTTCCAGCGAGGATCGACCGCAATAAATCGTCTAGGAAAGCTGTAGGAGCGGTCCCGCTCCTACATTGTTCTAAACGTACTCGATTACTGAATACTAAACCTCTACCCGATACGGTAGCAGTAATACACATCGTTAACCGTTAAACCGAGCGTGATCGCCCGTGGATCATATTCATCGCGATTAAGCTCGTAGGTCACTTTTAGAGACTGGCCTTCTTCAACGTCGAATGGTTTAAACGGAAAATGGATCTGCCTCCAATGAGTCAAAGGAGCATCCGGTCCCGTATCGAGTCGGACGGACGGCGATAGCTGGATCGAAAACCAACCGACGAACCCATCGAACCGAGCCGTACGCTCCATCTTGAATTCTAGGTCGCCGCGTCTCCAAGGATCTTCTGGCGAAGCAGTAGCAAGATCGAGCGAGACCATGGGTTGACCTTCGGCGAGTTTCGATTCGCCGGGCACTTGTATTTGAGAAGAGATTTCCTGGTTTTGCTCCATTTCCTCGAGAATCGAATAATCGATCCCGTGAACCGGCTCCCGCCAAAACCCAGGCCCTTGGCCATCATAGAGTTCAGGACACGCAATCGGCGCCAAAAGAACGTCGACTTCGGAAGGAATCATCACGCCACCTGGTTTGAGGTTCGCATCTCTTGCCACGAGTAAATCGTCCAGCATAGCCTCCGCAAAAGCCATATGCCCCAGCCATTCGCTGACGATCACATCAGTCGTCTTTTCCAGGTCAAAAGCGCCAGCGTTGCACCTGACAATGTCAACAACACCGGTCAAATCGTTCGCATCGACCAGTTTTTCCGCAATTTCGGCGATATCCGAATTATCCAAGCCATACACTTTTTCCGCTCCTGCTTTGGCAGCCAATATCGCCAAAAGTCCAGTGCCCGTGCCAACGTCAATCACCTGATCTCCATCCTTAACGACTTCCTTGATTGCCGCCGCAAATGCATCCGTTCGGGACTTATCCGAAACCATGTAACGCTGAAGCCCAAGGCCCCCGTAGATGAAGAAATACTGTTCCATCACCAAGCGCATAGGTTCTAGTAACCCCGTGGCAAACGAAAAAGCCCACTAAACCTGAAAACGGGTACAATGATAGCCGTCATCTCATATCTGTATTTGCTTCGCTATCTCCGCTGCCCTCCGTCTACAAATTGTAGGGCGGGTCGCTGACCCGCCAGCCCTGCAAGCGTGTCGCCTCAGCGAGACGACCTACAATAGGGACGAAGCCCGAAAACGGGTACAATGATATCCGTCACCTTTAGCTCCGTAACCTTAAGATGGTAGGGATCGTTGTCCCAACGATCCGCGGAGTTAAATTAACCTGTGTGCGGCTGTTTGGGGACAAACAGCCCTACCAAATGACATTCCCAAGCGGCTCACTCGGCGATTGAGCCCTACCAGGCGATGGTATTTCAAAACGTGATACAAATTGGACATATCAACGCTCACAAGACCACCTTACGACTCGTTTCCCATCTTCGAAAGAACTCGCACACGCGAGAAGCGACATCCCACAAAATCGCTTTCGTTAACCAAATCCAGCGATTCCCAGTGGGCAAAACTCAAATCAAATCAAAAATGCTAAGTTTTAAGTTAAAAATGGGTGGGATTAACAGAGCGCCTTAACCTACAATGCTGCCTATACTTTCGTAAAGTGGTATCAACGAACAATATGGATACGATTATAAAGCCAATCTTGGACCCCGACTTCACTCCGTCCACAATCTGGAACCAAGACTATCGGGATCAGGTTGCGGCATCGTCGAATCCGGTCGAAGTAACTCTGGCTCTGATGAGGCCCGACAAAACCTGTTCGCTCTATCGAATTCAAACCCTTCCGCTAGCGGAAGAAAACGAAACGCTAACGCTACGATATCTCGAACGCCTCCTCAAGTTCCTGCTTTGGCAGCGAGGGGCCAGCAAAGTGTTGATCAGCGGTTGCGATCCTTTGGTCGAAAAGCTGTCAGCGATCTATTCGGAAAACGGCGCCCGCAGTTTCGACTACCATTTTTTTGGCGGGAAAGTCTACGACAACCCATTGGAGATCGAGAGGTGCGCGGAAGCAGACCTGCCGCAGCCTAACGAGCAATCAATCCGGATGGGATACAATTTGGATGGCTGCAGAATCGGCTTCGACCTCGGCGGTAGCGACCGCAAATGCGCAGCTGTTATCGATGGCAAAGTCATGTTTTCCGAAGAGGTAGAATGGAGCCCCTATTTCGAAAGCGATCCCAGCTATCATATCGATGGAATCAACGACACGCTGAAACGCGCCGCGGCTCACCTCCCCCGAGTTGATGCGATCGGCGGTAGCGCTGCAGGCGTTTATGTGAACAACGAAGTGCGAGTCGGGTCGCTATTTCGAGGCGTATCTCCAGACGATTTCGACTCGAAAGTCCGACGCATATTTTTCGATCTAAAGGAAGAGTGGCAGAACGTCCCTTTCGAAGTCGTAAACGACGGCGAGGTCACAGCCCTGGCAGGATCAATGTCGATGGGCGAAAACGCCGTGCTCGGCATCTCAATGGGCACCAGCCTGGCAGCCGGCTACATAACTCCCGAAGGCAGCATCACTCCGTGGCTGAACGAACTCGCATTTGTACCGGTCGACTACCGTGAAAATGCGCCAGCCGACGAATGGTCGGGCGACCTCGGCTGCGGCGCGCAGTATCTGACGCAACAGGCCGTCGCGCGCCTAGCCCCGATGGCAGGAATCGATTTCCCCGCAGGCACGCCATTCCCAGAACAGCTCATCGAAGTGCAACGTCTAATGGCCAAAGGCGATGAACGCGCCGCGAATATCTATTCCACCATCGGCACCTACCTGGGCTACAGCATTGCCCACTTCAACGAATTCTACACCTTCCGAAAAATATTGCTGCTCGGGCGAGTGACCAGTGGTCAGGGCGGTACAATCATCATCGAGAAAGCTCGAGAAATACTCGACGCCCTATTCCCCGAGCTGTCGAAAAAAATCGAATTCGTCACGCCCAGCGAAACGGATAAACGGCACGGTCAAGCCGTTGCTGCAGCCAGTCTACCATCTTTAGCTTAATCGCGATGAATCCCTATCTTAAATTTGTTGAGAGTGTTCTAACTGGCGTCAATTCGGCGCGAGAAATGAGCGTATCCGGAAAAACCGAACCGATTCAATCCAGCTCGAAAGCATTGATATTCTCTCCTCACCCTGACGACGAATGCATCATTGGCGCAATGCCCCTGAGATTAACCCAAGAGCTTGGGATGCAAGTTATCAATATTCCCGTAACCTTCGGCAGCAATGTCGAACGGCAGGCCGGGCGAGCGCAGGAATTGAAAAACGCCTGCGATTATCTCGGATGGGAGAATTACCAAAGGAAAGAGACATTCCAATCCCTGGAAGTTTCGGACGTCGTGAACATTTTGAAAACGTTTCAGCCGGAGGTCATTTTCTTCCCGCATTCCAAAGATTGGAATTCGCGCCATATCTCGACCCACTTCCTTCTTCTGGACGCATTGAAGCAAATGGACTCCGACTTCAAATGCACCACGGTCGAGACTGAGTTTTGGGGAGCAATGGACGATCCCAACATAGCAGTCGAGTCAGACGCCTCGACTGTAGCCGAACTTGTAGCAGCAACGTCACTACACGTTGAAGAAGTAGCGCGCAACCCCTACCACTTGCTACTGCCCGCATGGATGCAGGACAACGTAAGACGTGGAGCTGAGCTCGTCGGTGGCCAAGGTGGCGCAGCACCGGATTTTTATTTTTGCACGCTCTATCGACTGCGCAAATGGCAAAACGGCGAACTGGTCGATGTCCTTGAAAAAGGAACGCCAGTCCCAATGGGCGCAGGTAATTTGAAAAAATTGCTTGGCAGTTGATCTATAACAAGCCCCACGCGAGTCCCTCGCGTAGCTACGCCGAGAATTCGGCGTGGGATCCCGATGTAGGGGCTCTGCTTGCGGAGACCGCGTATGAGGATCTCTATTTATTTCACTCAGCTTATCTCAAGAGTAACACAGGCATCTTGCCTGTAAAAACAGGCTGGAAGCCTGTTCACCTTTTCAAAACCCGCTCATTTGACAAAGCAAATTTAAAGACTCTTCCGAAAAGCATCATTCTGAAATCCAATAATATCGTCATGGATTTTCACATACGCAGACCCGCCATGCTTCTGATCCGGAATTATGACAAACGTATAATCCAGCCCAATGTCAGTTAGGAACCTGTCGTAGGCGAGATTTCCCTCATAATTGGAATCCATCGCATCCCCCACATGGAGAAATATTTCCATAGGAAATTTCTTCTCGAAATTCTTAGCGTAAATCTCGGCATACGTCCACATGTCATCCCCAGGGGCGAAAACTAAATTCTCATTCTCTATTCCGCCGGTTTCCTGAATTCGTTTCTCCGTCGCTGCTCCCGCGCTTCCAATTACAACCTGAGAAAACAGCTCCGGATGGCCGAACCCAATTCGAGCAGTTGCCCGTCCTCCTTGCGAGTACCCCTGCAACGCACGAGCTTCACGCGTTTCGATCGTCCGATATTTTTTTGCGATTAAAGGCATCAGCTCTTCGACGAACATGTCCTTGCCCCGCACATCCGGACGCCCCGGCACATTGTAATGACTAACGGGCCCACCGTTGTTTAGTACAACAATGCTCGAAACCAGATCCCCCTCGCTAATCGCCTCGATAATGAAGGGCACCCTATTCGCAAACCTGGATTCGTCGCCTGGCCTCCCTCCGTGCAGCATATAAATGACAGGATAACGTCGCTCCTTGTTTTTAGAATCATCGTATCCCTCCGGAACGAAAACGCAGTAGCCCACTTTTTTATTGATGATCTTACTCTTAAACGTGTGGTGACTCAAACCGGGCGCTACCTTCAGTTCCTTCGGAGTCAGTGGATTGACCCAAGCAAAAGGAGGCTTTTCGTCTTGGCCCGACAGATCCAACGAAATAACAGCCACTGCTGCACAACACACAAGCCCAACTCGGGCCAAACTACTCAAGACGTTCATCATAGTCGATTGTGTTAGATCACTACCTTCGTTTGATCAACCTCAAAGCCCAGTCGCGTTGCGCGAGGCGCGCATTTAAAAGGGTCATCCGGTAGGGCTGCTTGTCCCTAAGCAGCCGCACACAGGCACAGTGACCCAGCTGGTTCGTTGGGACAACGAACCCTACCACAATACCACTGTCAAACAAGAGGCGACCGAAAGAAATGCACCCTTCGTAAGCGACCTACCCCCCCCCCCGAAAACCCCGGCAGTCAAACCCGCTAGAGTGCCGCTCAATCCAAAGTGATCACGCAAGCGTCGCCATTTTTGGCGAGAGTGAAGGTCGTCTTGGTGGATTTTCCATTCGCGGAAACCGTGATGTCGTAGTTGCCAAGAAATGCTGAAGTGGAAAAGGCTCCTTTGTTATCGGTTTTGCCTTTTTCTTTCGTCCACCACTTTTTGAATACTAAGTCGTTGTAGGCTGCGCCATTCGGTTTTTCGGACCAGTCAGCTCGGTACATGGCGACGGGCGCCTTAAATATGGCTCCTTCCCAGAAACCCCAGATCTGAAATCCAACAACAGAAGGAGTGCTGAATGAAAGCGTCATAAAGTCGTGCGTAAACTGGGCCTGTTCTTCTTCGTCAGCGCCATCTGCGGTGAATTCGGTTATTCGCAGGGGCAGTCCGACAGATGCCATCCTGTTCAGACGAGCTTCGATTTTAAGGATGTCTGGATTCGCACGAAAATGGCTTTGCAGTCCAATCCCGTCGAGCAGCCCCGCAGCATTCACATGCTCCACCCAAGTCAGGTACTTGTCTATTTGAGGTGAATCGTCGCCTGAAGAAAGAATACCCGACTCGTTGAGGTAGAGCTTTCCCTGCGGCAAGTTCCTTCGGCTTCGCTCATACCAGCCGATTGATTCTTCGATACCGAAGACTTGTCCTCGAGGTCGACCGTCGGTAAGGCCTTGGGCTTCGCGGCCTGGACGTTGCAGTCCCACCGGATGATTGACAACATCCCACTCGTCAATGGCGAATTTGGTTCGAGAGGCTTTGTCGTCGATCGCGCCCATCACTGCCTGAATAAGGGCTTCTTTCCCGCCTTCTTCGTGAATCTTTTGAAAGGCTTTAGACGAATTGCGCAGGCCATTTCCCGTCATGGCATGGCCGCGGATTTTGATCTGATTCGAATGCGTCCAATGGAGAGCCTTAACCGTCGCGTCTGGACCAACGGCGGGACCGAAGTCTCCGCTCCATGCTTTCACCTTCAAAGCATTCTCGAAGGTACCTGAATTAAAGAGCTCGAGGAATTTTTGACGATACGCTTCCCGTTCGGGATCGTTGATGGCGGCGACTTTCACCGCTGATCCAAATTCGAAGGCATGGCGCGTCATACTCACCTGAATATTCGCGCCTTTGACCGGTCTCCCTTGCTTATTTTGCACCGTTACCTGCAGAGGCGCTTTGCGGTGTTGTTCGATCCGCTCGTTAGCTTTAGAGAGCCAGTCTACTTCCCCAGCCGTCGCCGAAGAGATCATTGAAAGGAAGCCGAGCGCAGCACCGGACAGAAGGGAGATTTTTGAGCGGATCATACCTCCTCAACGGAAGAAGAAGCCCAGTAGTTACAGTATATTCCTGAGGGCCAAACTTTTAGAAACGACCAAATACGGCTAAGTTGATCTAGATACCAGAGTTTCAAACAATTAGCCTGTCCCTATTTATATTCATCCAACGACTTTAATTGATTGTTTTCAACAACCACCGATGGACGATTCATTGCGTTAAGTTCGTTCTTAATTACCAGGATGTCCGGATCGTCGCTAAAGAAAATATTGCCTGTGACCTTGTTATCCCTGCCCGTGGGTGCAGGAATATCTTTCTGGTCAAGATAGTCCACTTTTACAGGGACCTTGGTTCTCTTATTAAAAATCCGAATATACCGGGTCAGGTTTTCATTTGAACCGACAAATTGGTTACCCGTAATGGCGTTGGCATAGCCTGCTAGGCTGACGATTTCGTCGTTGTAAGATTTCTCATAGCAAAAGAGAATATTATTCCTGACGGTGACATTTGATGCTGCGTACTTAAGATCGATATATTGCCCCAGCAAGCCCGGCCCCAATACACTGTCCTCGATCAGAATGTCGTGGGCTATCGCCCTGTTTTCTTGCTCGTCAAAACCCTTGGAAGAGCCGATATAAAAACCTTCCCCTTCGTGGGCGTTGTAGTCTTCAGACAACCATTCGCCAATATTGTGGATTTTTATCCTTTTGAATGTGTTGTGGTGGCTTTGGTTATTTTCAATTTTTACCGTTAAACACTCTAAAACGAGACCGCAGCAATGATTGTGAGGGGACGGAGGTTTAGCTAAACCGCCATAATAGAATGCTCCAAGAACCTTCGTTTGCGGCTACTTCCGAACTGGCGTCAATACGATATTCTTGTAGCTGGCTCGAGTATGATCGCCTTGCAGGTAAATGGGGCCGGGCTTGGACTCATCCGACCAAAGCGCTCCGCCTGTGCAGCCTTGCAGCGGCACGTTGTCGTGAATCGTCTTGCCGTTGAGGATCACTGTCGCATGTCGATCGACCAAGGTGATGTCGTAGGTCTGCCACTCGCCGGCCGGCTTCTCAGCGGCCACCGCCGGAACGACTCGGCTGTAAATGCCACCCATGTTGTGGGAATCAAGCGGCTTGCCATAGGTCGCGGCAACCTGGATCTCGTAAATGCCGCGCAGATAGATACCGCTGTTTCCGCCTTCGGGCACTTTGACTTCCAGTTTTAGATTGAAGTCCTCAAACGTCGCCTTCGTCCGGAGGTTTCCGTAACGCACGTGCGGCTTGCCCTCCTCTTGCACGGGATCGTTCGATAGGGCTTTATCGGAAACGCTCCAGCCGTTTAGTTTCGTCGGATCGAGCAACTCCCATTGATCAAGATTCCTTCCATCAAATAGAGCTATCGGTTTACCATACTTCACCTTCTTAAGATTAGGTTTTGCAGGGATGGGTGGAATCCGCTTTCCGGTGAATTCACTGCTCTCCAAGCCTTTGCCATTGAAATTTGGATGCGTGAGGGTCAGTCGCATGTCTTCGCCGTTGATCTTTGCAGTGATAAGGTCGGTGAATCGCTGAGTGCGGACGACTTTTCCATTGGGGCCTTCTCTCTTCACATCCTTCGTTCGTGTGATCAGCAAGGTATTATCGTTTGAGAAAACGACGCTATCGACCGGTACCACACTGCCGCCTCCCCAGAGAATACTCGCGTCGTAGTAGCCATCCTCTTTGGTGACTTCCAGCCAACCTGCTTTACCGCCCGGGATCGTTAGCGCCCATCGGTCGAAGAATCCTTCGTCAGGCTGCTGAGCCTGAAGCGTAGGGATGCAAGCCACCAGCCCGCAGAGACAAAAGAGAGTTCTGAATAGGGGTATTTCCTTCATGCAACCTGTATCGGGGAACGAAACGATTTGTTCGAGCAAATTATCGACAAACCCGTAGGAGGCGGAATTCGAATTCGGTCTTTGCCTGTGTCTAACCCTAAGAGAAAGTTAAACGAGAAGTTCACACTTGAAACCGATAGGTATCGCGCTGCGACGTAGCTACGCGAGGGACTCGCGTGGGTTTTGCAATTGACCTCGACTTTTTAAGTTTAAGTTGACGCGGAACCGTTGCTTAAAACTAACTAGGTCGTATTTTTAACAACGCTGCGCTTGTTGTTTCTTCCGCCTTCGCTTCGCTACGCCGAGACAGGTCGAAACAAATAGGTGCCCCTGCGGGCCAATAGGTTTGGTTGCTTTAAACTGAACGGATCTTCGTGGTTAAATGCTAAATTTTAGGAAAATTGGTTCACCCATTTTGTCGTTTCTCGATTCGCTGCGCGAATGAGATCATTGTTCGGCGTATCCGGATCTTCCTGTTCGCCTAGCAAACCACGAGTGCGGGCTCGATTGCGCAAGAAGGCGCCACAAAGATGCGCCCCCACGGCCCCGGGATTTTTCTGCAAACCATTGAGCATTTTCGCATACCATGCCCCATTGTTCTCCTTGTAGGAGTCTGCCGGATACCGTCCGGTATGATCCTGAATCTCCGCACCTTGAGCGCCATCAGCCCAAAGCACTGGGCGACCCGTCTTCTTATGCCAATCGGCTAAGTGCGTAGCCGGGTCTTTGAAATCCTGAAAAGAAAGCACATCCACTAAGCCTTCAGAAGCGTTAACGATTTCCATCGGCAAAGGCATGTTCGCTTCATAGCGATCGCCCATGATCAGGTGATTAGGATCATAGCGTTTTATCGCATCATGAGTCACCTGATAGTAATGCCGCGCTAGATCGTGGAGGTCTTTTCGCCCAGCCTTAGTCTTCAACTGATCCGGATCGAACATTGGACCACGCCATTTATTGTGCGGTCGACTCCATGTCCAGGTGGGACAATCGCAATACCAATAACCAATGAGGTTAGGATCGTCGCGAAAACGCGTGCAATTGCTTCGGGCCACGTAGTCGCACCAATCCTCGAACGACGAACTGAGCAGGTCCGCGTTTTTATGCCAAGGATTCCAAGAATGCGTCTCGATAAACGGAAGCATATGGAAGTACGGCATATCCAAGGCCTGGTACTCCTCGTAGCTCCAATTGGCCGAGTGAGCGTGTTGCTTAATCGTGACCTCTTGAACCCAACCGACAGAATTGAAACCCCAATCCTTAAGGTGAGGTTTTACGCCCTCTTTGATCCAACGGATCTGATCATTTCCATATTTTCCCTGCCAAATGTGTTCATTCTCCGGATACCGAAGTGTTGCGGAATCAAAATGATTTAGCCCGACCGAGAAAAACGGCTTTCCTTCCGGGTCTTGAAAAAGCCAACGTCCCTTGACTTTCCCAATCGTGAAAAACGATCCCGACTTATTTGCCGAAAATATATTTGGAAAGGCGGCAGGAGCTAGAGTCGCTGCTACAATAGATTTAATAAACGTTCTTCGATTAGTCATGTTCTTCGAGTTAAGGTAGGGCGGAGCGTCCCTACCTCAATGGATCTGCCATTTGACCTTGGAACCAGACGAACGCGGACCTCAAGTCTGCCATTTTTCCCTTATACTTTGGTTTCTTAGCCAAATCGTTCATTTCCATTGGATCCGTATCCAAATTATAAAGTCTATAGGTATCGATCCTCGGGTAAAAGATCATTTTGTAATCGCCGCTAATAAACGCCCGTTGACTGTCCGGCTCATAAGCTCCGTAGATGTAATCGTACTGCTTATCGCGCTTACCTTCGATTAATGGCATCAGACTTTTGAATTCCACGTAATCCGGCTGAGCGATGCTAGCGAGCTCTAGCGAAGTCGCCATCACATCCTGCAAATATACCGGTGTATCGATCTTCTTTCCCTGCGGGATTTTCGGTCCCATCACCATCAACGGGGGACGCAAGCTGTGCTCGTACATATTCTGCTTACCGATAAAGCCATGATGCCCCACCGCAAGACCGTGATCCGCCGTAAAGAAAATGTACGTATTGTCCGCCTTGCCGCTCTTTTCGAGGGCATCCAAAATTCGGCCGATTTGATCGTCCATGTGGGTAATGAGCGCATAGTACTCACGACGGTGAACCTTCACCGCATATTCTGTTCGAGGAAACGGAGCTAACACTTCGTCGCGAATCTCCGCCGCACCCGTTCCAGCCATATAAGGATACTCGGCCGCAAAGTTCTCGGGAACCTCAATCCGGTCTAGAGGATACCTATCCAAATACTCTTGGGGAGCCTGACGCGGATCGTGCGGCGCATTGAAGGCCAAATACATGAAGAATGGTTTATCCGACCGACTCGACACTTCCATGAAATTCTCCGCGTTGTTGGCTACCACCTCGCTCCAATGTTCGCCGCCTGCCCAGAAACCTTCATACTTAGGATCGGTCGGCGACCAAGGATCCGGCTGCCCTTCAATTGGACGGCCATAAGCTTCCGGGTAAAAAATCGGCCCTGGCATACCCGGGCGGACATTCGAGACATGATCGAAAATCGCGCCTGTATCCGCATTCACATGCCACTTCCCTGTGAAGAAGGTCTCGTAACCTGCATTATGCATCAGCTGAGACCACATACGTTCTCCCTTCACCTCTTGAGACAAATTGGAATCCAATTCTCGGGCTCGCCAAAGGAATCGTCCCGTATTGATCATCGTCCGACTAGCCACGCAAATAGCCCCGTGCCAGCCGCCCATATTATAGGTGTGAGTGAAAACGGTTCCTTGGTTTGCCAACTTATCGAGATTGGGCGTATCGATGTCCGTATGCCCAAACGCCCCAATCGTTTCATAACATTGATCATCAGCGAAGATGAAGAGAATATTGGGTTTCTCGGCAGCAAAGAGAGGGAGCCCCAGAAGAGAAATCAACAAGAATGACATAGCAGGCGTTAGAACGCTCAAGTTGAGACTAGGAGTACAATGGGATATCGATTTCATAAAGATTTCTGCAAAGGTAAGGGATCAAATATTCGAAGGTGTTCATCAACAGGTGCCACCAAGATTAACGAAACCCTGAACGTTTTTAGACAAATTGCTAGTTCGAACTAGGTTCTAGAGGCCAAGAAGATGCTCTTCGGTTGCTTGATCCCGTCAAACGCAAAGGCGTCAACCTTTAACAATTTGATGAACACTGATATGTTAGAATTGAACCTAGTCATCAGAGTATATCAGTTACTCAGCGGTTTAATAAAACATCCTCGGAGTATTCAAAAGGTAGCGGCTGATCTTCGAGCAGCCATTACTATTGAAGGTGCCACCGGCAATTCAGACAACGTCTGAACGATTACATCGTTCAGTGCCCGCTCGGAGATCGGCCGCTACCCAAATCGACGTAATTCCTAAGATGATGGGCTCGTTCCTCTCAAACGTTACTCCAAACGAAACCCTTTGCCTTTTTCAAGCGTACCGCGTGTATCCGAATCAATTCTAAACCGATCAAAAAGGATCTCCCAAGCAGTTAACGACGTAAGCGGAAGCGCTGCGGCATCTGCAAAACTAAGAGTCTCAGGCATGCGCGATACAACTCGCTCGTCTACTACATGGTATTCCGCATTCGCGCCGGGACGCTCAAGAGCGCCCGCGTACCATACCTTATCGCCCTTCTTAAAAAGCTGAACGTCGTCACCGACTTCTTCTACGATACCCGTCGCGTCCCAACCGAGGATTATATGCCCCCCTTCAGGAGGGTCCATTCTTTGCCGAGCTTTCGCATCCACAGGATTTACTGAGATCGCTTCGACTTTAACCAGAATGTCTTTTCCGGATGCGTGAGGCTTCTCTACCGTAATATCCTCCAGGACCTTTGGATCCGACATGGGAAGCGATTTTTTATAGGCGACTGCTTTCATAGAGGTGCTTTGAACTAAATTCGTTTTCTAAGAGACTGTTAAATAAGTTAGTGTAGGAGCGGAACAACCTTCGACTTATTTAACAATCTCTTAGATGGAATTTTTTATTTTTATTTATCCAATCCGAACCTTCAAGGATGAGCTCGATAGAATCGCCGGTTCAAGTGTTAACGAGAGTCGAGTCAGCCTCGTCACTCTCTATCCGAATAGGAGTATTCATAGGCGACACTACCATCGACACGATGATGCCTTAAGGTCAGTTGGCTGTTATCGATTTCACCACTTAGAAATCCTCCGATAATTGCGAGGTACTGATGCTCGTCCGTTCTCAGATCCAAGCTGAAACCTCCGGCGTGCGCTTTTGAGGTCGCGCCAGAGGAGAATTCATGAACGCCGGTTTTGTCATCGATACTGTGATACTGCCAGTGCCGGTCGCCGCAGATTACAATGACGTTATTTTCAGCGCAGAACTTTCGGATTTCGTCCCCTTCGTAAGACCAATTTTTATTTGAGTGGTTATCGCGCTTGTTCGCTCTGTCGGGCCCGACAACTGGTGTGGGTGAGAATAGGATTTTGAAAGGCGCATCCGAGGCGAGTACCGTTTCCTTGAACCACGCCTTTTGCTCCGCTCCCCAAATACTTTTCTCCTCACTATCGGGCATCTTGTTGGGACTGCGGAAGTCGCGACCCTCCATTATCCAGAACTGTAGATCCTTGCTCCAACGCCGGCTGCGATAGGTTCGCTCGCCCATAGGCGCTTGCTCGCGGAAGATAGAGAGACCCTTATCCCACGTAAGATCCCCTACTCGCATACCAGGAGCGCTGTCGTTGGTGACCGTGTCATGATCGTCCTTAATAAAAAAGCTCGGTATGCGTCTGTGAAAATCCACTACGTCCGAGCAGCCATACCAACGGTTCCAGTGAAAACGGGCCAACTCAGGGGTGCGAGCATCGACGTCCCCTCCTGCGCTTCGTTTGTCGTAGTAGACGATGTCGCCGAGATGAACGAAGAATGCAGGATCAAGATCCCGCATGTGGTCATAAATTTGCAGCCCGGCCGTACCCTTGTCCCG
>Ga0302122_10000548_pt1 | contig 23261 bp, 11 predicted proteins | sample CB21_SCM_MG_FD_203115 | JGI IMG/M metagenome (GOLD analysis project Ga0302122, IMG submission 203115) | Marine microbial communities from Western Arctic Ocean, Canada - CB21_SCM | ecosystem: Environmental > Aquatic > Marine > Oceanic | place: Canada: Western Arctic Ocean | collected 2017-09-28
CGTCGAGGCCAAGCGGATAAAAGTGAAGAGCAGCGGCCGGAGCAGGAGTCGGTCCCGGAGCCGGAGCCGAAGCCCGTCGCGCGGCCGTTTGAAGGAAGGTGATAAGGTCGAGGCCGATTACTGCGGCCGCGGCAAGTTCTATCCCGGGAAGATTACGAGGGATAGAGGCGACGACACGTACGATATATTCTACGACGACGGGGAGCGCGAGACCAGAGTAGCGAAGCGCCTGATAAAGTCCAAGGAGCGCGGCTCTGGTTCAAGCGACAAGATATCGGAAGGAGATAAAGTCGAGGCTCGCTATCGCGGGCGGGAGAAGTACTACCCCGGGAAAATTGCTCGTGATCGGGGCGACGGCACGTACGACATCAGCTACGACGACGGGGAGCGCGAGACGCGCGTCGAGGAGCGCTTGATCAAGAAGAAGCGTAGTAGCAGCCGGAGCAGGAGTCGGTCCGGTAGCCTTTCACGTGGCCGAATGCGCGTCGGCACGCGCGTGGAGGCAAAGTACCGGGGCAAGAGCAAGGCCTATCCCGGCAAGATATCGCGTGTCAGGGCGGACGGCACGTTCGATGTAGCCTATGACGACGGCGAGAGCGAGACACGGGTAGAGGCGCGCCTCATCACGGCGCTTGGCGGCGGGGACAGCGACTCCGACCGCGGTTCATCAGATAAGCTGTGCGAAGGGGACAAGGTCGAAGCCGATTATCGGGGCCGCGGCAAGTTCTATCCAGGGAAAATCACGCGCGATCGCGGCGACGAGACCTATGATATCTCCTATGACGACGGGGAGCGCGAGACCATAGTAGCGAAGCGCCTGATCCGCAGGAAACGTGGTAGCAGCCGGAGCAGGAGTCGTTCTCGCAGCCCGAGAGGGGGTGGCTGCGAACGGCTCCGGGAAGGAGACGCTGTAGAAGCCGATTATCGGGGCCGAGGACGCTATTTCCCTGGGAAGATCGATAGAGACCGCGGCGATGATACGTACGACATTGCCTATGACGATGGGGAACGCGAGACGCGCGTCTCAAAGCGGCTCATCAAAAAGAAGGGCGGCGGGAGCCGCAGCCCGAGCCCGAAGCGCGGACGCAAACTTCGTGAGGGAACCAAGGTTCAAGCTAGGTATCGCGGCCGTTCGAAATTCTATGCTGGTCGTATTGAACGCGACCGTAACGACGGCACGTACGACATAGCGTAGTTTCCCGAGTCTCAAATTGAATATTTCTTACTCATTGTCTCACCATTCTATGTCCATCAGGTATGACGACGGCGAGAAAGAGACTCGCGTGCTCGAGGAATATATTAAAGCCGAGGAATCGAGTGACGACGAGCGTAAAAGCGACGGCGGCGACCGGGGTAGAGCGCGCAAGCGCGTTGGCGACAAGATCGAAGCGAAGTATAGAGGACGTTCGAAATATTACAAAGGGAAGATTTCTCGGGTGCGCGCGGATGGCACGTGCGGACGCTGTGTATGAAATCAAGTTTCACGGTCTAGTCTAACTTACGGTTTCTACCCAGGTTCGACGTCGCCTACGACGACGGGGAGGCCGAAACGCGAGTAGAGGAGAAACTCATCCGCTCGCTCGACGGTGGCGGCCGCGTCAGCCGAAGCCCGAGCCCGCGGGGCGGTAGCAGTCGCGGCAGGCTACGCGAAGGCACAAAGGTTGAGGCCCGGTATAGAGGCCGCTCGCGCTTCTATCCCGGCCGTATAGCACGAGACCGCGAAGATGGCACGTTCGACGTGGACTGTGCGAGCCCAGCGTCCTATTCTTCAAACTCGCGTCCCGCCAAAATTCGAGCAAAGTTTGAGACGATTCGGTTCACGCAGACGACGACGGCGAGAAGGAGACGCGTGTGCTGAAGGAGTACATCAAAACGACGGGCGGCGACGACAGCCCGCGGGATGATTCTCGCAGCCCGCGCGGCCGCCGTGGCCGGCTCACAGAAGGTAATCAAATCGAGGCACGCTATCGCGGGCGTTCCAAGTTTTACAAAGGCCGCATTAGACGCGACCGGGGCGATGAAACCTATGACATCGATTACGACGACGGGGAGCAGGAGACACGCGTGTTGGAAGAGTACATTAGGCCGCGCGGCGGCGGCGCCCGCGACGCGTCGGTCCCAAAATTCAGACGCGGCGAGCGCGTGGAGGCTAGATACAAAGGTCGCGCAAAATACTATCGCGGAAAAGTCGCGCGCGACCGCGGCGACGCCGTCTACGACATCGATTACGACGACGGGGAACAGGAGACCCGTGTCGCCGCGCACCTCATCCGGAGTCTCGAGAGCGGCGCGTCGGGGATAAGCAGCTTGGACTAGGCCTGCCTTATTCTCTCCACCACCCTAAGAACCTCATTAGAAGTCTCGAGAGCGCTCGGCGTGTCGGGGATAAGTAGCTTAGACTAGGCCTTCCTTATTTTCTCCACCACCCCCAGAATCAAATCATTCGGCACTGGCATCGACAAATCGTACCGCGCAAGCTTCCCACGAACCAACACGCCCGTACTTCTACACCGCCCCAGATTCGCGTTGTCCAGGACCTCGTCGAACGCGAAAACGCCGGGATGGATCTCGTCGCAGCGCCGAACGACGACGGTGTAATCCCACGTGTTCCCCTGGGCGAACCGTTCGCGCGCATATTGGAGAAACGCGTCCCTCTCCCACCGCTCTTCCGCATCCGTGCCGAAGAACACGAACGAGTCCGCCGCGAGAGCGGCCAGCGCGTCGCCGTCGCCGCTCGAGCAGGCCGCGTGCCACGCGGTGAGGACGTCGGCGGCGGGCGTGGCTGTCCGTTGCTTCTTCGTCGGCGGCGCGTCGTCGACGAAGACCTCAACCACCGACTGCGAGAGGTCGGCAAAGCCGTCTGGACCAGTATAGCCCGCCATCAAAGTCAGCCCGACGACGTGCTTTGTGCCGGAGCGCGCCAGCGGGAAGGAGTGACGCCGTTGGCAGAAGACAAAATCATCGAAAGGTTTCTCGACCGTCGGCGCCATCGCCGCGTCGAAGCGCATCGAGGCGAAGCCCGGCTCGCGCGTGAGCTTGTCGAGCGCCGCCGCCGGGAACGGTCGGATGCCGCTCGGCCTGTGGCCCAGCCAGACATTGACTAAGAACGTGTAGCGCTTGCCTTCACCGTTCACAGCGAGGGCCCGCGGCGCCGCGTGCAGTGCCCGCCCGTCGAAGATAAGGTGGCGGCCGACGCGCGGATGGCACGCGGCGGCGGCGACGCGGCCCACCTCGATCGCACCGGTGAACGAGTCCGGTCGTTTCTCCAAGACTAGAGTAGGCGCGCCGCCCTCCGTGAGATACGTAACTGTAGCAAGCTGCGGAAAGACGTACATGCCATGCATGGTGTGCGCCTGCTCGTCCTTGTCCCAGTGGAAGCACATCTCCCGCTCCGCCTCGGCCGCGGCCGTAGGGTCCTTCACTTGTGCCCACCACTCGACGCCCGACTTCGCGTCGGCGGCGTGCGGCGACTCCGCGGTGTGCCGACGAAAGATCTCGAGCGCCATGGCTTCCAGCGCGCAGCGCGGGGTTTCGCTTGCACCGAGCCAGAACGTGTCTTGGGGCAAAAGCGGACTCGCGACGAACTCGAGGTCCCTTTTCAACTCGTCCAGCGCCGCGCACTGCAGCGCGCCGTCGTAGCACCGCGTGTTGCAGTCGAGGTGCTGCGTCGTGCCCTCGATCGTGCCATCGTGCGCGATGGCGACGCAAAAATCGTCGTCGAGGCTCATATGCAATGCAATGCACTACGCGTCGATGGCGTCGAGGAAGATGCGCGACGGAGCGGCCCGCAGCGCTTGCAGTGCGGCAGAGCACTTTGCCCAAGACGCATGTGGGGTCGTTTTGACGCCGCTCAACGGAGCTGTGGCCCTTATAGATAAGGGCGTGGCTGCTAGCAATTTATGGTGCACCAGTATGGCGCAAACAGCACGTAGCACGCTTAAAACAGCTAAGGGGGGGGAGTTTAATCTACTAAACGGTTTTGTTACGGGTTTTATTTGCACACATTGTAAGGCGGTTCGAGCTAACAGCCTCCTGTAGGCAGCATTTTAGAGCCGAGCTCGTAATCTCAGCAACCATCCGTTGAGAATACTAAGCCTGACCACTGCGGCACCGGCACCGCTTTCACAAGTTAAGGTTTAAAGCGCGTTAAGCCGACGCGTCCTGGACGACACCATGCGCAAATGGGAAACAACACAATCGCAAAAGAAGGACGCCATGGTCGCGCGCGCGAGGGAACGCGACGCCCGGCGCCACGAGCGGCGGGAACAGACCGCCGTGGAGCGGAGCCAGCGCCTCGCGTGGTCGCTCGGCGAGACCAACGCCACCAACGAGGCCCTGCGGAGCATGGTCCGCGACATCACGACGAAGCACGTGGAAGCGCTGGCGGCGCTGGGCGCGGCCGAGGACCGCGCGGCGACGGCGTTGGAATCCGCGGCCAAGCTTCAGCCCCAGCGCGCGTTTTCGGAGGAGGAAGCGCCGACCGAGGAGGAACCGACGCCCGAGCCCACGACGCCGCAGCTGCGCTTCGCGAAGGCGCGGTCGGACGCGCGCGACGATTTGCACGCGGCGCGCGTCGCCGCCGAAGCCGCGCGAGCCACCAAGAACGCGGACCGCGAGGCGCTCGCCGCCGCCCGCAAGAAGCTGTGGGCCCTCGTGGGCGTGCTGGCCGACGCGGACGCTGAGCTCGAGGCCTCGCAGCGGAACCCCGACGGATTAGGGGTCGACGAGCTCACGCAGCGCGTCGACGCCGCGCGGGCGGCGTCCGCCGACGCGGACGCGGCCTTGGTAGCCGCCTCGGCTAGTGGCGACGTGCTCAACGCGCTCAACGCGACGGTGGCTTCGGAATCTCTGGTCGATGGTTGTAGAGACGCGAGACAGGCCCTGGACGCGGCTGTCGCCGCGCTGGACTCGGCCGCGCGCGTGGCGAGCACGGGCAAGGCGGGCGAGAACGCCACGCCGCGGCGCCTCGAGCGGGAGACGGCCCAGGCCTACCGCGTGCGCGTCGGCCGCGCGCTGGAAACGGCGGCGGCCGCGGAGGCGACGTGCTGCGCGCGCGCGGGCGCGTCGGCCATGGGCGGGCGGCGGACCCAGGCCGCCGCCGCCGCGCTCGAGCAGTGCCTGAACGCCTTCGACGACCTGGGCACGGAGGCGCGCGCGCCCCCGTCGCCCCGGCGGCCCGCGCGGTCGCGAGCGGGGTCTCTAACCTTGCGGACGCCGCGGCCGACGCCGGCGCCGCTCCCGGTGCAGTCCAAGCGGCGGCCGCTCCACGAGCCGAAGATTAGACAGGAGGAGGTCGAGGAGGTCCAGACCAGCGACGGGGACGCGTCGGACGACGACGCCTGGGCCGACGACGACTGGGCCTTCTGCTTGTTGGACGGCAAGGCCAAGCGAGGCACGCTGACGGCGCAGACGGAGCCGCTCCGGAGCGTGGCGGAACGAAGGCACCGACTTGCGAAGCGGCGGGAATTACTGGACGAGCACTACCCCTGGGATGAGCACAAGGGCGTGCGCCGGGACGCCGAGAGCGGCCGGAGCTGCGCGCGCCTGCATATGAGAGTGGTGGCCGCGCGGAACCTGCCCAAGATGCGGCGGCATCGTGGGTCCTGTGACGCGTTCGTGGAGGTGGCAATTGATGGGGCCACGCCGAAGAAGACGGGGGCCGTCCCCGACTCCTTGTACCCGACGTGGACGCAGGAGCGCTTCGTGCTGCGCGTGAACCGCGCGGGCGCATGTCTGCGGTGCCGCGTGCTCGACGCGCCGCCAGCGCGGGGCGAGCCGCCGCGGCCCGTCGGGGCCTGCAGTCTGCTGCTGAGCGAGCTCGGGGAGCGCCCGAAGACGCTCTGGCTGCCGCTGGCGCAGGCGACGCTCAAGACGCGCCTCGCCGACGACTGCGCGCTGCGCGTCGAGTGCCGCCTCGTCGTCGACCCGGCGCCGTTGCTGGATCGGGCTCTCAAACGTTTAGATCTCGCGCTGGCCACGCGCGTGGCGCCTAATCCGCCGTCGACGCCGCCGCGGGCGCCGGCTGCCGCCGCGAAGACGGCGACGGACGCGCGCGGGCGCTTCGTCGCGACGCCCCCGAAACCGCCCGCGGGCGCGACGACATCGCCGTCGCCACGATCATCAAAGCCGTCGCCGGCCTCGCCGGAGTCCGTGGACCTGCGCATCTTCCGCTCGCCCGCGCGGCGCCAGGCGCATCCCACGGGCCGGTCGCCGCGGAGCCGGTCGACTCGCTCGTCGAGGCCTTGGCGGGGGTCCTAGTTTTCTAGTTTTGACTACTGTCTCTTTCGCAAACACTCGGGTCCGGCTTCGGCTTAGTTACGTCGCGCAAGCCGCTGGCGGGCGGCGCAGCGGCTTGACAAAAACGGGTTTCACTTGACTCGATCGCCGACGCCTCGTACACCGCACAAGGCGCTATAGAATCAGAGCAAACATGATCCTCACCAACTGCGCCGCCTGTGCCGCCCCACTGGCCCACGACGCGCCGCGGTGTGTGAGGTGCAAAACCAGGTACTGCAATTCGACATGCCAACACGACCACTGGCGCCGCGGGCACAAGCAGATCTGCAAGAAAATTCACCGCGCCGGCAACGCGGAACAATACAACGCTGACAAAAAGTATAAGGAGGCCGTGAAGGTCGCGGTCGAGGCGTGCGCGGAGGACACGAAGGGGCAGAAATGCTACATCTGTCTCGAGGCGGTCCATTCGCGCACAGGAGAAGGCCTCGTGCGCGGATGCGCCTGTGGAGATCGTGACGACGTTTCTTCTCCAGAACTGGGCGTCGCGCACGTGTCGTGCCTGGCGGAGCAGGCGAAGATTTTAGTCGCGGAGGCCGAGGAGAACAAACTGAAGGACGAAATGAACGAGAGGTGGGGGCGGTGGGATACGTGCGGTCTGTGCGAGCACCAATACCACGGCGTCGTGCGGTGTGCCCTCGGCTGGGCGTGCTGGAAGACGTACTTGGACCAGGCGGAGGCAGACGCGTATAAGATCAACGCGATGACGCATCTCGCGAATGGCCTGAGTGACGCGGGCTGTCACGAGGAGCGGCTTGGAGTCCTCAAAGCTCAGCTAACCTGGTCCCGAACAGACGAAAGGGGCTTGATGACCATGAAATCCAATCTCGCCGGGTGTTACGAACGCCTCGGGTGCCACGCCGAGGCACTCGCTATTCGCCGCATAGAATACGTCAGAGGTGCGGAAATCTATGGAAACAGTCATGAACAAACCTTCAACTATGCTCTTGGCTTCACAACCTCACTCCGGGCTTCTGGGCAAAAATGCCGAGGCGATTCAACTACTACGTCCCGTCATGGTTGAAGCGACGCGCGTGCTCGGAGCTATGAACCAGACCACCATCATGCTTTGCGGTGCTATGGGTCAAGCACTCTACTGCGACGACGCCGCCCCGCCGGCACAGCTGCGTGAGGCCGTGGCGCTTTTGGAGGGCGGCCTCCAGAGGTCGCAGCGCGTCCTCGGAATTTCACATCCTATTACCGAACATTCCAAGCAGGACCTCGCACGAGCGCGCCTTCGCCTCTAGCTAGGGCCGACGCCTCACCAGTCGACGTAGGGCACTAATATATCCATAAAATATTATTGGGCTACTTACCCTTCTTCCGCGGCTGGTTCTTCAGGATCAGCGCGATCATCATGATCGTGATCAGGAAGAGCAATAGAGCGATGCAGATGCGCGGCCGCGCGGCTTTTTGGTAGTGCTCCGCCTTCTCGATTTCCACGACGCCTCGCCGCGTGTGCTCGGCGACCTGCTCCATGTTGAAGTCGATGCGGTCCAAAATAGTCCCCTGGTCGATGACCAGCACCGCCAGCTCCTTGAAAATACCTGAGAGCTCCTGGATGGACTCGGCGATCTTCCGGATCTCCTGGTCCCGCTCCTCCACCAGGTGCTCGACGTCCACGACCGCCGCTAATTGTTGTTCATTGAAGGCGACGCCGTCGTCCTGCTTGCCGGAAGAGGATAGGAAGTCAAACCCGCCGGCCACGCCCTCCTTCTGCGACTTGAGGCGCCCGATATAGTCCTTCTGGGCCCGCCGGAAGTCCGTGTTCAGCGTCTGGATCTTGACCGCCACGCTCCGCTGCACGTTCGCCCGGACCTTCCGCTCGGAATCGTCCGCGGCATCTCCTCCAAAAGTCGCGACCCGCTTGAGCGTCTTCTCGCAGGACCGGAACAGCTGCGTCGCGGCGCGCGTCTGGCGCTCTATTTCTCTATCCAATTCCGCCTCGCGGCTCTCGTCGAACGAGACCATGAGCCGCTGCCGGTGCGCCTCCCGCAGCGACTTGAGGGCTCGCTCCAACGTCGCCATGTCGCCCTCGACCTTCTCCACGACGTCGACCCACACCGGTGGCAGCGCGCTCGTGCGGGCCGCCCCGAGCGGGCTCTCGGCGCTCGCGCCGCGCTCGTAGCCGCGGAACGTCCGGGCGCCGCCGAGGTTCCGGCGCTCGCGCATGGCCCGCCACTCCACGAACGTGCGCGTGAGGTCGCGCGAGGCGCCCATGGTGCTGGCCATCCTTTAGCGGTGGGGCGTCGACGGCGTCGAGGCGTCACAGCGTCGCGGCGCGTTCTTTGAGAATGGAGGGTAGAGTGGCTGCGGCTCTTTCCAGTGCCGGCGTCGACTGGCAACAGCAGTGGGCCTTCTAAGCGTCTTCTAGAAGGCGTGTCTTCGCTCACGTGTTGTTCTTTGTGGCTGAACGTCGGCAAAACGTGCCGAGTCTGAAACCCGTTTTGGCTCTCATCGGGCGGGTTTTGTGCCGCAAAACGCAGGCCTAGCTGTGCGTCGGAGGACAGCAGTAGTCACTGCATCGCGTGCGAGCTGTGCGCTCAATCACGCAGCATAAGTACCAGCGCTAACACAGCAGTACTGCATCAAGCAAGGCCACGCATAGAACAACAAGCATGCGTTTCGCCGCCTGGCTCGCCGTCCCGCTCGCGCGCCGGCTCGTCGTGCGCCGCAAGAGCAGCCAGCCGCACGTCTACGACGCGCCGGCTTTGTACGACGCCGCCTTTGGGTTTCGCGACTTTGCCGACGAGGTCGACTTCCTCTTCGCCGCGCACGAGCGGCACGGCAAAACGGGCGGCGCGCCGCAGCGGGTTCTGGAGCTCGCGGCGGGGCCGGCGCGGCACGCCGTCGAGGCGGCGTCAAGAGGCGCCCGGTCCCATGCGATCGACCTCAGTCCAGCGATGGCGGCGCACGGCGCCGCGATCGCCGCGGAAGAGAATGTACAAGTGGAGTACGAGGTGGGCGATGTACGCGAGGCGCTCCCGTTCGGCAAAATGTGCAGCGCGTGGCTGCTCCTGGGCTCCATCGGCCACCTTTTGACGAACGACGACGCGCTGCGGTGTTTAAGGAGTGCCAAAGACGCGCTGGCGCCGGGCGGCACCCTTATCCTGGAGCTCCCCCACCCGCGCGAGACTTTTAGAATCGACGGGACGACCGAGGAGGGCTGGGACGTGCCGTATAAAGGGGGCGACCTCCGCGTGAGCTGGGGCTCGGAGGACGATATATTCGATCCTCTGACGCAAGTGAGCGAGGCCAGCGTGCTCTTCGAGACCGAAGGCCAGACGATCGAGGACGTCGTGGCCACGCGCGAGTACACGCTCCAGGAGCTGCGGTTACTAGCGGACGCGGCGGGGTTCGCCGAATTGGCGACGTACGGCGCGCTCGACGCCGATTTCATTGGCGCGGGCGACGAGGAGCTGGCGTACCGGCTGGTCGTGGTGCTGACGGCGTAATTTTTCTGTGCTGTAGTGCGACATGCCTGCCCGGTGGCGTGGAGATCTACTGCCCGAGCGCGCCCAAAGGCTACCGTAGTTAGAATGTATTAGTAGGATGTCTAACAGCATATGCCCGTCAGAAACGAACATTGTTTTGAAATTGCCGCGGCCGCCCGAAGGCAAAAAAATGAACTTTGGTACCTTCCTGGGTAGAGGCATAGAGCTGGAGATCCATCTTGGTAGATGTATCTGAAGCCGGAAGCACCGCCGTATGCGGTGTAGGCGATTGCGCACGTCTATTACCGACCCGAGGGGACCCCAGGGAGACCTCTGGACCACGAATCGACTGCATTCCGCTGGCGCGACTGGCCACGTCAGCACCGCGAATCAAGAAATTATTTTTTTCGCCCCCCAATAAGTGTCCCACCGATTTCTTTCGACCATTAGCTAACCGAACGATACTCAGACGGCTGCATCTGGGGCAAGCTAAAAGCTTAAAAACGGGTTTCTCAGCGCAGCCGCTGCGAAGGCGCTGGAAGCGTGCAGGCCCTCCATTTGCCCTACACTCGGACTGCGTGTCCACGGGAGAGACATAATTGTTGCTGCGCTCGATCCCTGCCGACGCTGAGGGTGCGCGGTGCTCAGGTGAGCAAAACACCCTCGGCGGTTTTGGTGCCAAAAGATAACCATGATGCACGAAACGTCCGACCTCTCCTTCGACGAGCTCGTCGACGCGGCCTGCGAGGAGCTGGATCTGGAGCTGAACCGGCCGCCCTCGCCGCCGCCGCCGCCGACGCGGCGCGAGCGGCTGCGGGCGTGGGGCCGGCGGATCCTGCGGGACCGGTTGCAACCGCCGATCCAACGGATGATGCGCCTCGCGACGCACGTCCTCAATGCGGAGCTCCCGGTCGACGTCGACGCCGTGCAAAACGCGGCGCTCTCGCTCACGGCGCGCGTGGCGCACGCGGGCTTCCGCACGATTAGGTGGACGCTGCTGGCGCCGCTCGCGCCGATCGCGTTCGCGCGGCGGCGGTTCGCGGCGCGGCGGGACGAGGCGCTGCCACTGCACGCGCGCCCGGCGTCGCCCCCGCCGCGACGGCTTGATGCCCCCGTCGCACTGGTGCCCGACGCCGAGGCGCCGGCGCGCGCGCCGTCGCCGCGCTTCGACTCGCCCCGGCCCGCGGCGGCCCCGCAGTTCATGTCGCCCGAGGCCTACCTGCACGGCAACTTCGACGCGCCGCCGCCGCGGCAAATCTTGCCGCGGCAGCTCTTCGACGAGGACGCCGAGGTGGACCTGCCGCCCGCGCGCGACGCGGCCCCGCAATACTACGCGCCTGCGCCGCCGGCCCGCGACGCGGCTCCGCAATACTACGCGCCTGCGCAGCCGGCCCGCGATAGGGCTCCGCAATACGCGCCTGCGGCGACTCCCCAGCTCGACACGTCCGCAGCACTCGGCGGCTTCCGTGAGTACGCAGTGCCCGTGGCTCAAGCCCCCGCGTACCAGTATGCGCCCGCGCGCGACGACGCGGCGCCCGTTCGCGCGACGTTGCTTGCTCGTTCGAGCCTAGCGCCCGATGAGCGCTTCACAACGTCTCGTGGCGTCGTGTCTCAGCCGAAGGGCGCCGAGGCGGTGGCTTCACCGGTCCGGTCCACGAACGGTGCGGCGGCGGCGGTGAGCCCGGGCACGGACGAGGCATACGCGCTGTGGTAATATGATTTAATGTGCTTTCATCGGGGCGATTATACAAAACCTTAAACAACATTACTCATGATCAAAACCGCAGCCGCCACACCGCGACCTTGGTGTCCTTGGACCCCGTCGCGAGCAGGTCGTCGGACCAGTCCAGCGCGTTGACCGACGCGTCGTGGTAGCGCAGGACCGCGAGGCGTTTCAGCGACTTCGCCGAGAAGATCCGCACGCGATAGTCCCAGCCCGCGCTCGCGAGGACGCGGCCGTCGGGCCGCAAAGCGAGCTGCCCGACGCCCTGGTGCTGGTCGAGCTCGTCGACCTTATCACAGGACACCTCCAGCGCCCCGTGGGGCTTCAGCAGGCCGGGCTCCACCCTAAACGCGCGCGCCCTGGCCTCGACGCCGCCCGCGAACAGCACGGTGCCCTCGCTATTCACGTCGAGCGCGACGTTCGGCGAGGAAAAGGCGTCCCGCGGCGTCTTTGCGCAGACTTGCGGCACGGACATGGCCAGGTCCCAAGCGAGCACGCGGCCGTTCTCGTGGCCCACGAGCGCGAGCGGCGGCCGGTTCCCTTGTCCACGAGGCAGCCACAGCTTCATGGCCATGGCGTTGCCTAATACGGACGCGTCGCCCTTGCGCACCAAAGTGCGGTCCCCGGCGTCCGGCGCGAGCTTCAGCGCGGGTTGTGCCTGGCGCGTGTCCCACAATAACGTGGCCTCCGGCGGCTCCGTGGGCGCGAGCACGAGGTGCCGCGCGTGGCCCGGCGCGTCGCACCAGCGCGGCACGGGTTCCGGGGGCGCTGTCCCGTCGTCGTCGTCATCCGCTTCAACCGCGCCGATGCCGCTCGCCGCGGTGGTCCGGGCCGGCGCTTCCACTGGTTCCGGCGCGGGCCGCGTTTGTGGAAGATGGTCGACGTCGTGCCCGACCGTCGCGCACCGCGCGAAGAAGAACGAGTTCGTGTTGAGCGTCGTCGTCGGCTCGTCGAGATGAGCCAGGTCCCAGAGCCGAATGCGGCCGTCGCGCGTCTGCGTCAAAAGCTTGCCGTCGCCGTGGGCATGCACTTCTAAAACGCCGAGCGGCGCCGCGGCCCAGGTCGCCACGGGGCGCCGCGTCGCGAGGTTCCAGAGCTGGACGTACCCGCCCACGTCGCCCGAGGCCAGCAATTTGGCGCCGTCCCGCTGCAAAAAGCGTAGCGCGGTGACGGCGTGCGAGTGGCCGCGGAGCACAAATTCCGGTTCGGGCGCGGTCCGCGTCGCGAGCTGGTGCGCGGCCATCCTTCCTGCTGTGCACTCTGAAGCACAAGACTCTCCTTGCTCAAATAAACGCCTCGTCGATGCTTCACGCGCTGCGGTAGCGCGTAAATGAGTACTGCAGCTACCGTAGCACTGCTGAAGTGCACGAACTGCACGGGTGCGCGCTGCTTTTGCTTGTGCGCGAGGAAAAACCCGTCTTTATGATCCAATTCAAATTCAAACATCCGACAGACAACTCCGATGACTAGGATTCGTATAGGCATAAATTACCTTACACAACAGCACGACGATCACCGCTTCTTCTTCCGCTTATTCTTTTTCTTCTTCCCGTCCGCCTCGTCGTCGTCGTCGTCCCAGTCGCCGCCGCGCTCGACCGCAAGGGCAGGGGCGTCCTCCGCGGCGGGCAGTGGCGCGCCGGCGCGGATTGCGTCCCGGACCGCCGTCGCGTGCTCCAACACCCCGTCGAGCGCGGCCAGTCGCGCGGCGTAGAGAGCTACGAAGCGCTGCTTCGCGGCGGCCAGCGCCGTCGGCGCGAGGAACACGCAATCGGACTCGGCCGTGGCCGCGGCGTCGGCGGCGAGCTCATGCCGCGCGGCCGAGGCGGCGGCGACGATCGCTTCCGCGTCTGCCTCGGACGGGCCGTCGCGACCCCGCAGCGCGTCCAGCAGCAGGCGCATCGTCGACGCGTCGTCCGGCACGCCGGCATCGATCAGCCAGTCCACCAGCGGCGCGCGCGATTCGGGCCGCTGCCACAACGCGTCCGCTGCGAGTACGAGGTCGACCGCGCCGACTTCCGCCCGCCCGCACGCCAGGGCGGCGGCGCGGATTGCCTCCGAGCACCGCCGCAGGCGTCGATCGGACACGTACTCGCCGCGCTCGTCCCGCAGCCAGGCTCTGGCAGAAGCGAGCACCGCGGCGCGGCGGCGCGGGAGGGTTGCGCGCGCGCCGCGTAGCGCGTCCGGGTCCGCCAGCAGCGCGAGGAGCGCAGCCTCTTCGTGCGCGTCGTCGTCGTCCGTCTTTAACAGCAGGTCGAGCGCGCCGGCGTCCGACACGGGCGCCACGGCCCGGCGGAAGAGGAAGCGGTCGAATAAAGCATCGTCATCGTCGTCGTCCGCGTCGCGCAGCGCGTTCGTCGCCGCGACCGCGCTCACGAGCGTCGCGGGCCGGTTTCGCGACCCGTCGGGCCACGTCCGTTCGTTTAAGAGCTGCAGCAGCGCGGGCAGCAGCGCGCGCGCCCGGAAGATCTCGTCGAGGAACACGACCTCGGCCCCGCCGGCGAAGCCCTCCGCGGCGCGCCGCGACTCGTCCTCGCGCAATGCTTTGAGAGACAAGGGCCCGAAGACGTCGTCGGGCGTCGTAAAGCGCGTGAGGGCCACTTCGAAGTAGGACTCATCCGAGAACAGCGCGCCGAGGCGCCGGCACAACAAACTTTTGCCGACTCCCGGCGGACCGACCAGTAGGGTGTGCTCACGCGTCGCGGCGCCGAGCAGCACGAGCCGCGCCTCGGCCGCGCGCTCGACGAGGCCCCGCTCGAGGGCCGCGGCGGCCCGTGCGAGCGCTTCGGGCGCTACGGGGTAGGCCGGCGCCGCGTCATTGTCATCGGCGGTGGCGTAGAGCGGGCCGCCCCGCCGTCCCGTAGGGGAAGCGCGCCCGCGCGCGGCGTAGAACGAGCCGCCGCGACGTTTGGTAGGATGAGCGCGCCCGCGCGCGGCGTAGAGCGGCCCGCCGCGCGCCGCCACCGGTGCCGGCGCCGCCGAGGCCTCGCGCAGCAGCGTCAGGTCGTCGTGCGCGGCCAGAAACGTTGAAATGTCGTCGCACAGGACGTCCAGCGGCGACCCCGGCGCCGCGTTGCGGAACGCGTCCGCCGCCGGGTCGTCGAAGCGCTCGCTGCCGTCCTTCCGCCGCTCGGGGCCGACGTAGTCGAGGCGCGACCGGCCCACGAGCAGGCCGTGGACGCGGAGCCCGCGGCTTGAGCGGAGCCGGTCGAGGGCATCTAAAGTTTTGGCATCCGCCGGCGGGTCCAAAAGCTCGCCGTCCGTGACGAGCAGGATGTCCGCGTCGGCGAGCTCCGAGTCGCCCTCGCCGCGCTCGACCGCGGCCACCGCCCGGCGCAGCGGGCCCACCACGTCCGTCCCGCCGCCGAAGCCGCGCTCCAAAAAGTCGAGGAGGCGGTCCACGTCCGCCGCCGTCGCGCCCACACCCGGGCACGCGACCTCGGCCAGTTCGTCCGCGGCCCCGAACGCCAGCACCAAGCCGCTTCGCTTCTGCGCCGCGGCCACGCGGCAGACCGCCAGCGCCACGGCCTTGGCTACCGCTTCTCTTCCACCGGCCATGGAGTAGGACGTGTCCACGCACACGACGAGCGGGCCCCGTCTGCCGCGCGGTAGTATCGCGCGCCGCCTCGCGAAGACGGACCGCGCCGTATCGTCCAGGCCGGCGGGCGCCGCCTCCACCAATGTGCGCGACGCGTACTTCGCCCGGAACAGCAGCTGCGCGTCCTCGTCGACCAGGAGTAACCGGTCGTGGGCGGCTTGACTCGCGACGTCGCGCCCGAGCTTGACGCCGTCATAACCGTTGCGCGCGGACACGGCGTCCGCGTCGCAGGCGCCGAGCGACCCGGCGCGCGCCGGTCGGCGCGTGGCGCCGACGCGCGGCTTGCCGTCCTCCGCCGTGGCGCGGCGGCCCAGCGACTCGAGGAGCGGGACGAGCTCCGTGATGTCCCTTAGTTTCTTCGCCAGCGCCTCGAGCGTGGCGAAGCTGCCGGCGCGGCGCTCGAACCGCCCCCGGCCGCCGGCCGACGCCGCGGTGCCCATCCAAGCCGCGATCTCGTCGTCCAGTAAAGCGTCGATCACGGGTCCCGCGGCGTCGCCGTAGACGGCCTCGATGGCGCTCACGGCCGCGACCGTCGGCGCCAGGGGCTCTAGCTCCTCTTCGTCGTCAGTACTGGTCCCGGCGTCGATTAATGCCAGCAGTGCTAGGTCCGCGAGCCGTGGGTGCCGGCCCACCACGCGTGCGACGGGGCCGAACGTTACGAGGCATGCTGCTCGCGTCGGCTCGTCGGGCCAAGACACGTCGTCGAGGGTCTCGTCGGGTACTCGTCCCTCCAAGAAGCATTGTCGCCAGAGCGCTGCGCCGCTTGCGGCGTTGTGCAGAGTTTGCAGTGTGGCGCGCTGCGCGATTGCTGTCTGCACTGCTGGGGTGAGAGCTTGCAGGCTTAGGGTTTGCAGAGCGGAGCAGCAGCACGCAGAGAGGAGTACTCGCATGATGTTCAATGCTCCTCCAGAGCTCTCTCGCAGCGCCCTCGACCAGCAGCAGTTCGAAACCCGGATGCAGTGGCAGTAGTAGTGCGAGTCTTTTTGACACTGTCGTGTTAGAGGTTCCCACCTGCACTCCTGCTTTAAGCTTTTTGCAGATGCTGATGCACCGTAAAACCCGTCTCACAAAAAGCGCCTTGGACAAACCACCCCATCCCGGGGACTAATTACGATGGGCAGTACGGCGAACTAATCTCAACAACATAATCTTAGTCCTCCTCTTCGTCGCTCGAGGAGCCGCCGGCGGTCGGCGCCGTCGCGGCGACGCGCCACACCGTCCCCCGCGCATGCAGCGAGAGCTTGTACTTGCCGTGGACGTGCTTGGGCCGCCGGTCCGTCGCGAGCACGCGCTGGTAGGCGTCCGCCTGGCCGCCGGCGAGGCGCACCAGCGAGCGCAGCTCGGCGTAGGCGTGGAACGCGGGGAGCGACGTCGACGAACGCCGCTTCTTCTTCTTGTCCGGGGTCGGGCCGCGGAGCGACACCACGACGCAGCGGTCGCCGGCGCCGTCGACCTCGAGCGTCGTGTCCTTCTCCCAGATGATCTCGACCGTGTCGCCCGCGCTCGGGAACAGGGCGGCGAGCTCGGCGCCGGTGGACGACGGCGGATAATCGGGCAGGGCGAAGGTCGCCTCCGGCGCCGGCCGCGGCGCCGGCGAAAGGAAGGCTATGGGCTTCGGCGCCGGGGCCCGCCGCGGCGAGAGCGCCGGGGCCCACCGCGGCTTCCGGCCGCTCTCCGAAGTCACGACGGAGAAGCGCTCCGGGCCGGTCCGCGCCGCCGCCGCGTCGGGCGTGATCAAAGCGTCGTCGCGCGGCGAGCCGGCGCGGATAGGCGGCGGCGGCGCCATGGCCGCGTCGCCGTCCTGCGTCTCGTCGAGCACGATGATCTCGGGCGCCGGCGGCCGCGCGGCGGCGTCGTCGTCGTCATTCTCGCGGGCGCGCTTCCGTACCCCGCCGATGACGTCCCAGGCCGCGGGCGGCGGCGCGGCGCACGCCGCGAGGTGCCGCTTGAGCGCCGGCATATTCGCACCCGCCTCGCCGCAGCGGTGGCACGCCAGGGCGTCGCCGTCGCGGCTTACGAGGAGGTCCGCGAGCGTGCCCGCCGCGAGGGCCCGCTCGACCTTTGACGCGTCGACGAAGCGGTCCGTCGCAAAGGACGCAAAGTGCCTCTTGTTCTTGAGGAACTCGGAGACGAGGTCGACGGACACGACGTGCACGTGCAGCGGCTCCAGGGACGGCTTCGCGTGGTAGCCGACGCGGCAGGGCACGCCCAACGCCTCCGCCGCATTTCGACAGAACGCGTGGAGCTTTTTGAGCGCGGGCAGGTGCTCGCGGCGCAGGTCCGCCACGCCGGCGACGCCCGCCAACGCCGTCCGCGGCGCCGCGAGGCCGAGCAAGTGCCGCGGCGCCTTCGGGTAGCCATCGTAGACCAGGCGCCCGTCACGACTCGCCGCGTAGGCGAGGCTCGCGTGGGGCGGTTTTAACGCGTTGGAGAAGCGCGCCGGACGCGGCGGCACGCCGGGGAAGGCGTATGCCGGGAAAGCCTCGTCGGCCGACGAGTCCGAGAGGATGTCGCGCTTCCGCTTTTTCGGCGCCGGTGCGGCCTGGGACTCGTCTACTGTAATAATGTCGGCGGGCGCGGGCGCGGGCGCGGGCGCGCTCAGCCGCCGCGCCCGGGCGAGCTGGCGAGTCAACACGGGCGCAAGGGCAGCGGCGAGCCGCGCCAGCACGGCGCGGAGCCAGGCCGGGGTGGCCTCCAACCGCTCCCAGAACGCCACGAAGAACGCCACGCGGCCGTGGTCGGCCCTGGGCAGCACCAAGTCACCGCGCGCCTCGGACAGGTCGCACACCAGCTCCAAACAACGCCGCCAAATATCCGCGGGCCCGCGCTCCAACAGCGTCGCCGCGAGATGGGGCGCCACGCAGGTCCCGGGCGGCGGCTCGTTGGTCCCGCACAGGTCCGTGGGGAAGCACCACCAGGCCCAGTGGCTCGTCTTCTCGCCGCGGGCCTCGAGCTCCTTAACGGCGCGCGGCAGCTCCTCAGTCTGCCTCTCTAATAACGCGCGCAGGTGCGGGCAGGCCACGTCGGCGAAAGGTTCCTCCGGCTCCGCGTACGTCTCGGCGTAGGTCTCGGCGTAGGTCTCGGCATAGGTCTCCGCATAGGCCGGGGCGGGCTCGAAGGGCGGCGATGCCGCCGGCTGCGAGTCCTCGAGCGACGGCGCGGGCGTGGGCGGTACGTCCTCGTCGGAGGAGGTGTCGAGGATGTCCTTCTTCCGCTTTTTCGGCGCCGGCTCCGGCGCCCGCGGCTCCGGCGCCGGGAAGGCCTCGCGCGGCGGCGCGGCCTCGCCCTGCGTCTGCGAGTCCAGGGCGATAATCTCGAACGGCGGCGGCGGCGGCGTGGCGCGCGGCGCGGGCGCCGGGAAGGCGAGCTCCGCCTCGCGCGGCGGCGCGAGCTCGTCCTGCGTCTGCGTGTCCACGTAGTCGAGGCTGAACTCGACCGGCGCCGAGTCCGGCGTCGGCAACCGCGGCGCGGGCACCGGGAAGGCGTCCTGCTGCGTGGCCGCGACGTCGACGAGCGCGAACGGCTCCGGCTCCGGCGCCGCGACGCCCGGCAAAAGTGTCGCGGGCGCGGGCTCAAAGGCCGGCGAGTCCTCCGGGGGCTCCCTCGCCGTATGCCGCGCCTCGAAGAACTCGGTCTCCGTGAAGAAGGCGAGGCCGTTCGTTTCGGCGAAGCGCCGGTCGTCGTTATGAGCACCACTTTGCCCCCCCAAGTCGCCGACGTAGGTGTGCGCGCCGGCGGCGACGCCGAGCGCCGCCTGGGCGGCGCGCCACATGCCCCGCGGCTTGGCGGGCCCGCGCTTGTGGCAGTCGCCCTCCTTGTTCGTTACTGCAATAACCACGAGAAGGGGCACGTCCGCGCCGAGCGAGGCGGCGAACGCCGCCAGGCGCAGGAGCTTGGCGTTCAAGTGCGCCAGCCGCTTCTCGGGCGCCCAGGTGGCCGTGTGCGCCATGGACTCGTTCGTGGCGATATATAACGCGGCGCCCGCCGCGTGCAGGCGCCGCAGCACCGCGACCTGGTGCGGAAAGCGCTCGACGTGCGTGACGTGCCGCGCGCCGTGCGTTCGCACACTCACCGTGCCGTCGAAGTCGAAGCCGTAGGTCACGTCGGCTTTGATTGGTGCCCCGTGGAACACGCGGCCCACGAGCTGGCCGTCGCGCGACGCGCGCCACGGGTCCGGCAAGTCGATGCCCAGGGCGTCTCTGTGCCGCAGCGGCCACCGGACCTCACCACTTTCCTGGCTCTGGGTGTCCAGGTAGTCGAGCTTGAACTCGGGCGGCGCGTCCGGCGTGACTATTGCAACACGGTCCTTGTCATCGATGACCCGGCGCATGGCGGCCGCGTCCAGGAGCTTCGGTGCACTGGCCCGGGCCGCCTGGAAGGCGCGCGTCCGCTCGACGACCATGGCGCCGTCGGAACTGAGCTCGCCGCACACCACAAACGTCGCGCGCTCGACCTCCTCGACGACCAAGGCGCCGGCGTCGACGACCCGCGCCCGGATGGCGGGCGTTGTGTCCCCAACAAAAGCGACGCGCACGTCCTTCAGCGGCGTCCGCCGCGGGATCTCCGCAATCGTTCGCGCCGACGCGTAGTCCGCGCCCACGACCTTGACGACCACACTTATTGCGCGCGACGAGCCCCGGCCGACCTCACGACCGGCAGCCTTCATTTTGCCCGTCTCCAGCGCCAGTTCGTCGCCGTGGCCGTACGACCGATAGAGCGAGACGTGGTACTGCCCGCTGTTCTTGAGCTTAAGGGAAGCCGGTAAGTCCAGATCGGCCGCGAGCACATGGATGGGTTGGGCGTCCTCCAGGCCCATCGCGAGGCAGCGGTCCCAGGGCTTCGGCGGGCCGTACGCCACTCTTCTTAAAAGAGGCACCGCGCTCCGCAACCTGATCAGACTGGCCTCGCGGCCCGTGCAGCGCCCTTTCGCGAGGGTCACGTGCAAATGGTCGTCGGGGAAGCGGCACGCCTCCCTTACCATATCGGCGCTGGCTTCACTACACACCTCGCGGTAGTGCACGGCGTCCTCGTCCCCCGCGTCGACCATCAACAAGACACAGAACCGCGCCTCGTCGTCCTGGCTCAGGGGCGTGTCCGGCATTGCCAATTCCTGCGAGTCCGGGACCGTCCACTCGTGGGCGTTCTCCGACGCCAGCGGTCCACTCGTGCCGTGGGCGAGCGAGGTGCTGATCCAGGCCTCGTGCACAAGATGAGCCCGCGGCACGTCTTGGTGGGCTCTATGCGCCAGGGGCCCGTCGCTCCCAACACAAGAAACAATATGCGTCGCGTCTCCGTGTTCTTCCAGCGCCCCTTGCAGGCACGCGCCCCTTGCTAACGGTACGAAGCCGGCACCGATGCGCGCTACCCAGAGCGTGCGCTGCGGCTTCGTCACGCCGATGACCACCACTTTGAGACCGGCGAAGCGCGGCTGGCCGGCGCTCGGCGGCTCGGACCGCCGCTTCTTCTTGGCCATGGTTGGTCGCGGCGGTGTCTTACGCAGCCGTGCGGCGTTTCGAGTGCGCGCGCGGTTTACGCGTGCGCCCAGCGACGGCCGCTTTTTGAGTTCTGCTGCGCTGTGGGCTCCGCAGCCGTACGCGTTCCTAGCGGCTCGTTTCGCAAGGACGCGCCGCAGGCGTCGAAGCCTTGCGTTAATGAGACACAGCTAGGCGCGCCACGTCCGCACGCGTCCAGGTCTTGAGCGGCCCAAAAATCAAGCGCCCGCTCGATCTGCGGTCGTGCGGGTCCTGTCTCATCACGACCCCCGGGTTTTTCAAATTTTCTGGAGCGATCCTTCGACTGCCGACGAATCTGGAGCATTCCCTCGGGACCGTCCCTGCGAAAAACCCGCGCGTTTTGCAATTTCAAGGCGCGGCCGCCTCGCCTGCGGTGCTACAGGATCAGCGTGGCGCCGTGCGCCAAACTGATTGCAGCAATTCATCGCTGTTAGCGTGTGAGCCGAACAACGCCGTCACTGCAGCGCTGGAGGCACCGCACCAAGCCCCCTTGCAACAGCAGAGCGAGAACGCCGCTGAGCCATGGCCACCACGGCCACGGCCGCCGTGGCGAACGAGTCCACGGAGCGGGAGACGGACACGCAGGTCGAGGAGCGCTTCTGCCGCTTTTTACTAGATTACAGCGCCGCAAGTGTGGGGGACGAGGTGAGCCAGGACCCGGACAAGCGGCCCTACGTCGACCAGTTGGAGCGCATGGTCACGGACGAGGAGAGTTCGACGGTGCGGGTGAACTTCGACGAGCTGGACGCCTTCGACGCGGAACTCGCGCTGGCGGTCGAATCGGAGTATTTTAGGTTCCATACGTGCGTCCAGAGCGGGGCGAAACGGGCGTATCGAGAGGTGTGGAACCGGGTCACGACGGGCGAGGACCGGCGGCCGGGCCAGGCGGACCCCATCGATTCCAAAACGTTTTTTGTGGCCTTTCGGAACCTGAAGAGCGCCCCGGAGAAACTAAGAGACCTGCGCTGCGACAAGATCGGGACGTTGGTGCAGTGCCGAGCGGTGGTCACGCGCACGTCCGATGTGCGACCGGAGTTGCTAGCTGGTAGCTTCTTATGTCTGAAGTGCGGCCTGGAAGCACCAGAAGTCCCTCAACAGATGAGATACACGACACCAACAATTTGCCGGAACCCCCAGTGCAACAACGCCTCGAAGAACAAGTGGCAGCTCCAGATGGACCGGTCCAAGTTCGCGGACTGGCAGCGCATTCGGGTGCAGGAGGCCACGGACGAGATCCCCGCCGGTAGTTTGCCTCGCAGTCTCGATTTGATAGTGCGGGATGAAATGGTGGAACAGGTGAAGGCCGGCGATAAGATCGTGGCCACGGGGTGCCCGTGCGTCGTTCCCGACGCGGGCGGCATGGCCCGGGCCGGCGAGAACGTGCAGTCGTCGAAAGCTTCCATAGCACAGGGCGTGACCGGTGCCCAGAGCGTCGCGGGGACGCGGGAAATGACGTATAAGATGCTCTTTTCGGCGTGCGGCGTGGAACGGGCGGAGGAGGCCGACGGGCGCGGGCGGGACGACGACGAGGCCGACGAGGCGCTGCGGCAATTGAAGACCGGAGGCGGGATATTGCCGGGCGACGTGGACGGCGACATCGTCACGCCGCGGGATGCCATGGACGCCGTCACGGCGAAGCGCATGCGCGCCCAGCCGCGACTCTACGATTCCTTAGCCGAAAGCATCGCGCCGGCGGTCTTCGGCCACAAGGACATCAAGCACGGCATCTTATTACAGTTGGTGTCCGGCGTGGCCAAGAAGACGCACGAGGGCATCAAACTGCGAGGCACGGTGAACGTGTGCATCGTGGGTGACCCGTCGACCGCGAAGTCCCAGTTCCTCAAGTACGTGCACACCTTCCTCAGTCGCAGCGTGTACACGTCGGGCAAGGCCGCGTCGGCTGCTGGTTTGACGGCTTGTATTGCGAGAGATTCCGAAACAGGAGAGTTTGGAGTAGAAGCAGGAGCATTGATGCTCGCGGACAACGGCATCTGTTGTATTGATGAGTTCGACAAGATGGACACCACGGACCAAGTCGCTATTCATGAGGCCATGGAGCAGCAGACCATTTCCATCACGAAGGCCGGGATCCAGGCGAACTTGAATGCGCGCACGGCTATCCTGGCCGCCGCGAACCCGAAGCACGGGAGATACGACCGGACCAAAACGCTCAAAGCGAACGTGGACATGACCATGCCCATCATGTCGCGCTTCGACCTCTTCTTCATCGTCATCGACGACTGCGACGAAGTCACGGACCGGAACGTCGCGAAGCACATTGTGGACGTCGCGGCGGGCGAGGCGCGGGCCCTGGACGCGCCCTTCACATTAAATGAACTCCGATCCTATGTGCGCGTGGCCAAGAAGATTTCTCCAAAAATCACCGACGCGTCCGCCCGCACGTTGGTGGCGTGCTACCGCCAGTTACGGCAGAACGACGTCGTCGGCCGGTCCAAGACGGCGTACCGCGTCACGGTGCGCCAGCTGGAGTCCCTGGTGCGGTTGTCGGAAGCCCACGCACGCATCCACCTGTCGCAGACGGTGGAGCCCGAGAACGTCAAGGAGGCCTTCCGGTTGCTGAAGCGGTCCATTATAAGCGTCGAGTCGGAATCGGTGTTACTAGACGAGATGGACGAGGAGGACTTGGACGCGGCCGCACAGGTCCCCATGCCCGACGGGCCGGCGTACGGCGGCACCGTCGG
>Ga0302122_10000550_pt1 | contig 23250 bp, 26 predicted proteins | sample CB21_SCM_MG_FD_203115 | JGI IMG/M metagenome (GOLD analysis project Ga0302122, IMG submission 203115) | Marine microbial communities from Western Arctic Ocean, Canada - CB21_SCM | ecosystem: Environmental > Aquatic > Marine > Oceanic | place: Canada: Western Arctic Ocean | collected 2017-09-28
AGTTGTTAAAATAGCCATATATGGAAGATAATTGATGTCGATGTATTTGGCGAGCATAGAAATAGCAATACGACTGCCTATACACCCAAAGAAAAATATATAAATGATGTTATCCATTATTAATAGCGTACATATAAATATTCAAAGATATAAAAAAACATTTAAACTTAATAAATCTATTATCATTAATAATGAGTGAAATATTGGTAAAATGTAATGATGTTTCTACAATAAATTGGGAAGATTGCGAACCATCTATTGAACATTTCTGGGAAAACATCAAAATAGCGGATGCAATGCATTCATTACAAATTAGTTTAATGTTGGGTGAATATTATTTTGGTTTTAACAAAGATAAAGGTTACAACGATTACGAATCAGAACTGAGAGCTCACGGTTTAAGTATGGGTTTGATAGCCGAAAAGGTGTCAGATAATGAGAGAATTCAGGAGATGATAAAATCGGACAAAGGTCTAATTATAAAAAAAGAATTGGTGGATGAATATTTACAAGAGAAAAACGATACCGATTTCGATGTTACAAAGTATATTGCCGAATACAGTGTCATTTTCTCATGTCACCCAAGAGAACAAGTGGTGGAAGAAACACTTAAACATAGTGAATCAATGGAAGAGAACCTATTAAAATTGGGACAAACGGGTGTATTCATTTCTACAGAATCAACGTCAGTAGATACCCCAACAGTCCCAGACGATCAGTTGTCTTTACCTGAACTTATTGCACTTGGTAAGAAAAAAATGATTGTCACAAGTGTCAACCCTCAAGAAGAATTCGAAAAGGATCATAGTAAGTATCCAGATTTAGAACCTGTTCAAATCGGGGTTGATAAAGATTTGGCGGTATTTGGGTTGGTGAAAGACAAGCAGTTGGTATCGTCGTATGGTTTTGAAATGGGAACTACAACGATAGACGACAAAGAACAAAAATTTATTAATTTTAGGGCTATTCGGTAATTCGTCTATATATGATTTGAATTATGATAATATATTGTTAGATTGTATGGATCAGACCTATAAATTATCATTGTTTTGTATAACAATGTTGATAGATACATATATTATACATAGATCCCTATATTATGGAAATAAATGGTTGGTTTATGACATATTATTTTTCCAATTTCTTATATGTTGTCATAGTATTTTTTATTTAGCACTTATATGGGAAGATAGAGAATTATTAGATATATTACATCTAAGTGTCCTAATTGCGACATTATTTGGTTTTTTTATACAAGATACTGGACTTTTGATTTTTCTAATTATATTCATTATTGGAGTTCAGATTCAGTGGATATATACTAAAAAATGTATTTTAAATTCAGATAAACAAAATGATAATGTCAATGAAACATTTGCACAATTATCTTCAACGGTATCGTTATTATATTCATGTTACTTGTCATACAAGTTAGGTTTTATTTATTAATTAAATTAAAATATATTATAAATATAATGAGTTATTTTGATAATATATTCTTAGATACAACTGATCCATATACTAGTTATAATAGATTAATACAATTCGATATAATGGTGAGTATAATAACCCATGTAATGTTATATGTTGGTTTTATTTATTTATTTTGTTTTATATTTGATATCAAATTGAGCGACGAGATATATAAGAGAATTATAAGAACATTAGGCATACTTATGATATTGGGATATTACGGTCGTCTTACTAGATCTAAAATGCTTTTTAATGCTTTTATAGATCAAGGTTATAACAAAAAGGAATCGTATTTAAAAAGCACACAACTCATAAGAAATGCTTATTATACATTTTACTTTTTAGCATAAATAAAAATATATTAGTTATAACCAATGAAAATCGTTCAAGTAAAACCAGGAAAACCTTCTAAATTTTACGTCAACGATAAAAGAATTAGTTTAAACACTGCGTTTGGTATGTATCAAAAGGGCGCGAAGTTAACTGTAAATGGTAAAAAACTCAATCTAAACAAATTTGGGGTTTCGCCAACACGCTTAGATCTTCTCCCTGATGAAATTTATAGAGAGATATCAGATTTTGTATTTTGTCCCAAAGTGAACATTCCACAACCGAAAATAAATAAATATGTATTGCGTCCATGGGGAGAGCAGCAGTTTAGGAATGAAAAAGGACAGTTACACCGTGTGGGTGGTCCAGCTACCATATTGACAACCGTTCATATCCCTAGTAATAAGGAACATATACAGACAGAGTGGTTTAAAAATGGAAAAAAACATCGGGTGGGTGGTCCAGCTCTCACTATAACCTTCGGTGGTAAATTAGAACTAGAAGGATGGATTGAAAACGGCCAAGAACACCGTGATGATGGACCAGCTGAAATATACTATGATGATAATGGCGAATATATAGGGGAAACGTGGTATAAAAAAGGACAACTCCACCGTGATGATGGACCGGCAGTTATATCTGTTATGAATAGTTATGACTCTGACGGCAATCTACAACCCAATGAACGTTGGTATAAAAATGGTATAGAAATAACACCTGCATAATATTGAAATAAATATATGTGTTATAATCAATGAAAACCGTTCAAGTAAAACCGGGAAAACCTTCTAAATTTTATGTGAACAACAAAAGGGTTTGTTTAAACACTGCGTTTGGTATGTATCAAAAGGGCGCGAAGTTTACCGTGAATGGTAAAAAAATTAAATTGAATGAAAAGAGTGGTTTCGGAATCCGCAATCGAAAAATGAAGAAGAAGAAGAAAAAGAAGAAGAAAAAGAAGAAGAAAAAACAGGTATCCAATAATAAGACTGCCGCCCTTAAGATTCCGTCTGAATTAGTTGAAAAGATTACACTCATGACATATGGGTTAAACCCACATCCAACTGCTAAACTTATAAAAGAAAATAATTTAATGAAAAAAAAACGGAAAGCCACAGAGAGATGGGATGAAGACAGTTTGGAATGGTCAGGACAGGGGCGTAAATATATAGGACACCCAGGTTACAATAGAATAGATGTAATGAATATGAGCAGTGATAAAATCAGGGCTATTATGGAGAATATACCAGGGCCATACGATAATTATAGTGGGTCTGATTCATACAAAACCAGAATGAGAAATACTATGCGATGGAGTAGTGATGATGTAGATTGGTATGCTCCAGCACACCCAGGTGGACGTGCTATGAGTAGAGAAGAAGTTGTTAGAATGAACCGTAGTAACAGGGACATTTATATGAATAATCTTCCAAAGGATGCTAATTTTTGGAGTTATTAACACCTAAGGGTCCGTGATAGAATCTAATACATTTAATAACAAACCAAATGTTATATTTAAATGATATATAACTTCTTTCTAGTTATTACTTTATAGTAGTCTAATTTATAAATTTTTTATAATTTTTATTATTTTTTATAATTTTGGAGTGTTATTATTCACCTGGTCAACATAGCTTTTTTATTTTTTGTAAGTGTTTCTAGAACCAAAGGGTCCATAATAGAATCTTCAACGTGGTCGCCTGTAAATTTCAAAATGTTGTTCAAAGCTGGGCGGTGCATATTCCTTCCGTTACCGGTCATCAGAACGCGTTCAATAAAATACGCACGAATCCTCTGATTTTTCTCTTTTTTAAGTTTATGTATCATTTGGGTATTCGTCCTCATTTTAGAATACATCAAATCCCTTACTTCTTCATTAATGTTATTGTCTCGGATCGCGTCTTCGAATATCCGGAGGTTTTCATACCTTTCAATTAGCATGTTATTCAATTGATTACGGTATACAGATTCAAGACCTTGTCTGTAAATGAAGTGAGCGTTGTAGTTATTCATATTTAATTCGTGTTATTGGTCCCCAATAGATAAATATATTTGAAGTTAGATATAGTAAAAAGAGTAAAAAATGGAAATAAATATATATGTTATATGTTAATGAAAACAATCATAGTAAAACCGGGAAAACCTTCTAAATTTTATATGAACAATAACAGAATTAATTCAGATACTGCGTTTGGATTCTATAAAAAAGGCGCAAAAATGGTTATCGAAAACGAAGTAAAAATTCCTGATGACCACGATATTATACTTGAGCTTTTCTCAGGAACTGGAAGTGTAACACACGCTTTAACACCTAAATTTTTACGTAAGATTTCTCCGAAGCGTAAAGTAACTATAGTTTCGTTAGATTTATCGGATAAGTTTTATAAACCTACCATTAAATCGGATATTTTAAAATGGGACTATAAATCTTTTATAGATGCACACAAAGGGCGTATATTATATATACACGGTTCGCCACCTTGTGCTCCTCACAGTAAAGCTAATGCTAAAAGATATAATAACCCCCAAAAAGACAAAAAAGACAAAGCACTTTCAAAAAAAATATGGAAACGCGTAGTCGATATAATAAGTTACGCAAAGCCAAAAGCATTTGCACTTGAAAATCCGTGGACCAGTGATATACTTGAATGTTTGGACAGGTGGTTTCCAGGTAAAAAGATGTTCAAAAATCGTGTACGTGGTGATTACTGTGCATATGGATTCAAATATCAAAAACAAACTCTATTTATAACATCGAATCCAAATGTTTCACTTAATTTGTGCCCAAAACCCAAAAACTTATGCCACGCAACTGTAAAAAACCCTAAAACGAAACGTTGGATTCATATACAAAATATACAAGATATTCCCAATTTAGGTGATCGGTATTCTATCCCTCATTCTATCATCCGAGCAGTGGTATCGCAAAATCTTAAAGTGCCATGGAATGAAAATTTTAAGAATATTAAGAAGTGATACTGTTTATAAACCTACCTATTGATTTTATCAATCGTAATATTTAACTTTTTTAGTTTTTTAGTAGGGCGATTATTTAGGTCGTTAATAATATCTTTATTCTTAAGTTCAGGCCATTTTTCATCGTTAATTAAACTTTTCAAAAATTGAATGTTGGTTTCCATTATAACACTACCTTTATTATCATAACGTCTAATACGCCATTTATTTTTAGTGTAACGCTGTTCGTTCTTTTCGGCTTCCATAGTTGCTTCTTCACCTTTTGTTTCTTCAAACCCTTTATCCATAATATTTACAGGTAATTGGTGATTAATTTTGGGTTCTGAAATACAATCGTAAAATTCATCATTGCTTGGTTTCGGCTGGTTAAACGTAGTATAACGCGTATTGTATCTATAAGTGTTCTCGTTTTGCATTTGGAAGATTAGGTCGTGTTTCATATTTTTAGACTTCATAAAATCGATCATGTAACAAACTATAACACTATTGTTCAGTTCGGGAAAGAATATCATTAAAACCGGATCGTATTTATAAAACAGATTAGGTTGTGTTTTAAGTTTATTAAAACACTTTGTTACATCAGCAATTTCGTTAGGTTCGCACTGTCGCAACAACTGTTTAAAGGTATCTACGAATGAATCGGTATTACTGAATACCATAGGTAATCCTTTAACTTCAATATGACATCTAATTAGTTTTGAATGATTAAAATCGTTCTTTTTACACATGTCTGTAAGTTGTTCATTAGAAAGATTAATGGTATTCATTATGAATTAAGGTTTGTTAAATGTGGTTAGTGATTTTATTGCAATCACTGGTTTGGGAAGTTACGTTATCCCAATAAATATTCGCGAATTGACTTAAATATTATTAAAAAAGTAAAAGAAATTTTTATTTAGTATTTAAAATACTTTTTTTATTTTTACAACCTCATTTTTTATGAATTGCCACATATTATTCATTTGTATACCTGATAGATTCGCCTCCTTTAAGCTTAATATCTATTTTTATATTCATATTCTTTGAATCCACAATGTTTAAGATTTCTTTGAATATGGTATAAATTTCTGCAGGTGGCATATAAACATTTAGCTCTTCTTTAAACACCATACTGTTTTTATACGCATTTGTTTTGCACAGTTTACACAAATTAATTCGTTCATCCATTGATAGACATTTTAGTAACTTTCTCAATGTTGCTGCCCATGTTTGTTCGCCTATAATATGATTATTATATTTAATGTTGCAATATTTAATTTTCGCGAACCTAAGCTCATTATCCTCATTTTTAATCAAATGATCAATTTTTTCTCTATTAACATTTTTGATACTGGTATTGTAATCTTGTGCAGAATCATTAAAATTGGGTTCGGAATTACAGTCGTAAAATTTCTCATTGCTTGGTTTCGGCTCGTTAAAAGTGGTATAACATGTAGTGTATCTATAAATCTTCTCATTTCGCATTCGAAAAATTAGGTCGTGTTTTATATTTTTATACTTCATAAATTCAACCATATAGCGAACTATAGCGGTTATATTCAGAATAGGAACCCACAACTTTAAATCACGATCGTATTTATAAGAGTCCGCACTTTTTGTTTTAAGTTTATGAAATCGTTTTGATACATTGGTAATTTCGTCGGGTTCATACTGTAGCAACAACTGTTTAAATACATCTCTGAATGAATTGGGTTTATTGAATACTACAACTTCTCCTTTAACTTCAATATGACATCTAATTAGTTTTGAATGATTAAAATCATTCATCTTGGTCATATTTTTAATTTGTTGGTTAGAAAGATTAATGGTATTCATTATGAATTAAGGTTTGTTAAATGTGGTTAGTGATTTTATTGCAATCACTGGTTTGGGAAATTACGTTATCCCAATAAATATTCGCGAATTGACTTAAATATTATTAAAAAGGTAAATTTTATGAAATTACTTAACATTAGGAATATAAATTCTAAAGTAATTTAAAGTTAATCCGTAATAATATTTAATATCGGATTAAATGACGGATAAAAGTATTAAAAGTGATCAATGGTCTATAAAGGAACTTCTTAAAAAGATTAAAAATGGAAAAATCAAACATCCTAAATACCAAAGGAAAAAGAAGTGGACTACACAACCTAAAAAAAAAAATACACCCAACGAACGATCTTATATAGAATTTTTGCAAAATACAGAAAATAGTGTTCATGCAATTACATTAGGTGTTGTTTCTGATTCGCAAGGTACATATTATACAAATATTGATGGTAATAATAGAATTAATGCAATTAAACATTTTGACGATAAACCATTTGAGATATTTCCAGATTATTTAGAAGAAATAAAAAAATATATTAACGAAAATATATCAGACAATGGATATAAAATTATATTAAACAAGATATTTGAAAATTTATCATATAATGATATTATATATTTTAAATGGAATCATTATTTTAAAGATAATGATTATAAAGATATGTATAACGATGTACTACAGATACTTAGGGATTCTGTTGAAGATATAATAGAAAGATTACAAAATAAATTAAAAATTAATGAAAATGATCTTTTTGATTTAACTGTTAAAATGAATATTAATGTTTTTGAAGGATATACATCTGATGAATTATGTAAAATTTTCGAAGAAATAAATAAATTTAATTCTAAATTAACAGAAACAGAGTTATTAGGTTCGCAATTATATAATATAACCGATTTCACTATTAATAATAATATTATTAAAACTGAAATAGGAAATCATATTGAAAAATATTATGTAAATAGATCTAATGATGAAGCTTTGGATTCATATGTTCATGATGTAGAAATAAATGTTATTGATGCTTATGATTTCATTATAGGTTTTCAAAATTTCTGCGCATTTAAATATAACTTTATTGAGAATAATAATAATCCAGAAGGTTTGTCTTTATTTTTTAGACTGTATAAATTACTATATAAAAGATTAGATAAAGAGACATTTATAACACAAAATGTAAATGATTTTATAGAGAAAATAAACAAATGTTGTAATATTTTAGAAAGATTATCAAAAAAGATTTTTACTGAACAAATTAATGAAAATTTATTTAATTCTTCATGTAAAGATAAATTTAAAACTATAAAAAAAAATACATCATTTATTCTATTATCAGGTATAATTGGATTTCTAAATATAGATCAAGAAGATAAAGTAATTCTAAGTAAACTAGAAAAAGTTCTATTATTTCATTTTATGATAGACGATATTAGGGATACTGATAAAAAGGCAGACATGAGAATATCAGATTCATTATGTTATCAAGCTGGGTCAAGTTGTATATATAATAAGGCAAAAAACATGTTAAATAACCCTGAACTTATTAGTAATAAAGTAACTGAAGAATCATTTAATAGATTAATAGATATATTATATGAAGAACAAAATATACCAGATGAAAGATTTCTACCGAACAATAAAAAGAAAAATGATAAACGTAGATACTTAAAACTTTGGGCAAAAACTTTAATGTTTTATTATTATAAGGAACGCGTGCCTACAAATATGTTAGATAATGAATTTAGTATAGAACATATTTGTCCTAATAGTAGTGAATGGAAAGGAAAATTAGATAAGGATAGAATTGGTAATTTAATACCTATTATTTCTATTATGAATTGTTCCAGGGGGAATAAGCATATTAATTCTTATCGAAAATGTGAAGAATGGGAAGAATTCTATAATATTATAAAAGATATTATACCTGATGACCAACAATATAATGAAATAGTTGTTTATAATAATAAAATACCTTTCATAAAAGATAACGTATTATACAATGACTTATGTAAAAGTAATGAAGAAAAGTATAAAATTAATTTTATAAAGTGTTTATTTAATGAATAGTATTACAACTCAATTTAAAGATTAACTACAATTATTATAAAATGGAAGTGACACTTACACCTGATACGTATACACCAAATATTATTAATAATAAATACGCTGATACGTTTACATTTCCTTTTCCACAAGGTGGATTAAAATGTGGATGTGGATCAAATACTGTATTTAGTTGTTTGAGTAAGTTTAAAGCACACACTCATACAAAGAAACATAATAAATGGTTGGAAGATTTGACCAATAATAATGGTAATTACTATAATGAATTGAAAAAGGCCGAAAAAACTGTACATGAACAACAGAAAATTATTGCTGATATGGATAAAAAGGTTATTGAATTGGAAGTGGTTAATCGGTTTTTAAGAACGGAAAGTATTAGTAGTATGATGGTGTTGGATTAAATAATTCGATTTAAAGTGTAAAATGTTTTTTATAAAAATGAGGGATATTGTGCCAACAGATGTAACTCGTAATTTACCTATAGAATTAGTTAATAAAATCATGTTGTATAGACCACCAAATGCTTGTGTTAGTCAACTAAATTATTATAAAAAGGAATGGTTATATCAAATTAATAGGGAATATCTTTTTCGCTTTCATGAAATCTTTCATCATACTACCATTCTTAAGATTAAGTTCTTTTTTAAGTTGGTCAATTTTATAATTTGCGGATATTACACGACCAACTAGGTATTTTATTAATGACATGTTATTTATTTATTTCTTCTCCAACTATATACTACCCTAACTTAGATACCATAAAAAATGTAAAAAACATAGGTTTGTATGTTTAGGTTTAAATTTAAGGGATAATGGGTTTAAAAAGATAAATATATATATATATATTATATGGAGAATATTGTAAGATTTGGAACACAATATGGTGGATTTTATTATCCTACAAATTTACCAAAATTAAATGAAAATAGTATAATTTATTGTATCGGCGCTGGTGAAGATATTACACACGATGTTATTTTATCATATAAAACAAATAGTCCAGTTTACATTTTTGACCCAACACCAAGAGCAATAGAACATGTCAAATATGTCAAAGATGTGTTAGATGATAAAACAATACCGGTAGATGATAAAAAATTTGGTGGTGGTGATAATAATTATTGGAATATCATTTTATCACACAAAGTAAAAGGAGATAAATTAATACTATGTGAGTATGGATTAAGTAATAATGACGGAAATGTTCCATTTTATTTACCAATTAACCAAAATTATGTTTCATGTTCGGTTCTTCCTCTTGGACGAAGTTCTGATTATATTAATGTTCCAGTAAAAACTATTAATACTATTATGAAAGAATTAAATCACAGCCACATTGACTTACTTAAAATAGATATAGAGAATATTGAATGTGATGTGTTGGAAAAAATGTTAAATGATAAAATCTATCCAACATATCTTTCAGTAGATTTTGATTTATGGAATCATAACAGAGAAAGATGTAAAGAAATTATAAAAAAATTGTCTGATAATGGTTATAAAATAATAAAACAGAGTGGTCAAGATTTTTCATTTTTTAAAAATAATTAATTTGAGCCGGCGTTTTAAATGTTCAAATATCGTCTTCGCGTTGTTTTATGATATCTTCAATATTCATTTAAATATAAGAAAATAATTGTTTAAATATATTTAAATGTTGATAGTTACAACACACGCATTAAAAAAAACTTACCTTTTCATTATACCAACCAACCCATCCAACTATATTTTTACAGGACAAACGAGAAGTGGTTACCATCAGTGTGTGCTACTTCCAGCGTATCTAGTTTATTGTCTTGGATATTGTGATAATCGGAATTACCCGACTTATACATTTTAAGTTTGCCATATCGCTTAAGGGGGGCGTTATTGTCCTTATCACATATCATTGCGGCGAATATATGATACGAAGCAAATTCATTGAACACATTCTTGACACTTTTACGTATATCGCGGATGTTATATGTAAGCTCTTCCTTGATAATGTGGACAAAGTTGTCATCATCGCAGCAATAATGCTTTCTGAAATCCTCTTGTTCCATGCCACGTAGAGCACTTTCTAGAAACTGTAATATAGTTTCGTCAGATATATCACGTTGTAGGTGATCCTTCCAATTCATATCGTTTAACGATTTAGACCATGCCGCCGCTATCACATATGCCCAACATCGATTTCTTTTACCTGATGTTTCTAACATAATTTTTTCACTGTCTCTCAGAATCCTATCAACTCCTGTGTCTGTTGGAATCCTATCAACTACTGTGATGATGGGTATATGCTCTGGAGTACTATTCGTATAATTAACTATTTCTCCACCAAACCTATCATCCAACTTAATATCTATATCTATAGTGATATGATGTTTTTTTATAATATTTATGACTTTATAGAATGCTATATCACTATTATAAGTTTTGGTGTTCGTAGAATGTAAACTTCTTTCTTCTGGTGAAAGTTCATCTAATAGGTCTTTGTAAATAGAATTATAGTGATTTTTAGTAGATATTAACTTCCCGTGTGAATTAACTATGTTACACCTTGTAATCTTTGAAAACGGAATTTTTTTAAAATCTATATCTTCGATATTTTTACATAGTATGGAATCATCATCATCAAGTTCAGAAATACAGTCGTAAAATATATCTTCGCATTGTGAGGAATCTTCAAAATCATCTTGTTTGTATAGGTCTGTTGTAACCACATCCTCTGGTGTAACCACACCGTAAGATACAATATCATACAACATATTAATACAATTGTTAATGTTGCCATGCTCGTTGGAGTTATATGGTACACCCAGTATTTGATCACATCCTTCCTTACACACTGAAACCGATACATTATTATTTAATTCCAAATAGTTCGCAATATAAAGTGTTTTGGTTTGATTCATCTTATTAATGTTATTTACCAATTATTCCCAATTGTATACCTTTCGAATCTTAGATTCAATTAAAAAAGTAAAAATCTTTTATAAATTTTTATATATTTTTTTTATATTTATTATTTTATGTTTTGAATATACCTATTGAATATACCTATTGAATATACCTATTGAATATATGTATTGAATATATGTATTGAATATATGTATTGAATATATGTATTCAATCTAACTTGGTCATATTGTATTCTGCTGGTAAATTAATTTTACATTTATTATTATATTCTCTGATTACCATTGGACTTCGTATATGTGTTAAAAGGATACGATGTTCTAGATCATATAAATCTGTATAATGAATCTCTATATTCCAAGTATTGTCTCCACCTGTCCATCCAAGTTCGTCGTCTGTCATTGATACATTAATAAGAGGTCCAAATTCTCTATAGTTATGTGAACAATATGTTGACAAACCTATAAGTTGGCCGTGTGATTTACTTGTGACAAACCATAATCTATCACCGAAATTGACTTTTCTTAAAAAGAATTTCGCACAACGTGATTTAATACCCCATATCCCATATTTAGATGAATTCTTAAAGTTCTTTCCATCACCAACCCTAATAATCCAATCGTTACTCTTTACAATGTCGGGGATTGTAATATCTTTATGTTGTGTGGAATCATCAACATTGTATTCCGCAATGATGATAACTTGATCATCTGGTAACGATGTGGACAAGTCAGGTGTCCAAATTTGGGTTGAGGCGGATAGGTCCGATGTAACCACACCATCTGGTTTAACCAGACCATCTGGTGTAACCACATCGTCGGTTAGAATATCATACAATGTATTGATACAATTCTTCAAGTTTCCGTGGGCATTGCAGTTATATGGTACACCTAGTAATTGATCGCATCCTTCCTTACATACTGGAAGTATACCTTTATTATTTAAATCCAAATAGTTCGCAATATAAAGTGTTTTGGTTTGATTCATGTTATTAATGTTATTTACCAATTATTCCCAATTGAATACCTTTCGAATCTTAGATTCAATTAAAAAAGTAAAATTTTTAATAATGAAGTTATTTAAAGTATTACATCATATTATAATACAATGGATGAATTGATAAAAAGTATTGATAATAAAGACATCTACAAGTATTTAAATATTTCAAAAAATAATAGGAATATAGACGATGAAACTTTTAATAAGATACTTCCAGTGTTGGTTTCTACTATGAATGAAATCGGTTTTGATAATATAATTAAAAATTACAATGATAACTTGAAATCAAGTAAAAACGATTGGGAATCATTAAAGAAAAAAGAAATTAATAATAATTATATTAGTTCAACATCTACAGTTGGTTGTTCTATAGTTAAAAGACATATGCCTCATATATATGATGTTAAAAATTACAAAGGGAAATGTATAAGTAATCAATGGACTGAAAAAAACATCAAAGATGTTTTAGAAATCAATAGAAGAACCCATTCCAGCCCATATATCTCTGAAATAGTTCGTCAAATAGGTTTTAAATCAGGTACATCTAAAGTTACCATATATAGACCATTGTTAACAAAGAGGATCGTTGAATATTATAAAGCTCAAAATGTATTAGATGTGTGTGTCGGTTGGGGTGGTAGAATGTTAGGTTCGTCATGTATACCAGATGTTAAGTATACAGGCATAGAACCATTTTCTAAAACATACGAAGGTTTAGTTAATATTAAAAAAGATTTAGAACTAAACAATGTCATATTACATAACGATACAGCTGAAAATATATTACCAACGTTAAAAAAAGAATATGACTTGTCTCTAACATCGCCACCATATTACAATCTAGAAATTTATAGTGAAGAAAGCAATCAATCACACCTATATGGTAGTTATGAAGAATGGAATAATAACTTTTTAAAACCTGTAGTTTACGGAGTTTTAAGTAAATTAATAAAGGGTGGTAAGAGCTGTTGGTCTATAAAGAACTTTAAAACAGATAAGAAATATAATTTATATGATGACATTGTTAAGTTACATGAAGAATGTGGTTGGAAAAAGGTAGATACAGTATTTTATGTAGGCAATTGTTTAAGGCCAGGTTTAAAAGATAGTGATGGAAAATCTATGAAAAGTAAGGAGATAACGTATGTTTTTATGGAGGATTGATATTTTCATACCAATACTTTAGCCACTTACCATCGTTCAATGGCACAAAACGTTGTTTAGATTTCTCATCTAGAGCCCATTTCTTTTTGAGCATGAAATCGAGTGTAGGATTGTCTGTCTGTAGTGCATCATTTTCAACATCCAATTTACGAATTGTCCAATGCCCATTGTTCAGTAAATCCGCTGAAGCCATGAAACAATTGTCTTTGAGACTCTTCTTTCTTCCATTACGATTCCATTGTTTATCATTCATTGCCTCAGTTGCCGTCATTATCTTCCACCCCCTCTGTCGGTTATACAATATTTTGTTAATCACTTTGTCAAACATAGATTCAATGATAAGGGTGTTGATTGGTAATACACCATCTATAGATCGTTGAGTCAATTCACCCATTAAATCGTGGTTAATTTTAGCTGCATCCCAAATGGTCTTGGTAGTAATTACAGTTGGTTCAGCCTTGGTATATCCCGATGTTCGCGATAGCATTTGGATCAAATCTGCTAGACCTTTATTGTGATTCATTATGATCCTGTTGAGATAACACCCGTGCTTATCACTCGAGTATGTAAGCCCCCTACCGATACAATGCCATCCGGTTATAAATATCTTTAGATATTGGTTTTCTTGATTGTTCACCCATTTTCCTAACCATTCGTTAATTTCTTCACTTGTATAATTGATATTGTTGTTTTTCTTTAGTGGGATTACTTGTCCACCTCGTTCCTCGGAATACCGGATCTCTTTGTGTTTGCTATTGATTATAATACCGACATCGTAAAACTCTAACATAGCTTCTACCATGTTTTCATGTGTTACTTGCTTATGCTCAGCGGGTAGAAGATCTATACACTTACCTCGTGGGGGATTGAGTTGTGTATACCGAATAGTATATTCGATAGAATCGGTAATATCATCGGGTTCAAATATGATGTTTTTAGAATCCGTCAAGTAACGATAACTTTCACCGTGCTTTTCATCCATTGACACCAAATTCAATGCACCTTCCACATTCAAACGCTGACCGATCCATTTAATTTTACTATAACGCTGGGTTGCATCGTATGGGGTAGCTGTAACTAGAACAATCTTTATAACATTTTTATTGTTGTGAAATTTCTGAATCAACTCAACATTATTCGCACTCAAGCATTTATCAGCTTCGTCAACAAACAATACGATTTTATAATCAGTATCGATTAGATCATTTACAATACTGGTTATATCGGTCCACCTTTTGTAATTATTACACATGGTTATAACATTAATATCACCATCAAACAACGCCTTTTTACATGATTTATTAACACTTGTATTACCATTAATCTTAGTTTTCTTATTGTTATTATAAGACTTATAACTGTCATCATCTTTCTTTGAGTTACTAGCAATTCTAGTAGCCTTGATATCAGAATTGCTATTTCCTAGTCGGATGTGTGTTTGTGTGGTAAGCAACAGGTTATTATTGCACACTACCAGATGTACGATTTTTTGATTTATGATATGAGCATCTTTATTCATCTCCTCAATCAAAGCAATACATTTTCCAGTCTTACCAGATTGACAATACATCGCTATCAGATTGATATTTTTATCTTTTTCAAGTCTTTTTTGAGCAGCAGCAATTGTTTCTTGGGAGTATTCAATCTTAGGTTCTTCTAAGACCGATGGTTGAGCGTGTTGAACACCATCTTGACCAAGGTGGTTTGTGTAAGTTGTTGTATCTTCTCCCCTTAAACATTTATACAATCTATTGATACAACACTTGAGATCACCGTGTTCTTTAGGGCTATATACTTCACCAAGTATTAATTCACATCCGTCCTTGCATACCGGGAACATGCCTTTATTAGTTAACTCCAATTCGTCCACAATATAATTTCGTTGATTATTAAGTTGTTCCATGTTATTAAATTGTTATCCTTGCCCAAAATTTATACTCTTTAGATCTTAAATATAATAAAAAGAGTAAAAATTACCGGTGTTTTTTATATTGGTTTATATAAACGATGACTATATTCCAGGATCAAAAAACACTATATGCGCTATTACCATTTAGTATATATATAACTTTATACTTTAATAATAAATCTAAAAAGGATCTAGGTACATATTTAAACAGATATGAGAAATTTTTGACTAAACCGATCATTTTAACAATTATCGCCTTAATAACTAATATTATCGTAGATAATGTTAAACCTAAAGCTCCAAAATACATAGAAGACATATTTAACAAGAAGAATAATAGATTATTACCAAGATATATAGGGTTGGTATTTATAATATTTTTATTGACACGTGATATCGAAATGTCCATTGTAACGACAGTTACGTTTTTATTGGTATTACAATTGTTGAGATCGGATGAAGAAAAGAAGGATTACCCTTACCTTATTTAAAAATATTTAAGAACAAATGGGACAATTGGTTTATTATAGTGATATTTTAAAAAAGGACGTTAATTATGCTCATCTCATGTTGGATTAATAATAATCGGTATTATGCCAATACTCTATATTCCTTGGAATACTGTTCATAATATCGAGTCGTTCTGGTCGCGGGCGTCCCATTATATAACGTCTATCCATAGCTCCATAGCTCCAATCGATATTGTCGCTGCTCCACCGCATAGTGTCTGCCCACCTTCTCCTACTATTGTCCGACCCGCTATCGCCGCCCTCGTGATCATCCGCCGGGCCGCCGCCGTCGTCGTCGGCGTTCCCTCCGGGCATGTCGCGGAGTAGGACATACGGGTCGGTGGGGAGAGCGCGGCGGGCGTAGTCGATGTGCTTAGGCGGAGCCCGGCATTGAGGGCATCCTTGATATTGGGACTGAGCGATTGATTTTGCACAATCGCGACAGACAGAGTGACGTTCACATTCCCACGGTATAACATTGTTATCAGTGCGCTGCGCCGCAAGACATACTGGACACGGCGAAATCCGGTTTGCCTTCCGTGACATTTTTCCCCTTGCTACTTTCTGGATTATGATGGCTTTTGCTGCTTCTCGTGCATTTTTATCCTGAAGGGTCTGCATATAGGCCGCACCCAAAGAAGCCTGTTTTGATCGGGATCGGGTTTTTGGAGACCCAAACTTGTTCATTCTCGCTCGTCCAAATTTTACGTTGCGTCCGTTTACAAATTTGAACGCAGTGCCTTGAGTATACAACTCGTACGCAGCGCCAGGGCTTAGTACCTTTCCAAACATTGAAAAACGACTAGGGGTTCCAAATTTTACTATAACTGTTTGCATTATTTATTATTTTTAAACAATATTTTTTTTTAATATAATAATAAATAGTGATGTAACATGGTTAAGACCACCATTTCATACAATAACGTATCCATCAGAATGTGGTAGTATACAAAGATCATATAACCTTGTGTTCACAACTTATTATAATATTTAACTCTTTTTTCATGTTAAAGCTATTTAAAATATTATATTATATATAATTATAATGTCTAAGTATATTTGTCAACGTTGTCTAAAAGATTTTAAACATAAGTCACATTATAAAAGACACTGTACAAGAAAGACGCCGTGTCAAGATAATAAGGATAAAATTAAAGAAATAGTTAATGAAGTGGTTGAAGAGAAATTGAATAAAGTTGAAAAAACAGTTAATCAAGAACAAAATGTTAATGTTTTAGATTTATTCGGAGGTTGTGGGGGAATGAGTCATGGATTTAAACAATGTGGGTTTAATATAACGTGTTGTAATGAATACGAAACACAAATTGCTCAAACTTATAAAGCAAATAATATAGGTACACATATGGTTGTAGATGATATAACAAAAGATACTACTAAAAATGAAATATACCAGGTATTTAATGATAAAAAGTGTGATATGATTATAGGAGGACCACCGTGTGTAGCATATTCAATGGCTGGAAAAAGAGATTCGCGTGATCCCAGAGGTCAATTATTTCGCGATTATATTATAATAGTAAAAAGTTTGAGACCAAAGATTATAATTATGGAAAATGTAAAGGGAATATTAAGTATTAAACACGATAAAGATAATATGTCTACAGAAGAAACAATTATATCGAATAAATATTATGATCTTGAAAAGAGGAAAATAGAGATTTTAAATAAAAAAAAAACCCATAGTCTATCGATAGATGAGGTGTCTTCTTTACGTAATATAAACAAAGAAATGAATGGAATGAAAGACAGTATGAAAACAATTAGAATAGGTGTTATTCACAAGATAATTAGTGAATTAGAGAAACTAGGTTATTTAGTAACTTATAAATTATTAAATACAGCTGATTTTGGTGTCCCACAAAAGAGAGAAAGAGTTATATTTGTTGGGATATTAAAATCCATAAATAAAGAATATTCATTTCCTAAACCTACACATATAGATAAACATATTTCAGTAAAGACAGCCATCCACGATTTAGTTGAAAAAGAAGAAAATTTAGAATTTTCTCATATATTTACAAATCATTCACCTGAATTTTTAGAAAAGATTAAGAGAACAGAGATAGGACAGAGTCTTAATCCGCGTTATAAGGAAGCATTTCATAAATGCCATCCTGATAGACCTTCAAATACTGTGAAAGAGAATCACGGTGGAGTTTTTTTACATTATCAAAACCCCCGTGTGATGACACCACGTGAATTAGCAAGATTACAATCTTTTCCAGATGATTTCAAGTTCTTAGGTACCAAAAGTAATATCTTAAAACAAATTGGTAATGCAGTACCATGTAAGTTTTCTTATGTTATAGCTAAATCATTAAAGGAACAAATTTTCAATTAATGCTAATACGTTTGTTTACTTCTTGATTAAAAACTTTACAGTCGCCCCAATATGTACCGATATACCATTTAGGGTCATTTATATCAAAGTGTTCAGTTCCACTAGTAAAAGGCAAATTAGACCACTGAGAAGGGATTCTTTTTTTAGAATTGTTAGTTTTATAAGTTTCACTGCGATGAAGTTTATTACAGTGTCCACATAAAGGTTGGAAGTCTTCTAACAACTGCGTCTTAGTATTAGACATTCTTTCTTTATCATTTATCATCCAAAAGGGATTTTTATGATCGCATTCCATGTTTGAGGTTGTTCCACAATTAGCACACGGTTGATTTCTAATAGTAGATCCAATAGTTTTATTTATTGGACTATTAATATTATTGGTATCTATTTTTCCATAGAACTTGATATAACGACACGCGTTAGGTGTTATTTTTGTATTTCCATTGTTATAGTGTTTCTCATAATCTGTAAATTTGTTTTCTAACTTGAGCGATTTCCAATCGTTTTCAGCCATTTCATATAATTTATTGTATTTTTCTAGATCATTATGTTTAAGAAGATCCCAACTAGGTGACATTCTTCCTTTATCAGTGTAAAATTCTGATTTAAAGAACCGGACAACTAAGTAATTAGATGTATTCTCTTTTCTAAATATACCATCACCAGATGTGTAATGGTAATCTTTCCCATAAAAATCGTCATACCTATTTAACATCTTAGATATTCCTTCGTCGTTAAGCCAATCATTTTTGAATTTATCCTTTTTAGAGACCGTCATTATTTAATATAGATAATACCTAAAACTTAAATATAATTAAAAAAGTAAAAATTTCGTGTTAAACCAATTTAAAATTTATACACTATTAATAGGAATGCCTAAATATTACACTGAAAGGGGTAAACTTATTCGAAACAACGAAGCGTATGCTTTAACGGGGGCGCCCATGTATAAATCTAAGAAACGTTACGACACTAAGAATATAAACGAAGAAAAGGTTGTATACCAAGTAAACTGTGCGAATGGTAAAAAGTATATAGGCGAAACGAATGATTTTGATAGGCGCATGTCCGAACATTTTGGGGGTCGTGGTTCTAAAGTTACTAAAAAATTTAAACCCTATGAGGCCAAAGAGTTAGAGAGGTGTCCGGGATATTTCGCTAAAGATTTAGAACAGGAATATACCGAAGAGAAGATTGATAAGTATGGTTATAATAAAGTTCGCGGTGGGTGTTATACAAATTCAAAAACGTTGAAATAATATTGTCAATAATTAATTTAAAATATTGAGAATAATTAATTAATGTATAGTAATTCACATTTTAAATACTTTAAAGAAAGTAATGATTATAAGTCTTTTTATAAACAGCAAAAAAAATTCATAAATACTCTATCAAAAATAGAACGAGACGTATTAATATCTTTTACTAAGGGATATGACTATACCTATAATGGATTAAACGAAGATGACATAAAATTAACAAATAATACAATAGGTGCTGAAAAAGGGAGAGATATATTACATGGGTATTGAAAAAAGCACCTGCCATAGAATTTGATCTATTATTATTTAGAGGGTTTTTAAAAAACCAAGTGAGAAAGTTTCCGAGTTATACTCTAGATCCCCAAACTGCTCAAGGGTTTGTGACTGGGTTCGATATTGGAATTAAGAAAAAGAAAACAAATGGTATCCTACAACATGTAGATGTTCGTAAAGGTACAAGAATGTTGTTACTGGAACCTATAAAGCTGTATCCAGGAGAAGAGGAAATACTTTTACATCCGGATATATCGTTTCTTGAAAAAGGGAAAAGGGTAGGTAATAAAAAGCGAATAATACCTATTAATATTAACTACGATATAAAATCAGGGATACTATTTTGATAATGTATTATAAAATAATAAAATAAATATTATTATATATATTATAGTTCTGTCTTTTATATATATTTGTTGTTGATTAAAATTTTCTCGTTTCTCTACTTTATTTTTTAAAGTCTCATCAATAATTTCGGAATGATCACTATTTTTAAGGTCATTTAAACTACCTGCATTGCCCCCGATATACCAAGAATTATTTTTAAATTTATTTAAATTATTTTCATTACTTATAATCCTATAGTGATAACAAAGCAAATATCCATTTTTAATATCATTTTCTCTTAAATTTCGATAATAAACGTTAAATGAACTTGGTTTATTGTTTATACTATCAACATATTTATAATTAGTGGTTCCCTTTTTGTATTTGGGCATGTGGTCATTTATTTGGTCAAATTTTTCGGGTTTAAATATACTTTTCACTTCTATGGAATCATATCGGCATCTAAATTTCCAAATCTTATGTGGATGTTTCATATCATGATTCCATCTATATGTATTTTCTAATAATACGCTTTTAGGGTTTTTATCTCTGTTATTACTAGCCATCATAACCCACGGTATTTTTACACAATCTACGTCCTTAAATGTTGTTTCTAATTCGTCTTTGATTGTATTATTAATATTTTTTTTGGTAGTTATAAATTCATCTATGTCACATATTATAATCCATTTGAAATTTGATTTAATTTTTGGATATAACTTATTTACATAATTGTTTTTAATAATATTTTTTTCATATATAATTTCAACTTTATTGTCATTAATATTATCATATATTGATTTATCATTGCTGTCATCGTCAATAACATATATTTTATCAACACCTTGTGTTAAATAATAGTCGCAAAATTCTTTTATAAAAAATTCATCTTTACATCGTGTTATTAATCCAAGAAATAACATATGTATATATTTAAACATATATATATATTATTTTTAATAAAAAAGAATAACTTAGTTCTTCGATAGACATTTAATATATATTATTTTACCTTTTTAATACATTTTAAGATTAAATAGTTAATATAATATAACAATATGGCATCTATATATTTAAGGTATATTCAATTTGATAATGATGAATATTTTAAAAAGGCTATTCATTTAATGAAAAAGAATAGATATTTTAAAAAGAATGGATATAATAAGGTTTCAGAATCGTTAAAAGAAGAATCATGGAGAATGTATAATGTTATAAATGATAACAAAGGGGATAACCGTGAAAAGATTAATAAAGTAATTGTAAAGGATGATATTATTAAAAAACCTATTTTTAGTAAAAAGATTAATAAATACGATGAAGAATACAATATAGCTATTCACAATAACAACTATAGTGATGCCTTAAAAATCAAAAGGAAACAAGTTGTTGATAAAATTAAGAAAATATATATTAAACATTTCGAAGATGTAGATTTTAATAAATGGTCGAATAATACAGAAAAGAGTATATATAATTATTCAATCATATATGCAAAGAATAATCATGTATCGGTCAATTGGGAAAATAAGAAATTTAGAACTATTTATTATAACAATGCTTTGAAAATAATAAGTAATCTATCTATTACCCCAAATTCACCAAAAGTGAGAGGTTGGCTTTTGAGCAAAGAGGTTAAACCTGAAAAACTAGCATTTATGACAAACGACGAACTTCATCCTGAATATGCCGCTGAAACATATCAACGATGGCGCGAAAAGATTGATTTCAAGGTTAATCTTGACGATTGTGCAGATGGAATGTATCAATGTAGGAAATGCAATAAATGGAAGACTACATTCACAGAAGTTCAAACACGATCAGCAGATGAACCAATGACGGTATTCCTAACGTGTTTAACATGTCATCATCGTTGGAGAATGTAATTATTTTTCATGAGAAGTTTTATGTTCCCTATAATAAAATTTAGTATTTTCGATATCAAATGTTTTTATTAAATCTTCAATTTCGGTTTGTTTTGATGTATCTTCAAACCACACTTCTATATTGTACAAAGCCTTGTTTTTTTCTTTGTTGCTACTATCAACAACCCGAACACCAATTATTTTTAAATTTTCATCGTAATTTTCACCGATCAACATTAAAACCAAATCATTCCAAACATTGTCCAATTCGGAAAAATTCTTAAATTTACGGATTCGCCATTCGCCACCATTAATATTTTTAGGGTCTTCCCAACACGGTGTTACCCCTTTTTCGAATACACTAAACCCTATAACATCACGTTCACCAAGTGTTAATCGTGTTTCGTTTCTAACATAAAAAAATTCACTAGGTCTGGGTATTCCAATCCAATACTTCCAAAATTGTATAACACTATTTATAGTAGCTATATCGCTTAAATTATCTTGGTAATTTTTACCACCCGAACGATGTTCCCATATAGTCCAACTACGGTTAAGAGGATATTCTTCCATTTGTATTAATATATATTTTAATAACTTAAATCATTTACATTTATTATATTAATATTTTTATAGATTCATATATCAATATTACAATCCAGATATTAATATAATTATTGTCAATGATATATTATAATTATTGTCAATGATGTATTATAATCAATTCGAATGTTAATATTATAATTGTCAATGATATGATATAATTGATTCAAATATTAATATAATTAATGTAAATGATGTATTATAATCAATCAAAATATTAATATAATTAATGTCAATGATGTATTATAATTGATTCAAATATTAATATAATTAATGTCAATGATGTATTATAATCAATTCAAATGTTAATATAATTATAGTAAATGATATGATATGATCGATAAAAATGTTAATATAATTAATATCAATGATGTATTATAATCAATTCAAATGTTAATATAATTAATGTAAATGATGTCT
>Ga0302122_10000551_pt1 | contig 23248 bp, 12 predicted proteins | sample CB21_SCM_MG_FD_203115 | JGI IMG/M metagenome (GOLD analysis project Ga0302122, IMG submission 203115) | Marine microbial communities from Western Arctic Ocean, Canada - CB21_SCM | ecosystem: Environmental > Aquatic > Marine > Oceanic | place: Canada: Western Arctic Ocean | collected 2017-09-28
TGCCCTTGGACTTGTGTAATTGCGCGAGCATGACACCCGTCATCAACAAGAGTAAAGAGACGACTTGCGAGCGTCTCAGACGCATGCCCATCAAGGACGCTCTAAAGATCGCCGTCGTTACTAGTTTGGTCTGCACTAACACCGAAAACAACGCCGGGTTCAAGTTCTTGAGCGCGACGTACTCGAGCATCTGCTGGAAGTTGTAAATGGCCGCCGGCACCATGAGCAACAAGGTCTTCTTCCACTCGGCGCGTAAGTAGCGCACCACGCCCGCCGGCGTGCCGCCCGTCGCAAAAATATACAAGAGCGGCCGAGTAGAGGAAGTGGGCGTCGCCCTGGACCGCTACTCGGGTCACCAAGTTCTTGACGCAGTTCTGCACAACATGCTGGTCGTGCAGAGCAATCTTGCGAACACGTATCAACAACTTGGGCGTTTCCAAGACGCGCTCGTAATCCATCGGAAGTCGTATGCCTATATGTTGGAATCCGGAGAAAACCCTCGATACACATTACTCGCGCTTTTTAATCTAGCCAACACGCTCACAAAAATGGGCAACTGTGCTGAAGTTGTGTCGTTGCTGCGTGATGAGGATGCCTTGTCTAGCGCTGAGTCGGTGTTCGGGCCCGAAGATCCGCATACTCTCACAATATCCGGAACTTATGCTACAGCTCTCCTAGAAAGTCCGGGCGCCACGCGAGATGACATGGAAAAGGCCATAGAAATATTGGAGAAGGCCGAGAGGACTTCGAGGCGGGTCTCCGGCGAAGGTCATTATCGTTCTTTAGAGGCCGTGCGAGATTTGAAGAGCGCGCGGGTTATTCTCGGCGAGTGCGGCATCTCGACCGACTAGAATAAAAACTAGATAAAATTACCACTCCCCCATCCGCTCCAGACAGGCGCAAAGCCGGTCCACCTCCGCCACGGTGTTGTAGTGCACGAGCGAGGCGCGCACCACGCTCTCGAGGCCGGCCGCCGCCAGGAGCCCGGGCGAGAGGAAGTCGCCGCAGCGGATCGCCACGTCGTGCGCCCGCGCCCGCGCCACAATTATTGCTGGCGCCAGGGCCACGTGGACGAACGCGACCGTCGGGAGCGGCTGCACCGAACCGAACGCCTCTAGGACCGTGACGCGCGGCGCGGCCCGCAGGAAGGCCAGCAACCGCCGAAAGGGCGCCGCCTCCGCCAGGCGCGCGGACTCGTAAAAGGCGTCGATGGACCCGTACGTGTCCATGTACGCTTGTAAGGCCGCACCGCCGGCGCAGGCCTCGTGGCTCAGCGTGCCGCGCTCCCAGGCGCGGCCGTGGGGGAAGTAGTTCGGTGAAGGGAGCATCGAGGCGTCCACCGCATCTACAAAACGTTGTGATACCGCGCAGCAGGCCAGGTGCGGGCCGAAGCACTTGTGGAAGGCCACGACGACGGCGTCCGCGTCAAAAATTGGGCGCCGGTGGGGCGCGTACGCCACGGCGTCCACGACGACGAAGGCTTGAGGGCACGCCGCTCGCACGGTCTCGATGATCGCTTCAATGTCGTACACGCGGCCCGAGACGTTCGAGGCCGCCGGCACGCACACCATTCTTATCAAATCGTCGAGCAAGGGCGTTAACTCGGCCAGGTCCAAGGCACCGTGGCGGTCGCAGCGCCACCACCGTACTTCCCGCCGCGCCCAGGGCCGCAGCAACGCGTCGTGCGCCGCGTCGGTCAGGATCACGGCGCCCTCCGGGAGGCACGCGCCTATTGAACTCAAAGCGCACGACGCGTTCGCGGCCAGGAAAAGTGTGTCGCAGCGCAGCCACTTTGATGCAAAAACACGGCAGGCCTCCCGCGCCGCGGCCCCGCGCTCGTCGCGCCAGCGCGCCTGCAAAGCGTTACATGATGCCTGAACAACGTGCCGCGGCACCTGCGTGCCGCCGCCGTTCTCCAGGAAGGCCCACCGGTTCGCATCGTCAAAGAAGGCGAAGTGGGACCGCGCTTGGAGTGCAATAGCCGCGGAGGCCTGCGGCGGCCGCTCGGCAACCGAAGCCGCGAGCTTAGCCGCCGCCCGGAAGCGGCGCCACGCCAGGGCTGGGCCGAGCGCTGTGGAAAACGCCGTCGCCGGCGCGCTCACGTCGTCCACGGCGACCCACGCCTTCGACGGGACGTCCAATACGCAAAGGGATAAGAGCGACACCATGACGTTGTGGTGGAACTCTTCGACGGGGCCCTTGGCCGCGGAGCCGTACGCGTTCGGCGGGCAGTTGCACTCGATCAAATGCGCCTTGAGAGAACCCTCTTCTTCTTCCAAGAGCACGTCAACGCCCACTAATTCAAAACGGTTCTGGGCCGGCGCCAGTGCCGGCGCGCAACTTCGCGCGAGGCTCCGCAACGCGCGTAACACGGCCGCGAACGCCGCGGGGTACGTGTGCCTCACATCCGTTATTGGACGCTCCGGCACGAACCGCGCGCTCTCTACATTACACGAGACGTTCGTGACGTGCGTTTCTAGACTCATGGCATCACCACTCACAGGTGCTTCGTACTTCAGTGCACAAACCTGCGCCATGGCGCCGCAGTACAAGTAGCAGGTCCGCCCCTTCCAGGCGCAGTAGCACCGGTACTGCAGCTTCCTGCCTTCCCAGAGCACGGGCCGTTCCAGGTATTGCTGCAGAACGACTTCCGTGCGCGCGTCTACATGAAAGCACACTTGCTGGAGATCTTCTGCCGACGCGGCGAACCACAAACCCGCGCCGGAATTGGCTGTGGCGTCCTTGACGACCCAGGCGCCCCGCAAGTGTTCGTGCTCCGCCGCAACAAAATTCCTTAAGTCCTTCACATGCGCAAAAGCCCGCGACCAGAGGCAGGCCTCGCCCATGCGCTCGCCGAGATCGGAGAAGCGCCCTTTGTGTTCTAAGGCTTGTCTCGCTCCAATAACGTGGTTGTAATACGGGACGGAAGCGCAGGCGGCCTTGTGGGCCTTGGACGGCGTGTTGAGCCAGATGAGGTCGGCGTTCGCCGCGCGCCGCTCGCGCGCCACGATTAAGGTCCCTTTCGAACATTCAGCGAGCGTCTCCAAGGCGCCGCCGATCCTATTCACCGCGAGCTGCTCGCGGTCGCTGCAGAAGTAGCGGAGCGTGCGCGGCGCTTCGGCGTCGGCCAGGTGTGCTGCCATTTTTGTGGTGGAGTAGAGCCACTGCTGCTTCCCAGTTTGCCCTGTTAACGGTTGAGTATGTATAAGTATTTATAAAACGGCGAATTGCCGAAGCTGCCGAGCACGACTGGGGACAGACAGGTTCAGCCGCGTTTCACTTGCCTTTCGACGCGGGTTTCTCACACGGGTTTTCTTGTCACCAAAAAAGCTGTGCTTGCCCCATATAATTGCATCAAATGTCGTTTCGCGCGGGCCGAGCAGTGCTGAGACACGCCAGCCAACGTACCCACAACGCTCACACTCACGCATCTACTGTGGTCGGCAACAAACACGGATGCAGCAATGCTCTCCACAGCCCTGTAGTTAATAGGAGCGCTCGACCAGGCAGCATAACTCGCCGACCTTTCGGCGCCGGGAGCCTCGGCGACGGTGACCGTCCGCGCGACGACGCGGCCGCGCCGCCGTCGTCGCCGTCGCGCCGGAAGTTCGACGCCCTGGTCGCGCGCGGCAGGCTGCGCACGGCGCGCGGCCGGGTCCGCCTCGAGAAATTGAAAAGCGGCATGGACGTCAAGATGGACAAGGCCAAAGGCCGGCAGCAGGAGCACGCGTCGTGGGTGCGCGCGGCCGGCAGGGGCAGCGACCTCTCGATGAGCCAGCGCATGAAGCGCCTCGTGTCGGCCTACGGGCCGCTCGCGCTGGGCTTCCACATGACCATGGAGGCGACAACGTGCGGCCTCTTCTACCTCGCCGTGGACCACGGCCTGGACGTTGGGGCTTTGCTGCACTCCGTCGAGGCGCTCACGGGCTACGAGGTGCCGCTGCCGGCGGGCGGGTCGTCGCTCGTGGTGGCCTACGCGCTCACCGTGGCGCTCACGGGCATACCCCGGACCTTCCTGACCATCGCGGCGACGCCGTACGTCGCCAAGAAGCTGGGGTGGCGGCCGAAGAAGTAAGTGTTGTTGTCTTAAGACCGCCCGGGCACCCTAGAGGCTGGGCCACTTGAGCGACCCGACGTTCACGGACGTGAGGTCGTCGGCCGAGGGCATCGCCTTCGTGTCGAGGTAGAGCTTGCCCGCGCGCGCGCCCGAGATCACGACGACGGACACGAGGACGGCGAAGACGTCCGTCGGGACGGAGAAGATCTTGACCGTGAGGAGCATGCCGACCAGGGCGCCGACCACGGCGCCCGGCAGCGCCGTCTCGATGCACGCGCCGTACGAGTCCGCCGGCCTGTTATACGCGTCGGTGGAGGGCGCCGCGGCGAACCAGCCCAGCGCGAAGACGGCCGCGCCGTAGACGCCCGCGAACAAGAGGCCGCTGAAGCCCGCCGCCGCGAGGTCCACGACGGCCCGCTCCTGGTTGTTCTTCAATACGTCCAGGTTCTTCGTGCCGAAGGCCTTGGCGCTGTCCAGGTCCAGGTCGCCGAGCTTCTCCTGCACCTGCTTGGCCGCGTCCTGGAGCTTGTCCTGGGGGGTGCTCATTGATGGCGCGAGGTGCCGCGCGGGCCGCGGGCCCACGAAGGCGGCGACCGGCGCGACGCAAGCCACGAACGCGAGCTTGGACCACATCTTCTGGTTTTGTGCTATACTTGACGGACCTGCGAGCGGTTTCTATGTCGATGGGGTCCTCTCGTGCTCGGCGGTCGGCGCGCGGACGGCGTTTCTCCCAGCGACTGTGAATCAGGGTGTGTCGGCTGCTGCCGGGCGACCGCTCGGCGGCCCGGTTCGTGTGGCTCGTCCGTGCCGCGAGCCAGGAGCCAGCTGCCATGCACACATAGCTCTGGCAGCTAATCTCCGCTTCGCATTGCCGCGACGCTTCGTCAAGAGGTTCACAACTCGAAGATGGATGCCTGAAGGGCCTCAAGTCACCGAATTTCTGCTCGGTGCTGCTAACGTGTACCTCTGTCCGGCTCTTTTGATCTTGATATGCACCAAAAATACCCGCACAAAACAATGTGCGCTAGGAGTCGCCATGCAGGGGTGGCAACAGTGAAAGTACGTGCATCACCAAAACCGCCTTTGGTCCGTGTCCCGCGTTCTTCTGGATTTGACTTGCGAGCGTCGCGGCGGTGCGTGGGGGTTGGGGCGGCTCATACGCCACCCACGACGAGCTACAAACCTAGATCTTACCCACCATCCCCTCGTAGAACTCCTGCTTCTCGCCAGAGTCCGTTTCTGGCACGCCCAACTCCACGCGCACGACGAAGTCGCCGCGGACGTCCGAGGGCCCGCTGTCCTCCACCTCGAAGTGCCTAAAGCCCCGCCCCGCGATCCTTAATTCCGTGCCCGGCGGACTGGGCTCCGTCCTATTGAACACGACAAGGGACCCGTCCAGGTGCTCCACTAATTGTGAAAAGCCAAAGACCATCTCCGAGGCGTCCAGCTCCACCGGCGCGATTAAATCGTCCCCGCTCCGCGTGAAGTTCTCGTGCGCGTCGACGTGCACGCGCAACACGAGCGGCCCGGGCTCCAGCTGGGCCCGGAGCGCCCCGCGCTCGGGCTCCAACTTCGTCTCCCCCAAGCCGTCCCTCACTAGCTTCCAGCCGTCCCGCACGCCTTCGGGGAGCGCGATGGAGAACCACCGTTCTTCCTCCTGGAGCCGGGCACCGCCGCACGCCGGGCACGCGTGGTCCGGGAGCCACGTCTCGCCCCACCCCTTACACTTACCACATACTGTTTTCCGGGACTCGCCCAGCGAATGGTTCGCCGGGCGCCAGGTGGCTTGGTACAACCCCGATCCTCCGCACCGGTCGCAGGGCACAATTTTAAGCGATGGCGCGCCCAGACCGCCGCAGACGTGACACACGATACTCCGTTTCACCGCGAACTTGACCAGCTTGCCACCTCTCCAAGCTTCTAACAAATCTAAAGTAACATCAGCAAAGATCTCGGGCCCGGGGACGGCCTCCGCGCGACTCACCTCGTCCCGTGACCGCGCGCCTCCTCTAGTAATGTGCAGGTCGAAGCTTGAACCCGTGTCCACGACTTCGGAGAAGCGCGCCCGCACTGGAAACTGCGGCGCCGGGCCGCTGCAGTCCTGGACGCGCCACCGCTCAGACGCGACGTCTTCACTTAAAGCTGATGCGGAGATGCTCACGGCGGCCGTCGCGGCCTCCTCTACTTTACCTTGGGTGAACTCGGCCACGAGGCGGCCCTCCTGGAGCCGCGCCCGCCACACTGTCCCCTCACAGCCTTTTGTTACGATTGCGGCGCCTCTGCCGATGGGCGCCGCTTCCTGTACCTCCGCCCCATCGCTGGAGAGGCGGTACGCCTGGATGGGTTTCGACCCGTCGTTCCAGATCTGCAGGAGCTCGGGCGGGTCGCAGAGGTCACTGTGTGACTTGGCGTCGAGTTGGGGCACTGGGCAGGGCCCGGCTCCCGCTGTCGTTATCAGTGCTGCAGCGAGCTGCTGGCGGCGGCGGCGTCGGCGCCGCATCGGTGCTATCGTCTTATGCGACCCATGTCGACGCGTTCGACGCGCTCCGTCCACCGGACGCTGCCCCCCCACCAGGGTTTGATTTATGCTTGAAATCTCGGAGGCTCTGAGTTTGAATTGGACGCATGGCTCCTGGGTGAGTCCTGCGGGAGGGCCAAAAGGACATCATGCCGCGCCCCAAAAAATGCTACGGGTTTTGGGCTCTCCGATTTGCTTTTGCATGCTCCCAGGTCCTGCAGCTGTCCTGCAGGACTAAGACGTGACCGTACGATCCAGAAATTATCACAAACCACTGAACTCCTCCATTTCAGCACAAGACACATGCCATTCCTCGAGGCCCTCGCGGTGCTCCACCCCGCCTGGCTGCTCCTCGGCCTCAGCCTCGTCTACTGCGCGTACCGCCTCAAGTTCACCGGGACGCGCGACCGCGCCCTGGGCCGTAGGGAGTCCGTCCCGCTCTCTCAACTAGAGAGCGACCAGTCGCTGCAGCGGCCGGCGGAGACCGTGCTCGGCTGGGACGAGGAGGTCGCCGTGCCGACCGTGGACGGCGCCGTCCTCCAGAAGGTCGCGGTCCACGGCGAGCAACTCAAACTGGGCGAGGCCTGCGGCGCGGCCGCGGCCACGAAGGAAGGGCCCCTCGCCAAGCGGTCCACGAAGGGCCAGTGGCAGCCGCGCTACTTTGCGCTGTCGACCTCGCACCTCGTGTACGCCGCCTCGAAGAAACAGCAGAAGCGGACGCGCTTCGCCCTCCCTCTGGAGAACGTGACGTCCGTCGCGGCGCTATCAGATTCGGAATTCGTGGTCAACTCCTTGAGGGGCGCGGAGCTCACTTTGCAGGCGCCGAGCGCGGACGCGGCCGAAGCCTGGATCCAGGCGATCCGCGACGCCGTTATCGTGCGGCGCCAGGCCCGCCAAAGAACGGAAGCGGACCCTTTGACAGCTCCGGAGCGGGCCAAGGTCGAAGCATTAAGAACACGGTGTCAGGATGACCCGCATTTGCAGCGCGACCACCTCTTGGAAGACGCAAACCTTGTCAGGTTTATGCGTGCAAGGGACGGGGACGTCACCAAAGCGGAGCGCATGCTCAGGGATCATGGGAAGTGGCGGGACGACTACAATTTCGGGGCGTTATTAAAGGAGCCGTTCCCGGAGGAGGCTTTCATCCGGAGGTGGTGGCCCGACGGTTTGCTCGAGGGCCGCGACCGGAGAGGCCGGCCCGTGCAACTGATAAGGTTGGGCAAGGCCGATTTACCGGGCATTGAGCGGGAGGTCGGGCGAAAAAAATGGATCGCGTACTGCTGTTTACAGAACGAAGCTTTATTCGAGGACATCCGGACGAGGTGTACGAACGAGACGTCGGCGCCCCTGATCATGGACATGACCGGGCTGGGCGCCAAGCACGCCTGGGGCGTGCCTCTGTTCAAGGCCATGCTCGACGTCACCGAGCCCAACTTCCCGGAGCGGCTCTCTGCGACCTACATCGTCAACGCGCCGACCATTTTCTCGTGGCTCTACTCCATGGTCAGGGGCTTCCTCAACCCCGGCACGGCCTCGAAGGTCCAGGTCTTTGGGACTACGGACGACCACTTGAGTGCCCTACTCGAGTGCATGCCCGTGTCGACCATACCCGTCGACCTGGGCGGCGCGGCGCCCTTGCCGAAAACCGTTTCAAGTGGCGGCCCGGTGCCCAGGGGCGCGTTGCAAGAGCTGCGGGGCGCACCGGCCGTCGCCGTGGACCGCGCGGTCGCCGCGATGCGGTAGCTGCACACCACCCGTTCATTTATTCCCGACTCAGTTTCGGACGCGTAGTAAACTACACTTTCTTAGAAACACTACTCCTGCGGCTCCGACGCGCCCTCGAAGGGCCCCCGCCGGGCGTACCGCGCCAGCAGCGCCCGCCGCTCCTCCTTGGTGGGGATCTTGTCCGCGCTCAGGCGCGTGTCCCAGGCGCCCGACGTCGTGATGGGCCGAACCACCTCGCCGCCCGTGAGCTCCGGCGCCGGCTTCGAGCCCAAACCGACCTCGTGGGCCGCCACGGCCAGGTCGCGCGAGATCTTATCACTAACGATCGAATCCTGGTTGTAGTCCGGGTGCGAGGTGACGAAGGACCGGATCCACGAGGCGCCCGTCACGGCCTCCCCCGAGGCCTTCTTCCGCACGAGCTCGATGTAGGAGCTCAGCTTCCGGAGCTCCTCGCCGTCGCAGCCCACGTGGTCTAAATAAGCGTACGCGAGCGGCGCCAGGCCCGGGAAGTAGTCCCCCTTGCCGTCGATTATTTCGCGGCACGTCATCTCCTCGAACACGTCGTCGTCCTCGCCGCCGCAGCAGTTCTTGAACTTCTGGGACTCGCTCGCTTCGTTCGGCGCCAGTTGCCGCCGGAAATAGAACTTTTCTTGCGTCGCGGCGCCCATGCGGTGGGCGCGGCGCATGTTGGCATCTACCCTCGAGAGTGGCACATAGAGCGAGAGGTCGAACGCGAGGATGACGCGCGTCACTAAAACGGTGAACACGGAAAACGCCGCGTTCTCGAAGTCCGTCAGCTGGACCTCCATCGGTCGGAACTCCGTGCGCCAGCCGGGCTCGCCCTCCGTACTGCTGGAAGTCGCCGTCACGCCTAAACCGGTAGGTGGCTTCAACCTCACAGTGTTCCAGTTCGTCGACTGCAGGTTATCAAAGTGGTCCGTCGCCGTGCTATCGTCCACCTCTTCCACCAAGCCTTCAAATAAAACCAGCGGATCTCTGACAAACAAATGGGCCACGTGCCTGCTCAACGCCTCGTCGACGCCCGCGTTCTTCAACTTGTCGTAGGCCTCCTCGTCCATGGGCGCGTCCACATCACAGAACCGCCGCACCTGACCGGCGGGACCGTCGCATTCAAAAGCGTATCGCGAAATGGACGAGTAGCGCGAACGGGGGAGGGGCCGCACACCACTCCCAGCCAATTGGTCGTTCGGGGAAGAAGCCCCGCGGCCGTCCTCGGCCGGCGTCCTATCGTCGACGGACGCACTGATGATGTCCCATCGCGCGTCCGTGGCGGCTAGGGTCCCGCGCCAGCACGGCGACGCCGCCGTTAACGCGAGCATGACGGGGGCTAGAGCTGCTAATTGATCATAGCAGTAGCGCGCCTCGGTGGAGTCCCGGGCCTGGAAGGTCACTTGCACGCAACACGCGCCCATCCCATACGCCATGGCATCTAGACCTTCGATGATTGCAGGCGCGTCCGACGGTGTGTTCACGTCGATGTAACGAGGGGGCGTCGCCTTTACATTTTCTCCGCCCCGCCGCGCCCGGATGTTCTTGGTGAGCGTGGCGAATCGCGGGTGCGGGTGGATCACCGCGTCCGGGACGGACGCCGAGTTGGCCACGGGGCCCTTGAGTTCCAAGGCACAATCGGCCACGAAGTCCCCGACGCCGAACCCGGGGAACGTCACTAATGTAGGGCAGATCTCGTCCTCCTTGAGTTGCGTTAGTAAACGCCTTCTCCTAAGTCGCATATTTCTCTCCACCCTACACAGGTCCGCCGCGTAGCCCCCGTACGGCCGCGACGGCGTCCCTTCGACCATCCACCGCCCATATTCGGGGTGCCAGGCGCAGCCCTCCGTCCGGTAGGCGTGGGCCGCTTCCTTCTCCGCTAAAGCGTCCCGGATCTCCGGGCCCCTCAAACTAATCTGCGCCTTTTGGTCATCGATTTTTAAGATCGAGTACTCCAGCTCGTCGCCCCACAGCAAATCGTCGTTCCTCTCCAACGCTTTACTGCGCTTCCACATCTCGATGAACTGGTCGATGCCGTGGTCTCTGACATAAGCTAATCGGTCGAGCGCGTCGGGCCACTCCAAAGGCGTGCCCAGCGTGAGGACAGCTCTTGCTTGTGTGAGCGTCGGTGCGGGTCGCAAGGGTGCTATCAACGCGAGCGCAGGGCCGGCCAGGAGCCACCATGCGCCGCGCATGGTTGCAGTGCTCCTGACAGTGCCTGTGAACTTGTGGGCAGGGCTCGCTAGTTGCTAGAAGCGGTACCGGCGAACGCTTGTAGCCGAGAGATGACGCGTCCAGAGGCGGTAGGGTGTGCAGCGCGATCACCGCACGCACAGCAAAGAGAGCGTGCAACTCGTTGAGGTGGAATACCCGCACGAAAATACCCGCGCGACCGGCACGCCGGATTGACTATAGTTATTCAACCCGCACGCCGGCGGCGCACATCAAAGTTCTCCCCTCGAAGGCCCACGCCAATGCTTTCTCAGCAGTATGCACGGGTGTGTGCGTTGACGGACCGATGCGCGGTCCGAGGCGAGACGCGGACGGCGCGAGCAGGCTATAGAACAACACAGACAATTAATCCTCGTCGTGCGGCCCCTGCGCCGGCGGGCCCGGCGCCGGCGGTAAGGGCAAGCGGCGCGCCCGCAGCATGTCAACAAAATCATCGTCATCCACGCTCCATTCTTTATGCATATCGACCGTGGATGGCGTCTCGTCACCTCCGACGATCGTCCACTCGCAGTGCTCGTCCCAGTGTTCGAATCGGAGCTGGTCGACGGGGACGCCGATCGTCGCAGCATATCTATTGAATACTTTTCGAAGACATAAATGCATTGGCACCTGAAAAGAAAAAAACCCATCTACATCATCCGCGTTCTCCGAGATTCCAAATGTGATGGTGTCCACTGCTATTTTCAGGTTTGGCATAGCAAATCTCAGTCGCGTTCGAACCGCCGACGTCACTCCACAGGGCTTCATCCACGTCGTCGGGTCGCGCCAATGATGGAAGAACTCGCTACGAGGCTCCGGCGGTTCCGCGCTGTAGTGGGGATTGTATATTTCGCCGGCGGGGGCGCCGCGGACGTCGAGGCGCGTCAGCAGCGGGCAGGCGGCAGGGAGCTGCAGCAAGAGATCGCTGGACACGCAAATTCCACGCATGTCCAACGTCTTGAGCCCGCAATAGAACTGCAGGATCACTCGCATCGCCCGGTCCGCATTGGTCGCCGTCCACAAGCGGCGGAGGATCGTCTTGTTGATTTCGCCAAAGCACCAGTTGTTGGGAGGCTGCGGCCATGGGTTAGCGGCCGCGAGGCTTAGCTCATTGACCCTTCTGAAGTAGACCGCCTCGTCGGCGTCGCGCGGGACGCCAAAGCGATCGAAATCGATCTCTTGCAGCGATATGGTCTTCACGGCGCCGCGCCAGGCGTTCACTTGCCTCCGCCAGCCCTTATTGAGACGCGCAACGACGGCGAGGTCACTAAACGATACCGTACCGCCCTGGCCAGCAGCCAGCACGGCTACTCCGTCGCCGTACGGATCACCGAAGCCCAACGAGTGGTAGCGGCCGAACGAGGCCATTGATAACTGATCTGACCCAGGCTGCGCCGCCCACGCTGTCTCAACAACTGCGTCGAACTACCTGGCCAGGGCCACGGAGCGTGGTGTCTAAATATTGATTAGCGGTACGGTCAACTACTCTGCAGTCGCTTGTGCTCTCTCGCTTGGCTTATGACCTGCGAAACCCGCACATAAAATACGCCGCGGATGCCTGGGAGTCCTAGCACCACAAAAAACGAGCCCACCTACCTCAGGAACACACACCCCCCTTACTCGTCGTCGTCCGAATAAGAAGACGACGAATCACCGTCGGCCATGACCAGCCCGTCGTCGTCGTCGTCGCCGCCGAAGACGACGTGGCTCCCCGCCTTCTGGGAGATGTCGATCTTCAGCTTCTGCTGCTTCGGCCGCGGGCGCACGGCCGCGGGTAAGGCACCGGCGGCCTCCTCCCACTTGCGCAACGCACTGTCGGCCTCCTTGGAGTGCTCCCCGTCCAGGGCCGGGTCCGCGTCCAGGTCCGGCACGCGGTCGCAGTTCAGGCGGTCCCGCAAGGCCCGCAATAAGTCGCCCCGCCGCACACTGGACACGTCCCTAATTTTCAAGGCGGCCTCGGCGGACTTGCGGCCCTCGCCCGCCCTCGAGACGACGCACTGCTTTTGTCTCGCATCATCCGGCCCGAGCTCGATGCGCCACTTGACCCCGACCTCCTCCCAGAAGGCGAGCTTTTGACCCGGGGATTTCTTGTGCGTGCGGTCCACCCAGATGTCCAGGTTCGCCGCGCTCAGCAACCGCTTGATGCGCTCCGCTTCCCCCACGACCGCCGCCTCCTCGCCCGGCCGCGTCCTCCAAAAAATGGGCACGATCACGATATCGTGCTGCCGCCGCTCGGCCGCCTCGGCGTCCTGCGCCGTCCGCGCTTTATTGAAGTCGTTGCGGCCCTTGTCCTTGAACTCGCGCTGGCGCCACGCGCCGGCGGCTTCTGTAGAGGTGTCCTTCTTCGGGTAGGGCGTGGGGGCCGTGCCCTCCTTCCGGTGCTTCTTCCTTTGCTTCTTCGTGGGGACGCCCTCGGCCTGGCGCTTACGCGCGGCCGCCTGGGCCGCGCGCTGCTTGGCGCGGCGCGCGGCCTCGGCCGGGTCCGCGGGCTGGGTGGCGGTTTTCTTCGCCATCGTTGCTTTGCTAAAGTTGGCGGTGCAGCTCGCTCTGGCCAGTAGCGCTGCAGTTTTTGGTACCGGTCGCGGTGGCGAAGGTGTGGGTGGTGTATCTCTTCACCAGTGAGTCGTATGTGTTGCACAGAGCGTACGCGCCCGCTTTGTACTTACAATTGCAAATGGCGATGAAAACCCGTACAAGATGCGGGTTCGAACACAAACAGCGAGATTTCTATAAGGCCCCGTGCTGCTCGCCTGAGCATCCCACGGACGCGGCAACGCGTTTACAAGTTGCTTATACTACCCGGCCGGCTCCCGCATACGAAAGAGCCGCGACGAGAGCGCTCCAGCGCTCCAAATACGCGGATCCTACCGGCAGCGGAAATCGAGTTAGAGCAAGCCCAGGCACGCGCCCTGCGCGCCCACCGCCGCAGCCCGAAGACCAGCGACCGCCCGGACCTTTATCATGGTCGCCCCCTTCAAGGTCGGCGGCATGCCGGCGGCGCCGGCCTGCGCGCTCCACAAGCTGCGGTGGGGCAGCGACCCGCTCTTTTCGGAGAAGGCGGACATCGAGGACGAAGTGCACGACGAGACGCCGCCCGCGAGCGGCGGCATGAAGCGCACGCTCACGAAGACGAGCATAACGCTCAACACCGAAGACGAGCGCTCGAAGAAGTACCACTCGGGCGAGGAGCCGGGCAAGGGCTGGGTCGCGCCGAAGAAGGATTCGAAGAAGGGCGTCTGCCCGAAGGCGTTGGACGATGCATTACGAGAGGCCCAGCAGAGTCCCCAAAAAGTGTATCGCGGGCATTCTGGCGGTCTGTCCAAGTCCGCCTCGGAAAGCAGCGAGGGCGGCTGGGGCTTTTATAAGGACTGCGAAGGGACACCTGGTGATTCAGCTTACAGATTAGATGCCGCTGCTCTAGAAAAGCGGGAAACGCCCGACTACGTTTTAGAAGACACCCTAGAGATGCAGGCGCTGTGGCACGCCACGGCCGGCGCGCGGCCCGCCCAGCCCCTCCACGAAAGGAAGCGCTTCGAGGACCTGTGGGCCCGCCAGAACGAGACGAGCTGCGCCGTCCGGGACTTCAAGGCGAGTCCAGAAAAGCAGGCGCAGGAGAAGGACGTGAGAATTCTGTGTCGGGACGCGTCGCCCTTCGGGACGAGTGTGACGAAGAGCTGGCGGTGCGAGTGCTGCGGCGAACTGACGTCGATTATGGTTAGGATTCCAAAAATACAAATTGTACAGAGAGGCAAGGAGCGGCCGCACGCCGAGTTTTTAGTGGTCGCGCGTTTGGGCGCCGTCACGTTTGGATTGTGGCGACGGTATTCGCACTTCGAGGCCTTAAATGACAAGGTGGCCAAGAATTTTAGGAGGGAAGACTACACGAACACGCACTGGTCCTGGCGCTGTCTGAGACGGCGGCAGCGCTGGTTCCGGTGTTTGGATCGCGACTATCTGGCCCTGAAGTGCTTCCTCCTGGAGCGCTTCCTGCACGACCTGGTCTTCGAGGCCCACCACTCGGGCGTCTTCGCGGAGTTCTTCGAGCTCGACATCGCCGAGGGGGGCCACGCCTAAACTAAGCCCCCGCTTGCCTGTACGTGTTTTACTAGGGGGTCGCGGCGGCGGCGTTGGAGGGTGCGTTTGCGTATGCGAGAGGTACTTTGGAGTCGCGCGGGTTTCCACACAAAATCGAGCTCGTTTTGGACACAACCTTTGTCGTACCTCCAGCTAGGACAGCCTAGATCATAAGCGAGCGAGCTCGAGGTGCGCGCCGTGCGGAGGCAGCGCTCGTCGCTACAAGAAGGGCGCTCGTTGGGTGTTCGCGTCATGTGCACACTTCTGCCCCGGTTGACGGCTGCTCATGGCATCGTTGCAAGGCTGGCGTGCACAGGCTCTCTGTTGTAGATGTACACGCTGATGCACGCATGGCTCTATGCCCTGGCCGTGGTAGCGAACGCGGCCGAGCTGGACCTCACCGAGGCGCAGGCCCTCGTGTCGCTGACGAGCCTCTTCAAGCGCGACCTGGCGCGCGCCGCGGCGATGGTCGGCGCCGCCCGGCATGCCGCGCGCGCGGGTGCGGCCGAGCCGACGGCCGCGGCGCCCGACGCCGCCGCCGAAGTCAGTGGGACGGATGCCGTGACGTACGAGGCGCTGCTGGCGACGCGGGCTCGGGCTCGGGCAGCTCCGGCGCCCACGGAGAAAACCGCGCCGATTGCGCCGGCGCCGCCGCCGGCCGACGCGCCGCCGCCGGCCGAAGCGCCGAAGAAGAAGACGTCCCTCTGGGGGAAACTCCTGCCGGCGCCAAAGAAGAAGAAGCACAAGCACCACAGCGCGCCGGCGGCTGCCGTCGAGATACCCGCGCCGGCGGCCGCGCCACCGCGCACGACACGAGCGAGCCCACCCGCCGCGCCGTCGCCGCTCGATGCTCCTCCGGTGTCGCACACCCCGACCGCCAATGCTCGGGACCGCGCCCGCCAGCGGAGTCCGCGCTTCTCGTGGGCGGACGCGCAGGCCGCCTTCCGGCGCTGCGCGAACGACACGACGCCCGCCGTGCGGCCGGACCGCTACGCGTACTGGACGAGCACGAGCGCGCTGGGCAACTCGCTGAACATCTGGATGCACGTCTTTTTGTACGCCCTGGCGAGCGGGCGGCAGCCCGTCGTCGGGGGCGGCGCCGGCCCCGAGCACCTCTGCGGCACGCACGGCGCCTTTGAATGCGGGGTCCCGTTCCGCGGTCCGTCGTGGCTCAAGGCCCAATCCAAATTCAACATCGACGGCGACGCGGAACGAGATGAGGCCGTCGCCGTCGGGTCCGTCCACTGGTACCGCTACAACGGCGCCCAGGCCTCGCCCCCGGGCTCTGGCATGGAGAAGGGGCGGCGGCGCCTGTTCAACCGCTGCTACGGGGAGGCCCTGCGCTGCCCCGCGCGACGCTTAGACAAAGAGGCGTGCCTCATGGTGCGCGCGATGCAGCTTTTATTGCCCGGGTCGCGCCTGCGGCCGGAGTTCGTGAACGCGGCCCGCGTCGAGGCGAAAAGGCGGTGGCGCGGCGACCTGGACGAGTTCGAAACCGTCGTGGCGCCGCGCCCGTGGGCGCACGAAGATCAGGTCTTCTTCGACCCGCCGTTGGTCGAGGACGCCGGGACGCGCTGGGCGGGCGGCCTGCACCTCCGGTCCCAGCCGCCCAAGCTGGAGGGCAGCAAGGACCCCCACTTCGCCGACTACTTCCAGCGGCTGACGAACGCATCGGCCACGCCTCAAGGCGAACCGAAGGACTTCCGGCGGCCCACGACCAAGCTCTGGTCCTGCGCGGCGGGCAGCGCCATTCAAAACGCCGAGCACGCGGCGACGCTCGGGTTGGTGGCGGCCAACGCGCCGACGAGCCTGTTCCTCGCGACGGACACCTCCGGACTCTGCGTCGCGGCGCGGGCGGCCTTGGCCCAGCGGAGCGCGACGCTCCAGATCGCGTGCATGGACGCCGAGCCCGTGCACCTGACGCGGCAGACCGCGCACGAGCCGGTGTCCGAGGGGTCCGACGACGGCCTCGACGGCCACCAGGCGGTCATCCTCGACTGGTACCTCCTCCAGCGCGCGCGCTGGCTCGCGCCGGTCTCGCGCGCGGGCTGGCAGTGCCACCACGGCGCGCGCCGCGAGGACAACCACGCGGTGGACAAGCCGGGCGCGAGCTTCTACGGGTGGGCGCTCGCCGCCGCGGGCCTGGTGGCGCCGGGGCCCCACTGGCCGGCCGCGCGCGCGAACTGCGGCTGCCGGGTCGACGGCCACAAGATCTCCGTCTTCGCACCGCCGCGGGGGAGTTCCGAGCCGCCGGGCGGAAAGTAACGAAGTATGTAACGTATATGGCGTCTCCCCGTGGACGTGCGGTGAACCCCGCCGGGTCTCGTGTGGTGGCTGAGTATTAACTTTCCACAGGAACTTACTAAAAAACTGGCGACTAGAGCTCGTCCTCGTCGTCGCTCTCGGTGGCGCGCGACCGGAGCAGCCGCGCGCGCGCGCGGCACCGCTCGAGCGCCGCCGCGGGCGCCAGCGCGGGCGGCGCCTCGAGCGCCGCCGCGACCTTGTCGAACAGGTCCGCCGCGACGTCCGCGCGCGACAGCCAGACGTACGCGAAGTCGAGGCGCGCGCCCAGGTCCGCGGCGCGAAGCTGCGACGCGGCGCCGTGGGCGAGCAGCGCCCGCGCGAGGTCGCCCAGCGCCCGGAATAGGTCCGCGCGCCGCTGCTGCGCGTCGCCGACGCGGGGCCCGTTCTCCCACACCGATACACTCTTGCCGGCGGACGGGAACGCGCCCTCGCCGTCGCACCGCACGAGCCCCGCGAGCGCGCCGCGCAGCGCTTCGCCGACCAAGGCGTCGTTCGGGGAGCACTGGCGCGGGACCGCGGCGCTCAGCGCCGCCGCCGCCCGCGCCAGCGCCTTCCGGTCCTGGTCGTCGTCCCCGGCGCTCGCGAAGATGCGTAACGCATCTACCAATAACTCCAGACACTGGCGCCGCGTCGCGTTCTTGCCGGGGGCGGCGACGCAGACGGCGAGCGCGATGCAGGCGTTCCGGCGAATCTTGGGCGGGGCCTGCCGCGTCCCCGACTCGCGCGACGTTAAAGCATCAGCACAAGCGTCCACCAGCGCGTCCGCGAGCATCGGGGCCTTGTCGAAGCCGCGCAGCACGACCAGGTAGCCCGCGGCCCGCAGCGCCGACGCCCGGACCCGCGTCTCGGGCGCCGCCAGAATTCTCAAAGCGTGGTCCGTCGCGACTGCTTGACTATCCTTCGCGTCCACGAGGGCCTTCGCGACGCTCCCCAGGGCGAAGGCGGCCTGCGCCCGCACCGCGACGCAGTCGTCCTCGCTGGAGGCGCGCAGACCCAGCGCGGCGCAGATGGCCCCCGCCTCCCGCTTGGCCACGATCTTGTGGCAGGCCACGCCCAGCGCGCGGCAGGCCGCCGCCGTCACGTCGGCGTCGCGTTCTCCTCGGATCAAGTCCCTCAGCGCCACCAGCAAACCAAGTACAGAACCGCCGTCCTTGTCCAGGCAGGCGGCGGCCGCGCGGCAGGCCGCCTGGCGCACTGCATTTGAAGTGTCCCGCACGAGCGGCGCCAGGCTCTCGAAGACGTTGGGGAGGCACGCCGACGCGTACGCGACGTCCGATTGCGTGAAAATGCTTTCCAGGATATCGAAGCAACCCTTGCGCGTCGCCGCGTCGTGCAGCGCGTGGACTAAAGCCGGTCGAGCAACAAAAACGGCGTCGATCGCTTGCATGTGAGCCGGGTGCGTCGACCAGAGTCGTGCCACGACGTCCACGGCGGCGGCGTGCCCCCTGGGGATGCTTTGGAGCAAATCCCGGCCGAAGCCCTCCTTCACCAAGGCTTCCACCACGCGTCGGGTGGCGGGGGCCTTGGCCGGCGCGGCGCTCTTTAGCGCCGCCCAGCACCCCCGTTTCACGGCGGCGCTGCGCTTGGCGTCGCGGGCGAGGGCGAACAACCTTTGTAAGGTCGCGCGGAGGCTGGCTTCGCTCGGGGCGTCGACCGGCGCCGCGTTGGCGCACAGCGCCGCGCACAGGGCCCCGACGCCGCCGACGCTCTCGTCGTCGTCTACAACGAGGCGCTCCCGACACACGTCGAAGAGCGCGCCAATCGCGTCGCGCACGCTCGGCCCGAAGCCCCGTCCCGCGTACTTGGAGGGCGAGGCGGCCTCGGCGCCGCAGACGACGCGGACGCCGGTCGGCCCCCGCACCAGCGCCGCCAGGCAGGCGTAGGCCGCCTTGCGGAGGACGGGCGCCGGCGACGCGGCGAGCGCGACGAGGGGCCCGCGGGCGCCCGTTCGCTGTGTCGGCAGCAGGTCGGGCCACCTCCGGAGCAGCGCGTCCGGCGCGTGCCGAGCGAGCACTTTCACGAAGTCCAGGGCGGCCAGGGCCTCGCTCGGGGGGGCTTTCGGTGGACCCGCCTTCGCGCCGCGGGCCGGCCCCAGCCGGCGCCGTTGGGTCTTCTCGGGCGCCGCCACTACATCAGTTTGCGCGGCCCCGCAGACCGCCGCCGCGCGCGCCACGACGTCGGCGTCGGCCGCGAGCCGGTCCGCCGCGCGGCCGCCCTGGCGCGCGACGGCCGCCCCGGCCACGAAGGCGTCACGGCAGCTCCGGGCCGCGCCGCGCCGCGCCGCGCGGCAGACCGCCGCCGCGAGCGCCTCGCATTCGTGGGGCTCGCGCGCGATGTGCGGCGCGCCCTCGACGCCGCAACATATGACGGCGGCGTCCAGCGCCCGCGCCGCGGCAGCGGCGCGCGGGCCCGCGGTGGACGCCTTGGCTATTAAAACCGCGGCGAGGCGGCCGGTCTCGTCCGAGCCGAGCGCGGGAAGGTCCGTGAGGAGCGGCGCGAGACGGTCCATGGCGGCCGTCAGGGTGCAGCGGTCCCTTTCGAGGTCCTGGCGGATGGAGGCTATGCTCTCTGCCGGTGGTGGCGGAGCTGTTGCCATTTTGCTGCAGCCCTGCACGTGGGCGGTTTATGAGCTTCTGTTACAGGATCTTCGACATATAGACGTATCTCTTGCCGTGCTCGACCAAAAATGCGCCTAAAATCTGACGAAAACCCGCACCGCAAGTTTTCCGCATCGCTCTCAAGGTTGCCCCGAAGGGTGCGCCCTAGCCCTCCAAGCAGCCCCCCATTCATCCAAAGGCCCGGACTCTAGGACATACAACCCATTAGGCAAACGGCGCTAGGCAGCGCAGCAAAGCCTGGAGGGCAGCGGCACGGCCGCAGCACGCCATCGCGCGGCACCCGCGCGGGCAGATATAGCAGCCCAACGCGTAGAAGCGCCGGGCGCACCATCCGCCGCGGCGCATAGGCCGCCACTGTTACGGCAGGGCAGCCCAACGCGTAGAAGCGCCGGGCGCATCGCCACCGTTACAGGCCGGTCGCAATACCATGGGGAAGGACTACTTCCGCAAGTCCAAGGCGGACCCGCTCCTCGCGGCGACCGTGATCCCGGGCTGGACCGAGGAGCTCGCGTCGTTGGATGCGGCGACGACTCGATTGCTCGCCGACGTCCGCGGCGAAACACGACGGCGACCCAAAGACACGTCCAAGGAAGCGAAGGACAAGTTGAGTCAGATGGAACCCCTGAAACGGCGGCACCGCACGCCCAAGAAGAAGAAGGCGCGGAAGGTGACGCCCCCGCCCAAGGAGTCTCCGCCGCAAGCACCCTCTCGATCAGAAATCGAACGCGCCGACATCGGCTTCGAGAAGCTGAGCGCGGACGTCCTGGAGGGCAAGGACAGCTACGTCCCCACCGTCGGCGTCCGGTTGCAACACTTAGCGGACGAGAGAAAACGTTTAGCGGTCATCGCGCGGGCGAACGCGGAGAAGGCCGTGCAACGAGCGTACGCTTCTACCGATCGCAAAGCGCGAAGCCACCGCCTCCGGGAGGACGACGCCGCGCTGATGGTGCAGCGGCACTACCGGCGCAAGATCGGGAAACGAGGCTATGACCTGGAGCGGGAGGAACGAGCATTAAAAGCGCAGATCGAAGAGCGCTGGGTCGAGGTCAATGACCGGGACACCGGGGAATCCTGGTTCTTCAACACGATGACGCAGCAGTCGCAGTGGCACGCGCCCCGGGCGCTGACGGGCGTCGTTCCGTTAGGTGACGAGACCGTGACCTTGCCTCCCCTGAAGCCCGTGGTGCCCCAGGAATACGTGGACGAGGCCTGTTCAAGTTCATTGTCGGAGCAAAGGCAGTTGGCGCGGGCGTCTCTGGAATTACCCATCGACCACCCCGGCGACGACGAAGTGATTCGTTCCATAGAACGGAAGAAGAATTACATTCCGAGTTTGGATGCCCTGCATACGTCGACCGGCGAAGAGCCGCTGGCCCGAATCCCATCACCGCAAGCGCGACCGCCGGAACCAGGGTCAGCTTTATACGAAGGGGAGGACCACCCGGTCCGGGAACCGAGTCGGGGCGGTCCCCCGAGCGACGGGCCCCTCTTCCTGCCCAACGGTAAATCGAGGAAGGAGGCGCTCCGGGCGGCCGTCGCGGCAACGCTCAACGTCCAAAAGTTCGACTCCGTGGAATCGCTGATGAACTCCCATAGGGACCAATTGCGCCGGGACGCGTCGATGCTCGAGTACGCCGTGGAGACGGGCGCCGTCGACGCCGACGCGCGGGAAAAGGTCTTCGGGGACGACCGGCCGCGCATGTCCGCCGTGAGCGTGTTGGCCAAGAACAGCGAAGCGCTCGCTAAAAAACAGGAAGCGCGCCTCGACCAGTACAAGTGGAAGGACAAGACCATGGCGCTCCGACACGTCGAGGCGGACGGGTTTGGACGACCGCCGGACGCCGATGCGAACCCCAAGCCCGACGCGCAACTCCTCCTCGGTGAGAAGCCCTTCGATCTGAAGATGGGCACCAAGATCTGCTTCAACTGCTGGTCTTCCGGAAGGAAGAACTGCACGATGCACGCCTTAGACGAAGATTTTAACGACGCGTCCAAGTCCCAGCTCATGTGCCAGAACTGGAACTTGGATGACTTGGAGCGGAGGTACCGCTCCGAGGAGATCCAGGAGCTCTTCCGGAAGAGCGTGTCTTCTTTGAGATACTGTCAGGAAAGGAAGTGCTTCGTCGCGACGATCGAGCAGAAGCACCCCATGTACCGCTTGCTGTTCAGCCACGTGGGCCAGTGCAACTTCACGATGCGGCGGAAGCTCCACACGCGGCAGTGGGTGGCGTCGCTCGTCGAGGAATTGCGGTGCGGCAAAATAAAAGTCCCCGGCGCCAAGGATTCGGGCAAGATGCTGCGGTTGCGGAACACGCTGATGAACGGCATTTCGATTCGGGGGTACACGCGGAAGACGAGGCATCGGAGACCGCTCGCGCCCGTCACGGGGACCTCGTTCCCCGAGACGCGCGGCGCGCTTACGTTCTTATTAGAGGAGGACGTCCCGGGCAAGACGGTCCTGGACTGGCACCCCTTGACGCGGGACACGGACGACCGGTGCACGTTCATCGAGACGGAATTTGCCTTTTTAGTGGCGCCGCCGCTACCTTTCCCGGAGATACTGTTCCAGCCCGTGGTGTACCCTTTACCGGCACCGCGGACCATCCCCATGCCCGAGCCCACCTATAGTCATGACGCGGCGCCGCTCGCGAGAAACAGGTTCGTGGACGAGTCGCACGCCGTTGCGTGGTTCGAGCGCTTCTCCGCGGCCATGACGCGGGACGCCGTGAACGCCGCGACGTCCACGGTGCAGACATTGACCCCCGTGGCGGGCATGGCGCTGTTGCGCCGGACGAAGTACCCTTCGCCCCACACCGTCAAGTTCGCCACTTTTGCCAGGAAGCCCACGCCCGGCAACAAGGCCGTCGGCGGTTTAGCGGCGGAACTGACGGTGTACCAACTAGTCCAGGCCGTGGTGCCGCCCCAGTTCGGCAATTTTTCCGTCATGGAACGGCAAGCCATTGTTTCGGAAATCTCCGCGGAAATCACGGCCGCCTTTCCGACGTACGCCGTGTTACCTATTGCTCAAATATGGGTCGCACGCGCGTTAGAACATATCCTGAACTACCGGAAGGTACCCACTATCGCAATCGCGACGGTCGTCCTCCGGTTCCAGAGGCACTATTTTGGCAAAAACCGAGAAGCCCAGACCGGGGAAGCGGGTGACGTCGGGTTTCGGACGTCGTGCCACGCCGCCGGCTTCGAGTCCATTGTGCTGATGGATACGCATTTACGGACTTTCTTGCCTTCCGACGATATTGCAGAACCCAATAAGACCGGCGCGAACCAGACGAACACGACCCGTGTAGACTCGTCCTACCCCTTTTGCGAACCTAGTTCAAGGAACAACACTACGCTAGACTTCTACCACTTATTATTAGTGGACCACTGTTCACCGAACAAGGAGCAAATCTTCACCAATTTAGGAGTGCAGCAGTGCGGCGAGTTCATGCACCGGGCCGACCCGGCCCGACCCTTGGGCCAGTTCGTCTCGCTCATTTACCGGAGCTGGGCCTTTGTGCAGCGCAGTTTGTTCGAGGAGTATCGAACGGACGACGGCATCGCCTATTGGTACAACCGGCGGACGGGCGAGACGCACTGGGAGCGGCCCCTGGCCGAGTGCGAGACGTTAGGTATTATGGATGGTGGTGTTAGAGTCGATTACGAGGACGATTACCGGGACCCGAAGCTCCCAGTCAAGCAGCGGCCGACGCACCAAGTGCGATCCATCAT
>Ga0302122_10000552_pt1 | contig 23244 bp, 17 predicted proteins | sample CB21_SCM_MG_FD_203115 | JGI IMG/M metagenome (GOLD analysis project Ga0302122, IMG submission 203115) | Marine microbial communities from Western Arctic Ocean, Canada - CB21_SCM | ecosystem: Environmental > Aquatic > Marine > Oceanic | place: Canada: Western Arctic Ocean | collected 2017-09-28
AGACACTTAACCGTAGCAGCGGCCCTTAAGATGTCAGTCTATGCGTGGTCCGCGTTCTCGCCGTAGACGCGTTTCGGGCGAATATTGCGCCGAAAGTGCAGCAGATTTTTATGTATGCCTTTCCAGCTACCACGGCGGGTATGCGCGGGGGTTCGGGGGCTGTTTTGAAGCTCAGGGGGGCTCAAACGGCGTATCGCGCTCCTAGATCACGGCATCTCGTTTAAACGAGATCTCCGGCGGCGCGCCACTGATAGGGGGCCCACGTGGGGGGTGGGGGTGGGGTGGCAGTGGGTAGGTGGGCGGGTGGAGCCCTCCCCCGTTAACCGGGATGATGTATGAATTTATTAGTTTAGGAGCCCCCTGTATGGGGGGGGGTTTATCCCGCCCCTGCTGGCAGCAGGTAGTTCCTTGGTGGCCAGGTCTGCACCTGCGCCCGCGCCTCATCCTCCCTCAATGATGCAAAAGAGATATGGTGACTTCCTGCGCAACTTTCGCGCAGACTCGGTCTTCAAGCAGAAAGCAGTGTCCGCGTTCTCTAATCTCCGATGAGCTTTTTAGGTATCGCGAACTATTGATACAACATCATCGGTCGCGACGGTGCCATTGTGATCGTCATGCTGACACCACCAAGCCCTAGGCGCGGTGAGCTGATAATTACTGTGGAGCTCTCTGAGCTAGGATTATTTGATGGGGCACTACTAACATCGCTTCAAAAGTCACCAGAGGATCAACTGGATCTTTTTGAAGCTGCGGCCAGTGACGTGCTGCGTAAAGCAGTCCTTGGCAGTACACCATGTTCGCCTCAGTGCAGAAAATTGATGGGTGTAAGTTTGTTCATTTACTTCATTTACTTAGGTGATAAAAGTATTGAGGTGCAGATAGCACTGAAATCAACACAACTCGCAACCCCACTACGTCTACTTGCTGCAGACCACGTGGGCAAACTCATAAAGGTGTCTGGAATCATCGTAAGTGCGCATGCATTGTGGAATGTGAACCCAGTTTGGAGCAACAATCAAACAAGACCACTTTTTATAGGTGCATCCAAGGTCAAATCGAAGGCAGCTCGAATTGAGATTCAGTGACACCATCTGTCTCTATTAAACACGGCACTTAATTCGATCTATCATGATGTAGGTGCTCGCGCTGCGGAAAGCGAGATTCTCTGGATTGCAAAGGTACTTTCTCAACTGCATCGTTACCAAAACGATGCAATGGTGTTAGTCAGACAGATTGTGGGTCTACCCCTTACGCAATCTTACCAGACGATTGTTCGTATGTGGAAATGTTTTGTTTGATTGGTGCTGCCTAAGCACAGTTTACATCTAGGTACACGGATCAACAAACATTAAAGCTGCAGGAAGCACCAGAGACTGTCCCCGCGGGTGAGATGCCACGATCTACCCTTGTGGTGGTAGAAAGGGGATTAGTCGACATTTCAGCTCCTGGAGCTCGCGTATCAATTCTTGGTGTTTTGTCTCTCTTTGAACGCGCTGACAAACCTCAGAATCCAGATGCTGCAGTTGCCGCGATTCGCTTGCCTTATTTAAAGGTGGTAGGAATCGATTTCAACGTGGATGGTCATGGAAACAAATCTCGGCATTTTAGTCCTGCCGAGGAGGACCGTTTTGTGGAACTTTCGCGACGGTCTGATATATACAGTCTTCTGGCTGCATCTATAGCTCCTAGTATCCAAGGCGAATATACTTTGGATATTAAAAAGGCGCTGGCGTGCCAGCTTATGGGTGGATGCAAGAAAACGCTGCCTGACGGGGTTAAGTTACGTGGTGACATTAATGTTTTGCTCCTCGGCGATCCTTCAACCGCAAAGTCTCAGTTTCTGAAGTTTGTGGAGAAGGTTGCTCCCGTTGGCGTATATACATCTGGAAAGGGCTCTTCAGCTGCTGGTTTGACAGCATCAGTTATACGAGATAAGAATGGAGAATTTTTCCTTGAAGGCGGCGCTATGGTTTTGGCGGATGGTGGTATATGCTGTATTGACGAATTCGATAAGATGCGCGAGACAGACCGAGTTGCAATTCACGAAGCTATGGAGCAACAGACTATATCAATTGCTAAAGCTGGCATCACAACAGTGCTGAATTCTCGCACATCTGTTCTTGCTGCAGCCAATCCAGTATATGGTCGCTACGATGATCTTCGTTCCGCCGCAGAGAATATAGACATGATGTCAACGATTCTTTCACGCTTTGACTGTATTTTCATCGTCAGAGACATCCGTGATGAAGGCCGCGACCTCTCCATAGCTAAGCATGTCATGGGCGTTCATATGAAGGCTTCAAACACAGCCGGGATCGTCCAGGCTTCAGCAGACCCACAAATGAGTTCCAACAACACAGCTGATAGCATTCTCGACCTCAAGTTATTAAGGGATTATGTTGCTTACTGTCGCTTAAAGTGCTCTCCGCGCCTGAATAGTGAAACGGCTGCATTTTTGCAGAGTTCAATTTCACATATGCAAGCAATAGTAACTTTTTATGTAGGCCTTGCTTTCATCAGAGTATGTTTCCATTCGCGAAGTTGTAAAACAGCAAGGGGACAGCGCCGGTGGACGAAGACACCAAGCTGCACATTGCAGTGTGCAAAATCCAAGGCAAAGATTATCTTTCCTCCAATCTTAGGTGCCTGTGACTGTACGTCAGCTAGAGGCACTTGTGCGAATCGCCGAGTCCTTGGCGAAAATGCGACTCGAAGCAACCGTGCAGTCCCGAGACGTGCACGAGGCACTTCGATTATTCAAGGTGTCGACCATGGCTGCTGCATCCACTGCTCCACAGACGGCTGGAGTTGAAATGAGATTCCTTGGTGATGAGGAGCGTTTCCAAATTCAGAATGCTGAGCAATTCCTAAAGCAACGTGTGCCTGTTGGCACCGATGCCAAAATGTTGCTTGTTCTAGACGAAGGTGTTGCTCTTGGCCATGCTGATTCCGCACTGCGCCGGGCACTCAAGATCATGAGCAATCGCATGGAATTTACGGAGTTGGACAAAGGTCGGCGTCTTCGCCGGCTGAGGTAATGAAGAAAATTTGGCTAGAACCAGTGACGGCACTTGTCACTGGACCCGATCCAAATTGAAACTGTACCACCTGTTGTTTCTGTGGCATATGAGCCGGTTTACAGAACTAACATGGACTAAATGCGTGGGGCTGGTCCCTCCTAGAAGGGCCGCTGGCGGCTGCGGAATGTTGTGCTGGCTTGTGACCACGCATACCGCCCCCCCCCAACCGCCCGCTCCTTGGATCCAGGGGCGTATTTCGGGCCTCCTCTTGCGGGCGTAACGGGTTTCGCTGTCCCCCCGGGTCTCGCCCTGGCAAGGGGCGTGAACTCGGATAATTCCGGTGCTGTAGCGCCTCCCAATTGGTAGCCTATATCCCGAAACTTACTGCGAATGGCGCAGGGGGGGTTGCTAAACATTCTTACGGACCATGGGGCCTTTTGATCCTGAGGGTCCGGAAGGAGCCACCCGCGAATGTCGCGCCAGTGGCGTTTTGTGCCGCGCCAGGACCCACCAGCGGCCAAGAAGGACCCGAGAGGTCGCGTTTGCGCATCCTACCGACGCCACGGGCACCACAGGGGATTCGGGGCAAAATCGTCAGCATAGAGGCGAATTTTGTTTTTCAAATTGCTGAATGAATACCGGCATGTTAGTGAAGGTCAAAACTTGGTTGGCCAAATCATGCTACTTTGCGACCTCGCCCCATCTCGAGGGAGGCACCCCCGTAGAAAGCTAGTGTCGCTGTGTTCTTAGGATGCCCCTGGGACCCAACACAGCGCTGTTCGGGATTTAGGCTATCAATTGAAAATCTCAATTAATTTGGGTTCACGCCCCTTGCCCTGGCCCTGCCTAGGTTTCGGGGTTCCGCCGGGCCTCTGTCCAAGGACCTTGCAGAGCACAGCCAAGGCGCGGCTGGGACCTTGCGGGGCCTAGGCCCCGTAGGGCCTCGGCAGTATTCTGTCGTCTCGCAGCGTTTCGAATTACGTTTCGCATAAGGTTTCGCAGCGCCTCGCGTGGGTTGCGGCCTGCAGGGTTGCGCCCACACCGCCCCGCGTAGGTCCCGTGCGGGTTTCGCCCAGGTCTTGGGCGAGTCCTGCCTTGCCCCGGTCCAGGGTCCCGGACCCAGCCGGGCCTCGGCTGGGCCTCAGCGAGCCGGCGGCCTGCTAGCTGCCCCTAGGAAGGGATGACCCTATCACTAGCCTCGACGGCCCCTTGGCCACCTGAGCGCTCATGTTGGGTATTGGCTGAATGTAAAAAAAGAGCATGGCAAAATTCGTTCCAGCTTGGAAGCCGCTTGGGCCCAATCATGGTGTTGGCTTTCAGTGAACTCCATTTAGCATCAACATCAACGATGACCCCCTCCAATACCTTCCAAGCCACAGCATGTTTGCCACTGAGTGTGGACACATCACCATGTATTAGGAAATTCCACAAATGCCAACCCGCCTCGAAGTCTCTGACTATTGCCAAAAGAGCTTTATTAGCTTCGTCTCGCGATGATGAACATCTATGCTGTTCAGGGACAAAGGCCTGCACAAAGGTATCTGACCCATAGAGAAGTTTACCCCCAAAGTGTCGAAAGCTGCGAAAGTTAGTAGAGGCTTGGGCAAGAACAAAGCGCAGTCTAAGCATGAGAAATTCTAGGTCCGCATCAACAAAATCTTGCTTCTTGTTCATTTGGCTGCCTGTTTGAATATTTTCAGCTTTGTTTTTTTGTGTGCCAACAGCCTCTCTAACAAAAAAAACCGCTTCGCAAGCCAGCCCGAATTCCGATTTGAACGTAAGCTCTAGTAATCGGTCCGCAGCTCTAACATTAGCAGCCCCAGCACTGTCGGTTGTTTGCAGACAAGCAGCGTCTACTATTGCTCTGCGCACTGCAGCCGGGTGGAGCTTAGCAGTACATTTAATTGCAGAGCCAATACGATCGATTTCAGCCTGGGCATGATGAATGGCTAGGGTCAACCGTCTAGCGTGGCTCTCGCGGTCTTTTAAACGAGTCGCTGCGCAACTAGCCCAATCACGCTCATCCTCTAGCTGCTTAAAAGCTTCTTCGCAAGTAATTCCGTAAAACTCGCCACGTGCCTCGAGTCTTCTTCCGCGAGCTTGCAACTCGGCTAAGGACCGCACAAGGTCGGCTCGGGTATACAATCCTTCGACACGACCATAGATGGCCTGGTGGTGCCATCCACGCATGAACCTGAGCCGAAGTCGGCGATTCCGTGCGCATATATGTGCTGTCACGAGGCGCTTCTGAGCTCTGCGAAGCAAGTATTTTTTGCGGCTGTGCGTGTACCAAGCTCTGAGAGGCCTGCCGAGAAGCTGGTGACTTGTTTCCTGCCATATACTCACACTGATTGACCTTAGCCTGTGCCGATGAGCAGTCGTCCTACGCCAATGTGACCAGTGGGCGAGAAGGCTACGCTGATCAGAACATGCTTGTAGTGCATGCCGGGATGTCCGTGCCCTATAGTGTGCATACCAGTGTTTCCAACAGGGCTCAACAACATGTTTGCGAATGAAAGCATAGGAAAAATATTTCACAAGTCCTCGTGAGTATCGCGGCTGATAGCATCTTGGCTTCGGCCAACAAGCGCGATCAAGTGTGGCATTTAGGTGCTCAGTCCACAGGTAGAAATAGTGGGAATACATCACATTTCGATGATGCTTGGTGGCCAGTCGCGGCATGGAGGCTTTGATTTTGATCAATTGCTTCAATGCGTGAAAGTGATGGTGCAATCGCCACCAAACTTGTCTTTTTTTTGCCGCGCGGTGGATTGTCCGGCTTAGCTCAGATGTAATCATGTTATTTGTAATAATAAGGCATTCTACAAGGTTCCCTACCGAACTAGGTTTTTCTCGGGTTTCAATGCGGTGACGAGCCACACGGAGCATTTCCGTACGGCGGTGTTGGCAGCTTCGCTTTGAACGGGGCCCTTTGCAGTCGCAACACCAGGCTCTGAATACGGTTTGCAACATTCTCGCTTTGCGTTTTGCGATTGCAGTAACAATAGCAGTGCTAATATAGTTAACCTGCTCTAGTTTTGAAAGTGTTTCTGAATGCCACGCTTTGAAGCATCCCTGAACAAGTTTTACACCACGCTCTGTAGTGTAGTCACGAGTTATTTCATCCAATTTCATCTGCCGAAGTACATCCAAGCGCATGGCTTTGTGGATACCTGCTATAACGTAATCACGCAGCCGCTGCAACACTGCGGCGCAGAGCATATGCTGTTTTCGGCACAGCAAACCTCTAACGATTGTTTGAGTTTGTAGCACAGATGGCGTCCCGCAGGCTTGCTGCTGCTCTACACGCTTACTTTGTGCTTTGTCTAACTTAAGTACAACACCATCCATCTTTGATATAACTCTGTTTGACAAGCTACCTTGGCTCGCTTTTTCAACGCTTCTACCATCATCTACCATGACTGAAACAAGTGACCGTCTTTGATTAACCTTGTGCGCACGCGGCATCCCAGAGCTTTCAACACACCTCTTGCAACTCAAGTGTCTTTCCGTCTGCCCGCAAGCTATGGCCAACTCTACCTCAGCTACCTGGACCCGCTTGCTGAGGCAGTTCATATGTTTTAGAAGCGCCTCTACCTCGGCGTCCACCGTTGGCGCGAAATTGGGCATTTCTCCATGCATCTGCAAATAGTTGTATCTACGGCATAGCCTCACATAGTGATCCCTACAAATTGCTGCGGAGCAAAAAACCTTTTTCCCTATGTACATTCAGTAGTAGCCGCCGGGCCAAATGGCCCACCTCGTGGGTCTCAGCGTCCGCCACTGGCAGCTTTTGATGTGGTCAACTCAGCGCCATCGCGCGTGCCCCATAGTGGTGGCCGCTGACCTAGACCTGGCCAGGGATATGCCGCATCCGACTCGACGGTAGACTCGGCAGGGCTGCGCATCGGGGGCGGCGTGCACTGTGCCGACTGATGCGATAACGGCCGGGCGCACTTCGGTGCCTCGGCGTGTGGCCGCGAGGACCCGTTCGTATGCACTTTGCTAGTAATAGCGGCCCCTCCGAGTGTGGTCAACTTGTTAAAAGGTATGTACCAAAATTAGGCGCATTTGGTAGGGGGGGGGGTCGTTGTGCTATGCAGGTTCCGGCATGGTACTCCTTGTTCCCTACCATGCGGCGCGAGAGAGTCTAATAAGTACCTATCGACTTGAAGTTTCGAGTTTCAAGTTCTCGCCCGGCCAACATATAGTATCCTTAGCCTGAGTTAGCATATAGGTATCACCCCAAAGCGCCTCCGTGTCCGGGTCCTTATTTGCAGATATTAGTGCCGAAGGACCGCCCCTTGGGCGCCCAAAGACGCCTCTCAGAGTTCCCCGGACCAAATCCCAAGATTCAACTTCAGGCGGAGGGCCCAGTGAGATCCCCGGTTTCCCCGCGCCAAGTCCGCGGGAAGATCGCCCTGGGCCCGCACCTTATCCGCGAGCCGGTTCCGCGGGGTCCACGGCCAGTTTGGCCCCGCCCGCGACCTGACCGCGAAATTTAGTCCTCCGGCCCGCGACCAGTCCGCATTGACCGTGGCGCCATCCACTGTCCGCCGTCCGCGGCGTCCGTGGGGTCGGCGTAATATTGCGCCCAGGTCCGCCATGCAGCCCGTCCCAGTCCGTGAAAGGCACCGACCGGCCATAATCGCTGCGCCCGCTGCCGACCGCAGATTGAACTTCAAGTTGAATTTGAGGTACCGGCGTGACCGGCGCGTCCGCCAGTGTCCGCCTCGTCTGCAACCCGCCCGCTGCGGCCGCGTAGCTGCCTGCCAAATGGCATCCACTGCCAGCGAGCCGGTCCGCCGCCCACCGCCGCGCCCACGCCCTTGATCGGCGGTCCCGCCATACTGTAGGGGTCTCTGGGCGGAATTTGCAGGCGGAGACCCCTTTGAACATTGGCACTGCAAGATTCCGAGTGACATCTTGAAGTCGGGGAAGTTCCTGCCAAGTTGGAGCTGACTTCCGAAGCGCATATGCTTATATATTCACAACCCCGAGACCAGGGAATTGGGGCGGGGCCTCTAAACTAATCGGCAGGCACATGCGGACGCAAGAAAGGGCTCCGACTGGCCCATCCAGGGAGATGAAGCTTGCCTCCGCTAGCTTTTGTTGTATGGTAGAATGATGCTGTGGAACAAGTAAAACTAATCCATGTAATGTTAATTTAAGGCGAGAAGCACAACAAATAACATCATGCGCCACATGCTGAAGGCATTTCCTAGCTACGCCTCGATAACGATAAGCACGCAAGGTGCAGACTCGATCAACGACGGCGGCATTATCATTCACCCGCCAGCGCGCATAACACGCGGGAGCATCTCCATAGGACCCCAACACATGTCGTGATTCGCCGTCAAATTCATCAAATTCGAGCTCTGCTGGTACACCCAATTCGTCAACGTAAGCACGTCGGCGAAGTATCCGGGAGATATCAATGTTATTTCGGTAATGAGGTTCTTCCATTGTGTTGTCAAAAAAAGTGAAGTGCAAGTTTATGTCTGCCGGCTTACGCAAGGTACCATCAGTTTCCCGCATCGAGCTTAAAATAAATAGAACTTTAACGGTGCTATCATGCAGGGGGCCCAGCTTCTTTTCACAAATTTTGCGAGCGCGCTACGAAAAGAAATCTGAAAAGATAGACGTGACTTCATACCTGCAGTTGCTTCAGTGCCTCCGTGTGTCGACCCTGATGGTGAAGTTCATTGGCTCGATCAACAAACGCCTCCACTCCACGTTTAGCCAGTTCTACTTCCTTCGTCTCCACCATTTAAATTTGATCGGTACGTGGGACTTGGAAAACCCGTTTTATAAGTCGGTCAAGGATTTCTATATAGAGCTGGCGCAGGGGGGGCTTTAGACGTTCCAAGCTCAGCGCCACCGTTTTACACAACTGACACAGGCTGGTGCGCTGGAAAGCCCATAGCCAGGGCTCCACAGCGGTGGTCTTGGTGGCAGTTGTGTAAGCGATGCGCAAAAGTTTAACCGTCCTGAAGTTCGACCCTTCGAAACGCTCATAGCGGGCCCCGCGAGGCCCCCTGCGAAAACTTTTTGCGGAGCCGAGGCTGCCTGAGAAGGTACCGAAGCCAGTGGAACGCGCTGTGGCGGCTATCTGCACCAATTCCGTCACTGAGATCATATGCGGCGAACCGCCCCGCGGCGCGATGTGGCATAAATCGCCAGATGGCATGCCCGCGCCGCGACAATGGGTCGGGCACGTGCGTGGGGTACCCCCGGACACTGCGGACACGTTCGGGCGCTCGAGAAGCTGGAGATAGTGCCGTATTATGTGTCTCGGACGGGACCGTCGAGACGGTCGTCGCAGTCGACCAAAATCACCCCAGCGAGCGAAAGAAGGGTCTCGAGGCGCGGACGAGGGTACGAATCCCCGCCTATGTACGATCATGTACACTCTGGGGCCCGTAAGGCGAAGAAAAGGGTGGTTCCCAAAATAGGTGACGGGTTTTAATATAGGTGACGGGTTTAAGGTGCGGGGTCCAAAATCGCAGCCCATTTTCTCCGCGTGACGGTGCCGCTGGCCCACCAAAATTTGCATGCAGCCCACAGACATCATAAGGAACATACGAACTAGCGCGACTTTCCCGTAATTTGGCCCGTGTGGCGCGCACGCGAAAGCCGCAACATAAAACCCAACGGACGTCCGATTCTTACGGCGCCCCTCGAGGCCTCACCTCTTCCTTTATTTGGTGCAGAATTTAGTAGAGTAGGTCAGGCGTTTATAAATATTGGCCATTGGCCTCTAATAAGGGTCCGTTTCGGCCCTAAAGGCTCGCGATCGCCAAAGGCTCCGGGATCGCTACGAGCCGGGCAAGCCCTGCAGCCACCACCGGTCTAAGATGGAGCCAGATAAATGCGCCCTTCCGGACGTACCCCAAGCGGGTGAAGATGATGCTTCGCTGCTAGCTGATCATATCGCGGCCGCTGATTTAACTTCCTTAGTCGAAGCTGACGATGATGAGCGAGAAGAAGACGTATCCGCCTCCGAGGAAGACTCTTCTTGGATATCCTGGTTTTTGAGCTTGCGTGGAAACGAATTTTTTTGTGAAGTTGATGAAGAATATATCCAAGATGACTTCAATTTGACTGGTCTTTCCTCGCTTGTGCCGTATTATGATTACGCTCTTGACATGATCCTCGATGCACAAACCAGCGCCCTTGCAGGTTGTTAGTCACGTGTCTCCTAATAGGTAGAGATGGCAATTGAAGAGTCACTCACAGAAGAACAGCAAGAGCTTGTTGAGTGCGTCATGTTGGCGTTTATTTAATTTAGTTTGTACACAGATCAGCAGCTGAAATGTTATATGGCTTAATTCATGCTCGTTACATCATTACTAATCGAGGTTTGCAGGCTATGTACGAAAAGCTAACCTCAGCATCTTTTGGAAAGTGCCCCAGGGCGTTTTGTTCAGGACAGCCTGCACTGCCCATTGGTCGGCATAGTTCTGAGAAATAAATATCCCAAAAAAAGTTTGTTTGTTTTGTTTATTAATCACGTTCCTCCTAGGTCAGATGTGCCAAGGAACTACACAGTGCACATTTTTTGTCCCATGTGCCATGATATCTTCACTCCGCGATCATCACGATCAGCTTCGATCGATGGAGCCTACTTTGGAACAACATTTCCTCATCTCTTCATGCTAACATTCCCTGAGTGTATTCCCAAAAAAAACTCGCAGTGCTTCGTTGCTTTCAGAGTTATCTCAGACTCCCAGGGATCTCTTTCACTAAAAATTTTCAGGTCCCTCGTGTATTTGGATTTCGGATACACAAGAGTAGTCCATACTACGCTGTTTCTGCTCTTTCTTCATCACAGTTTAAACGCCGCCAGAAGCCACTACGGAGGGCCAAGTCAAAATTGATGGTATTATGAGTGGTGCTTGGTAGCTTTTATCTTCTTTGCTGGTTCAAGTTCATATAACCGATCGCTATCACATTTTGCTTCCGGTTCGCTGTCCGACTGTCCCGTGATACCTTTCACTCTAATCATAGTGGGATTGCCGTGACTGGAAATTTAAACGCAATCCGGGACTCCGGTGGATGGGCCACAGTGCAAGAATAGGACGGGCAACCGACCTAGATATTTGATTTGTATGTGCAGATTAATGCACCTAGGCCAATGGTCACCGTAACTGTAGCTTTGGTTTCTCCGGCGTCGCAGCCTGAGTGGTGAGTGAGTGGCTAGGACATCGTGGCGCTTTTGTCACTCCACCGTGGCAGGTCTGACAACCTGCCGTGGCGTAGTTAAAGACTCCGAGTCGGAGGTTACCCCCTCCCGCTTATACTACTTGGTGGCTAAGTTAGACGTCAAAAAAATTAAAAATTAAAAAAATTAAAGCGTAGTAGGCTAGCGCTAACCTGTCTGTCTGTAACTGGGCGCACAACTTTACCTCACTTTACTCGCGTCCAAAATTGATACAGCGGGCTAGCGCTGACCTATCTGTAACTGGGCGCACACTGGCAACTTTACCTCACTTTAGGTTACTCAACGCCGCGTAATGCGTGATCGCAGCAGTGCTCAATAGCGTTTTTAGCAAAAACCCGACTACTCATTTTTTAGCCCTCAGGCTTAGGCTCTTTTGCCAAAAAACCGTGACCGTGACGAATCCAACTTTACCAAAAACCGCCCAAACACATAGAAATTCATGATCCATGGACTTCAAGTTCCGTTAAGCACTCAGGCTTAGAATCCGATGGCACTTACTACAACTTGAAACTTCAAACTGTACTACTAGTAACACTCGCCCAAGTTACCGTGACACTGACGTCGGACCCTGGCTCATCTAAGTAACGGCTGGTGACCGTGACATGATGGCTGTCGCTAAGTTGAACTCAACCAGATTGTCGAGTTAGACAACGAGCCCACTTAGTACACAACAGCTTATAATCTTGCCATCTACCGAAATGCCGCTGGGTGCGACGCGCGTAGATGCCGGCGTGGCGAGATCGAGAACGAGTGTCAACGGCAGGTTGCACCCGGGCCGTGACCGTCACGGTTTCAGCAGTTTGTGCTTCCGAGTCCTCTGGGTAGCGTGCAACTGCGCTGCGCGCTCCACGAGTGCGATATAAGGCGCCCATACCACTTACGCGCATCCCAGATGCGGCCCTTCGGGCTGCCTGGCGCTGCCTTTAAGCGCCGACGAGGTAGCGACTCCGAGTCGGTAGCTCAGGCTTAGCTAGCGGCCATAATAAGCTGGAATATGCCTGGTGCTCGGCGTAAGTGTTTGGACGAAATTCTAGGTGTACGGATGGATACTAGTGGCCCCCAGGTGGCCCGGCCCCGGCTTATAGGCGGCCTAATGCCCATCCGGCAAAGCAACTTAGACCTACATATATCATCCGCGCCGGGCCGGACGAACGGCGCGTCTGCAGCATGGGCCTGTCGACCCTTCCAAGTCTTTGCAAGCGGGTAGATCCTGTTAAAATTGCTCATTTTGGTCCTCCTGGATTGCTCGCAGATGTTCTCCCCAATTGCCTCGAGCCGGCAAGATATCACTTTGTTGGCACAGCAGTTGGCAGTGGCTTAAGGCCCAAAGCGTCGGACTTGTTGGATGCAGACGTCGTTTTGCTCTGGGTTGCACCCCAGCCTCCCTCATTGTCCTTACTAGACGATATGCATGCGATCCTGGTTCTTTTGCGGGAAGCGAAACGATCACGACCGCAGAGATTAATATTGGTATCTAATCTTCTGAGTTGGGGATCATGCCCGCTTCTCGGTGAAAACTATCACGCCGGCGATAGCGTGAGGGCATCGGAGGATACTTATCTTGATCGAAGATGTTGGCCAAGTTGCGAAGGATTGATGGCATTAGAGGCGCATGTCATGCGATTGGAAGGGCCAACACTGCATACATGCGTAATTGCAGCAGGTGTCAGCTATGGCGCCGGGGAAGAAAGCTTCTTCAAACTTGCTCGTGATGCCTACAACTTTAATCTGATGGTGCTACCAGCGTCAGGTGCGAACATGATACCCTCAGTCCATGTTCGTGTCTTGTGCACCTTCATATGCTTTCTCCTTGATTCAGATTCACAACTATTTCCGAAGCCGTATCTTATCGCGTGTGAGCCACGATCGGCTAGCCTAAAGGACATTGCATTTGCCTTTGTCAGAGAGTGGCACAATCGTGCTGGACGTGCTGTAGGGGGTTCCACATTGCAGTCAGAGCAAGTTAATGAAGATAACAGTCGCGTGCCTAATAATGTATCGCGACCCGAGTTTTGTCGCCGCTTCAAGGACCCTTTAGAAGGCTGCGAGCTGTGCTTCGCATACCCCGCAAGCATTGTGCTTGCACTGGATTGTGCTGGTCTTCAGATTGCCGGGGGCATATTTGAGCAGGCGACTGATACACCAGCAGGGACCCCCTTTAAATGTGGGCTTGTTGGCAGCATCGTCGAGGTTGTAGATGAATTTGTTGAGGCACGAGGTCTGACTCCACGTCGCGTCTGGGTTCTACGACAGCAAGGGCGGGCACGCGCACAGAGAGTGGTGGCCAAGTTTATTTCAGAGCAGCTAAAGTGCACTTTAATTGATGCAGACAGTAGTTTGAAATGGGTGCTTGCTCAGTCACAACATAACGTCAAAGCAGCAGATATTCCTTCGCAAGTCTGGAAGCTTCAGGAGGAGATCAAAGCCCATTTACCTGGTCACAATGCTGACGTTTGTTCGGCTGCGTTACCGCCGAGGCTAGTGTCCAGATGCGTACGCTCGCGGCTCTTGGATCCATTCCTAGTAACCCATAGCTATGTCCTCGACGCTTGTCCATCTTCTCCTCTCATGTTAAAAAGTATATTTGAAGTTGACCCAGTTGACCCACTCCCAGCTATATCAGCCAACAGCAACAAACACATAGGGGCAAGTCCACTTCTTGCTCCTTCACATATTGTGATACTCACTGAACCCTCTATCGTTCCACAAAACGCATCACCCAAGCAAAGAGAATGGGTTACTTTGCAGGGTACTGACTGGCGATTTGGAGGCGGCTCAAAAATACATCCTCATCTTTCCATGATACCTTCCTTGATCGGGCTGTTTGATAACACAGTGCATCCAGTAGCTATCCCACTCGCCGACCTTGCTCTCGATGTTTCTGACAATTGGACTTTATTGGATGCTCTTAGTCCTTGGTGGGTTTCAAAGAAGACCACAAGCGATTGCTCTAGTTTTACATTACCAAATTTGCGGTCTATAACCTCCTGGCAAAGGGAGATTATTAAGCTCCTTGAATGGGTGCAGCCAGTCCCTAAGGCGGTCGCTGCGACTGAAAGATATAACCGAGCCCTGAAGCGGTTTCGTGTGACCGAGCCTGTATCCCAAAAATCATGTGCTATCCACAAAAAATCAGTTGTATCTCGACAAACATGCATGTTTTTAGCCAAGCATAGTCAGTTCAATCAAAGTATCAGTGACAATAATGAGAAACTTCTGATTCATTCGTCAGGCTTGAGGTACTTCCTACTCTCAGTTATGAACAGCACCACCAAGGCAATGCTAGAGATTATGCGGCTATCTGTGCCTGGGGGAAAGTTCGGAAGCCTGGGTGATGTGCTAGCCAGGAGGGCCCAGCATCTAGAGACGTGCGCCTGTGCATACGCATATCTTCGTTACCGATCATCCCTGAGTAAGTTACATGAATTCAGACAATGTGAAGATGGTGGCGACAGTAGCTAGCTCCTCAGAGACTGGCATGGATAGGGCAATAATCTGTCAAAAAGTAGTGGTGTGTATATCTGCTTGCTGTGCAAGGGGGTCCACCAGGATCCCACAGACCAAAAGAATCGACCGCTCTAATTGTATAGCTGTGCACTGGACAGACTCGAGGCGAAACAAGAGGAACAATTAAATTTCTTGAGTCTCTTAAGTCGCACCATGTGATTCCATTCTAGAACTGAAGGCAACTGGTGGCTCGTCATATCCACTAAATATACTGGCCAACTGCAAAAATAGCTGCCCCAAGGACCCAGGAGTTCGATACTAGGGGCACAAGTACATTCCCAGGGGGCAACTTCGGCCAAGGCCCAGCGCTTTTGAACTCATCGACAATATGACAGTTCTAATTCGATTCGAAACGGTTCAGTTGCCCCTAGCCGCAAGAATTAGCAGAATATAATTCACCCACTGGCACGTAGCGCGAAAGCCTCAGCCTGGTCTTGCAGCGCAAAAAGGACTTCCGCGGGTTCCCACGAGGTTAGGCTTGCCGTGGGCCTTCTCTTCCGAGCTCGGTCCCTCTTTTTTCCTCCCAAGCTCAAGGGCGGTGGAATCGGGTTCGGCGTCATCGTGACTTGTGCCCTTGCTACACTGGCCACATCACTCGAGTTATTATTCGAGTTTCAGAGGCAACCCAACCAGCTTAAATTCGAAGCACAGGGTCCATCGGCTTCAGAACTAGCTCAGGCTACCCCCCCCCAACTACATGACTCGGAGTCACGGTCCGGGTCGATGAAATTTGAATCCGAGCCTCAGTCCGAGTCCGGCCCGCAGGGCTCTTTCATCTGAGCGGTTCATTCACCCGGGCTTTGACCACGAGAGCCCGAGGCCATTGGATTTTTAGCAGGCAGTAACTAACCGTGACTGCACTCATTGAATAGCTGCCGTACCCGTTGTCGCAGCCGGCCGTACCAGTGAGCCGCGGCGGCTCTCAAGCTAAGGGTTTTGAATATGCCGGCAGCTCGGTGCTACCGACACATCGCAGGGATGTTGAGGATAAGGGCCGGGAATAGCCTCAGGCTGACGGGAATAGGCACTAGGCCCGGGGAGGCTAACTTGATTGGTTATTCCCCTGCAGAAGCAGCACCAGGCCCGAAAACCCCGTTATAATTGCACCACTGAATTGGAGGTACTAGTAGGAATGCAACTTGAAGGCCCCGAGTGGCCCCTCGGACCCACCCCACTAGTCGCAAGTCCCCGATTGGGCCGGCTAGTCGTGGCCCGGGGTCGATGCGGGTCCGAGTCAGAGGCGCCCGGGTCAACATGGCACTGGCAAATTCCCATGTTGCATTTGGCAATTCCAGACGGCAACCAGCCCCCCCAAAAAATCCCCGAGACGCCGAGTCGAGTCATGGTCGAGTCAGCAGCCTGGGAAGAATATCCCGTTCGTCGTGGCCACGGTTATTAGAAAGAATTTCTCAATTTAAAAATAAATTCTTCGCCCCCCAAAACTTATAGTCGTCGAGTCGATCATCCGAGTCCGAGTCGCCATCACCAAGCTGTAAATGTGCATACTATGATACTTACCTCCCTGGCCCAAAATAAAGCCTGAGGCATGTTACCGTAGGGGGTCCAGAGCGGCCGCAGTGGCACTTTACATTTGTCTAGCGCAGCCTCAGGCCCGCTGAGCGTGGCCGCGGGTTCCAAACTCAAGCGGGAGGCGTCTAAAAGCCCGTCCCGCGTCGAACGGGGAGGGGAGCTTCCGAACGCGCACGCGGTTAACCAAGTCACGGTCGCATCAGAGCCTACTATGGGACTCGGATACGACCGTCGGCCCGGGCCCAATCTACCCACCCGATGGCCCCCCGGGGGCCCGGGTCGGTTAGGTTGGGTATCTGGGCGCTAGGCCGGTAAAACCCAAACATGTCTTCAAGTTTCACTGGCACTGGCAATCATGATGCCAGTGTGCCCGGCCCGGGCCACCGCCGTGCCTGAGCGTTCGGGGCAAGTGTTCGGGGCGTTTTCGTAAGTATTTGGAAGTAAGCGTTCGGTAAGTGTTTGCGTGTCACCCCGTTAGGGTTTGGAGCCTACGGCGCGCTCAGGCTAGCTAACAAGAGCCCGGGCTGCCTAGTAACTTATCCTACTGCTTCTTATATATCTTGACCGTGACCCAGATTGTATAACGCCACAATGGTGCCGTACTACGATCGCGCAGCTGCATGCACCGGGCGCCGCGGCTTCGAATTGAGCTCGGGGCTACTTCGATTGTATCACTCGTTCGGGATGGATATATCGCGGAAGGCAAATCTTGAGTATTTAGAGGAGGATAGTCCCGAACCTGTCATTGCCTATGCTGCAGGAAATGCTTTGGTCATTCTATTCGTGCCCTCTATGAAGAGAAGGTATGTATTCGGAATCGACAGGACTGGCGTCGGTTCGTTTGCAGTTCATCCCACACGCAAATCCTTCACAGTGGGTGAAAAGGGAAAAGATCCAAAGTTGTGTGTTTATGAGTATCCTAGTCTTGATCTAATTAAAATATTGCGGAATGGAGCCGTGCGAAGCTACGCTTGCATGTCGTATTCTAGCGGTGGCGGGAAACTCGCGACAGTATCCGGGTCACCTGATTTTATGCTCAGCATTTGGGATTGGAACAACGAACAAATGCTCCTTCAAAGCAAAGTGCGTAGATTTGATGGATTGAGGATCCAAATTGGTGCGTGTAACTTAGGCGTTTGGTCAAGAAGTATATAGTGTCAAGTTTTCCACTGCAAATGATGGCCGGTTGACAACAGCAGGAACAGGACATATCCGCTTTTGGAAAATGGCATCAACATTCACTGGGCTGAAGCTGCAAGGGGACATAGGGAAATTCGGAAAGGTACCCACTCCCTTCAAATTTGGGTTTTATGCCCACTCATCCCATGATTATAGGTAGAACTGACCGACATTCACTCTTTTGTTGAATTACCCACCAATCAAATACTTTCTTCCACAGAGTCCGGATCTCTTTTGTTGTGGGAAGGACACTTCATAAAATGTCGTATGATGCGCAGCTCTGCGAGGCCTTGTCACGATGGTGAAGTAAGAAGAATGTAGAATCAACCACACATTTTTACCTGCTGAATGTTAGGTGACATTTTTGGCGTTGGCAGACGACACGAACTCAGTGGTCTCAGCTGGTGCTGATGGCTGGGTTAGATATTGGGATACCAAATCTATAGTTGACGCAGATATAGACACTGATGTTTCCATTGATCATGTGCTGGAGCCCAGATTTGAATTTCGCATCACTAATCCTGAAGTTGGATGTTCTGTTCGCTGGATGTTGCATGGAGCCGCGAATGGGTCCCATTACTTTATACGTGATTCTTATGGTAAGCTTTGGAAGTTACTAGTTCCGGGTGCGGACGCCAACCAACTTTCGGCAACCTGCCTGACAACGTGAGTCACATTGCCACAGCTTCGTCTTTGAACAGAGTAACAATACATGTAGGTTTCATGCTGGGCCAATTGAGTCCCTTGCAGTCTCTTCCATGGACCATTTTGCTGCTACCGCTGGATTTGACGGAACAGTACGTTGCTGGGACTATATAGCCCGCCGGCAGTTGTACCTGTCAGCTCATGCTCACGCTGTTACATCATTGTGCTGGGCACCTGCTTTTTTGGATTCCCAATGCCGCACGCTAATGGTTGGCTTTGATAACGGCGTCGTCCGCGTACTATACCGCGCAGAAACACAGTGGCTCTGTATCCAGTGCTTTAAGCCCCACGATGCTTCCATCACGAAAGTTGCTGCGTCCCCAGATGGGAAATATCTAGCAACCGGCTGCGCTCACGGTATTATTTTTCTGCTGCAAACTCATAAACTCGACCTTGGCAAATCACAATTGCCATATGAGCCTGTCGGGTTTGTGAATGTTGGTGGTCCCGTGTCCTCGCTGTGTTGGCAGAGTGATAGTCTGAAGTTACTGATAGCTGCGAATGGTCGTCTTATGAATATTGATTGCAGCGGGCAGCTAGGCGTGAAGGGATCCGGAACTTATGAGCTGTGCTGTCCTGTCCACGAGCTTCACATACCGTGGCGTCACGAAGATACGGCTACTTCTGACATAGATGACGCGCAAAACTCAGATTCTGCCATTCGTGTACTTGAAGCTGAGACTCCAGTCTCGTGTGCGGCATATTTCGAGAACAATACGATCTTAACTGCCTTTACAACCAGAAGTGGCTTAATTCATGTGATTGAAGGAGGCACGCATGATTTGGTTGAGTCTCTTCCTGTTGGAATGAATGCCGCAAAGCCTAATGCGGCCGTAATTTTTGTTAACTACGAAATTCATTTATCTCTAGTTGTGACAACCAGTGATGATGGAACAATTTCTCTGCGTCAAGTCGACCCAAATCTACACTCCGAACGTTTCTGTGTCGTGTCACAGCCGCACGATGCCGATGCATGCGTAAATGGTGCTTTTGTGTCTTACGACGGCCTTTTTGTGCTTTCAGTTGGATCTGATGGATTATTTGTCATCCAGCAATTGAAGCTTAAGGAGCTGAAATCACAAGCCTGTAACAAAGACACAGAAAATAGAAAGGGAATCGACAATTTTGCGCCACACGAATTCGTGTTATCCGAAGCCGAGCCTCCATCTACTTGTGATGGATTTGATGTAGCAAGATCTGACATCTCAAGTGATATACATGACAGGACAAAGGAATCCGCTCATCTGCAGGCAACTGACTTGCCAGACAGTGCCTATTCTTTTGAAGATAGCAGAGCGAAGCAACAAAGAGATGAAGTCTGGGCAGCTGCGGAAAAAAGAAAGGAAGCAGTCCGCAATGAAATAGCACACATACGAGAAAAATTCGAAAATATCGTTCCCAAAATCCAAAAGAAGGACACAGAACTTCAGTTGCATGACACGCAAGACAGTGGTTTGGTTATAGATCTCGAATTCAATCGCATATGGAAGCAGCAAGAGGATGAACTTTTGGAACAAGTCCGCCAGTCATGCCAGTACAATAGTCAATACTCAAAACTTCTTTTGGGCAAGCTTAGAGGTCGTTATTTAACGGAATTACAAAGAATGGGCCCCAGCCTAATGGAAGGTCAGACAATTATGGCATTGCGATCAAGACAAAAGGTCGGATCATTTCGCCTAGCGCAAGTAAATAGGGATATGCGACTGCTTTTGTTACAATTACATTCTAATCTACGCCATGAGGAGCAGCCTGAGGCTGAGCGCATAGCAACAAATGGTTTGATGCCCAGGGATGAGGCGAAAACGGCAGAACCAGAAAGCACTTCGGTTGTTTGTGGCGGGAATGATAAGCGGCCCTCCACTCTGGAGGCTCGCAAGTTGATGCGTTTGAATCGCCAAGCAAAACTCGTAGCAATTGCCGCTAGGCGCCCTTTAGCAGATACGGATGACTCCAGAGACGTGGAAGCCATCAAGCAGGCAAAAGATCAACTTGGTGGCTACAAAATGAAATCTGATCCTTCATATGAAATTGCGCGAACACAGCAAATAAGCACGGCACAAAAACGGCGGCAGATGCTGTTGCTACAGGAAAATATCGACTCGATCAAACTAAGATATAATAAACGATTTTTGGCTTTACGTGCTGTAAAGAGGCTAATGATTCACTCACTACGCAACGGGATAGATCAGGCGAGAGAGGTTGGCCGTGCACTTGGCCTAGAAGCCAGTTCCCTGGTAATAGATGAGTTTGAGCCTGCACTAACTTTGGATGAGTGGCCAGATGTGGTGAGAGGTTTATCAAAGAACCAACTTGACTCATTTCTTTCTGGTGATATCACCGAGACATCCAGTAAGCCATATTCAAAGTCCAACGGGAGTCCTCTCGGCAATGTCATCGCGGCTAGAAGCGTCAGATCTGCCGTCAATCTGCCTGTTTTCCGTCTCCTGGACAATGAGGCACTTAGATCGACAGACTCTTGCCTCCAAAAAGAGGAAGATCTTATTTCATGTAATTATCTTAGGCACCAGCGGTCGTTCATTCTACATAAAATTGACAAACATGTTTTTGCTTTTGAAAATGCGTTGAATGAATTACGAAAAGAATACATCCCTCTTCAAGCAGATTTGAAAGCAGCTGTTATGAAACTGACGATCATGCTTCAGGTTTGTTGATGCGTTTGCTTCTCATTGGACGGGGGCTTGTAGGAACTATTATTATTGAAAACACACGAGGCACGGGATGTTGCCATTAAAGCAAACCTGAATCTTGCTTGTCAGAAACAGCATAATGCGTTGACAGCATCATCAGATAGCTTCTCACTCCTAGCAGCAAAAAAAAACAGCCAGAATAAATGCCAAACTCACGGAAAAGCAATTCTATCTGAATTTCTAAATGCAGCACCTAAGCATCATGAGTTTCACAAACTGTTATTTAAGGTATTTAATAAGAAACTCAAAAGGTCGAGAAAAAACATTAGCGGCAATACTAGCGAAGATGAGACAAACGAAGAAGGGGAGGACAGCGAACCTGAAGAAGAAGACGATCACTCAGACAGCGAAGAAGATGATACTTGCCCGGCTGGCTGCAACACTAGTCTTTATGAGCAAGTAATTGAGCTCCGAGAAAGACGCCTGGATCAAGAGGACATCCTTGCTGATAATAAGTGTGCCATTAATGGAGCTCAGAAAGCGTATGATCGGCACGTACAACAAGAAAAACAGATGCAACGCGACGTTTGTTCATATGTCGAAGATACTTTTTCCTTTCAGACTAAAAAACAGCAAGCACTGAACAAGTGAGCTATCTTCAGTCATAAATATTAACCCAGAACTAATGCACAGGCTTTATTCGCCAATAGCATTGCATATGAATCAGCTCTACGTCTTCTCCCTCCGAAGTGTAGGTAACGATAAAATCATTGTCACCCATTACCCAAAAGCAGAGATGAATGTCCCGAGTGAACTTGTCCCGAGTGAACTGGCGATAGCGCCCTTTGCTGAAATGGGGAACTCTGTACTTTTCTCCAGGGCTTGCCTGGGGAAGCTACACACTCGCATTTTTGTTCTAAAATCTATCAGCAAGAGAGAAAAGACTCATTTCTCTGAACTGCACAGAATAAAACGACGACTTGAACGTGCCAAGGGTACCTTAGAAGCCGAAACCTCTAAATTGCGCAGTAAATGCACTGACCTTCAAATGCTTCAGTAATACGACACGAGTGTCAAAAAAATAGAGTCCCCATAAATATTTATGTTCTTGTGCAGATTTGGGCAATTAATTAATCTTGATATTTTGGGGCGTGACTCAAGAATAAACGAAGGTCAGTCTTTACGACTAAACTAGCCTATGAGAGGATTGCTTGTTTTTAGACCAACAAGCCACAAATGGGAAGTTACGTAAGATGGATACAGTCAATACTGGTCAGCTGAATAAGCTAAAAAGACTCCAGACGCTCCTCCACGACGAACTCCGGAGCGTAACTTGCCAGAATACAACTTACTTAACTCAAGTGGCAACGTCATCGGCCCGCCAATTTCAACTCGAAAAAGACCTCGACTTCTCCAAATCCTCGGCAAATGATGCAATGAACAAAAAAGACTCTGGAGCTTTATCATACTCTGAGGTAGAAGAGCGCTGCCGGCTTGTCGCACTAGTAAAAATCCAAGCAAAAGAAATTGATGCCATTAAACTGGAAATAAATTTACTGCGCAGAAAGGGGGGACACGTCTATGCTTACTCCGCATCACATGATGCGACAGGAGTACCATAAACCTCAGATCAGGTGCCCGTTGTTGATTGTGACTCATAAGAATTACGGATCGACAGGTTGATTGCAATTGAATACCATCTCAATCGAACACCGTAATCGAACACTGTCTGCACAAACAATAGGGTGGAGATGAGCCGCTCTCAAACTGTCCTCAACCGCTTTAGCTTTGAATTATGTTGAGCAATATATACAGGAACCTCTGGTTTTGCCCATCCTTCCTCGCTCCGCGCTCCTTTGGTAGTCCCTTGGTCAACATATCTGCAGTATTCCCCCTGTAAGGCTAAAACGTGCCGGTACCTTATTAGTTCATTTTGCACGCCGCGGCCCACGTACTTTTCAATTTGACGTAGCGGCGCCTTGGGGGTCACAAAACCCCAGCTTAGAAGCGACAGTCTGGGCAGTATCAAACCGGGCGGCCCAAGGAGCCGTAACTCACCTTAAATCTTCAAGTTCAAGTTCAAGTTACTTCTAGTATAATCTCATCACTGGCATGATAAATTAATAAAGGGGGGTAAGGGCCCGGCACCCGCGGTGGGGATTCGCTCCATCGGCCGCCTGTACCCCGCGCATTGATCCGGGGGGCTCATAGAGCCCTCCTAAGGGCCACCTGAGCCCAGGGGGGCTTACGCAAAGGTCGGTCCGTGTAAACAAGGGCGGTAACTATGGCCATTTCGCTATTCTTTGCAAATAAAGGACTCGGGCTGCCCCAGCAGAGCACCGCGCGCACGCGGCCCTGGGGCCCAGTTAGACACCAGCGAGGGCTGGCGTCGGTGCATATATCATAAGGCCGGATGAAAACGAGCTGCTTT
>Ga0302122_10000553_pt1 | contig 23201 bp, 14 predicted proteins | sample CB21_SCM_MG_FD_203115 | JGI IMG/M metagenome (GOLD analysis project Ga0302122, IMG submission 203115) | Marine microbial communities from Western Arctic Ocean, Canada - CB21_SCM | ecosystem: Environmental > Aquatic > Marine > Oceanic | place: Canada: Western Arctic Ocean | collected 2017-09-28
CGAAGACTGGCAGAAAAATCCAACCGTCAATACCCAGCGTATTGCTGACACTTTCAAAAAGGCCGCTCAGATAGCAGCCGACAATGGCGAACGCCTCGCAGCCGAAGGCGAAATCTGCTGGGCAGGAATGCACTCCTGGAAGGACATGCTCAACCTGCTAGAAGCAGTCGGAATGCCCGAGTCACTCGGCTTCCAGTGCGACCTCGCTCACACTTACCTTTACCTTCTAGGCTACAATGCTCCCGAGCATGCACTCCTAAAAGAAGGCTACACCCAAGAAGAGTTCGACGCCGCGTATAAGACGATGGCTGATGCTCTGCGTCCTTGGACCATCGACTTCCACGTTGCTCAAAACGACGGCAGCGTACACGGCACCGGCTCGCACGACAAAACCGGCAAGCATTGCCCAGCCGACGATCCAAACGGAAAAATCGACATCACCAAATGCTCTGGCTACTGGCTCGAAGGCGCGGCAGAACGCGGCATCAAGCACATCTGCTGGGACGGTTGTATGTTCCCGAATGCCATGCTCGAAACGCCAAGCACCTGGAACACGATTCTCAAATCCATGATCGACGTTCGCGACGCTCACGGCTGGAACGCATAAAATATCCGAACCAAACTCACTTAATTCCCTAAACACCTAAAAACCCTACCACCTAAACACCTCCCAACATTATGGCTAACATTTCTTTAGGCGCAGAAGTCTACACGTGGTTCATGCGGGAAACCGGAGCCGCCTACGATAACAAGCTCGGTCACATGATCGAAATGGTCGAGAAAGCCGGCTTCGAAGGCATCGAGCCGATGCACTTCTGGATGGGCGATCTCACCGATCCAGCTAAGCTCGCAGACAAACTCGCTCAACATAACGTCAAACTCGCCGGCATCGCCCTAGTCCTCGACTGGAACAATCCCGAAGAAACCGACGAAGAGCGCAAGCAAGCCGACAGCGTCATCGAGACCTTGAAGCTTTTCCCCGAAACGCCTCTCTGTACCGTGCAAATGCCAAACGGCCGTCACGAGCTCGAGCAACGTCGCCTCAACCTCGTCGCTAACGTCAACGCCGTTTCGCGCCGCGCTCACGACGCTGGCCTCAAATGCTCCTTCCACCCGAACTCTCCCGATAGCTCAATCAACCGTACCGAAGAAGACTACGCAGTCATCCTCAACGGACTTGATTCCAGCGTCACCGGATGGACCCCCGACGTTGGTCACATAGTCAACGGCGGCATGGATCCACTCACCAAGATGAAAGAGTTCAGCTCCCTCATCAACCACGTCCACTACAAGGACTGGGACGGCAATCCAGAGTGGGCCTTGATGGGCGAAGGCAAAGTCGATTTCATCGGGATCACTCAATGGCTAGCCGACCAAAACTTCGATGGATGGATCATCTGCGAAGACGAAGCCGACAAAGCAATCGAAGATCCAGATGGCGTTACTCTCCACGACGGCGAGTACTGCCAAAAGAATCTCATGCCGATCATAAAAGGCTAAGCTTCATCACCAACCAATTTCCCCAAGCCTCGCAGCAAATGCTGCGAGGCTTTTTAATCCTAGGTAGGGCTGCATCGCCCAGGCCGCAGCAAAACCCAATTCCTAAAAAGACCCCTTAACCCTTCATTCTTCATCCTTAACAAAAAAGGGGCCATGCCCCCATTCCCCATTCCCCATTCGACTCGCCCTCTTATTTTTCTTCGGTTCAACCCTCCTCGCAGCTGCGGAATACTCGACGCTGGCCTACCCCGACGAACATGGCCGTCTCGAATACGGCTCCTACGCCAACCGAGGCGAAACCTCGCTGGACAATCGACTCCCCGACTTCTCCATGTGCGGCTATCGCGGAGGCGGAATCGCCCTCCCGGACAACATCCCCGTCACCCACACAATCGAAGCTTCAGATGAGGATCAACGCGCCCTCATCCAATCCGCGATCGACGAACTCTCAAACTCCCCCATCAACTCTGATGGATATAGAGGCTCCATTCTACTCAAAGCCGGTCTTCATAAAACCAGTGGCCCAATCAACGTATCAGCCGTCGGCATCGTTCTTCGAGGAGAAGGCCAAAACACAGCGCTAAACGGCGGAACCGAAATCGTAGCAACTCTCCGAGAACAACATAACCCTATCCGTTTCGTCGGAATTTCAAGCGCATCAACCGGACCGGCAATCGACATCCTCGATGACTATCTCGGAACCGGTTCTTCCCGCCTAAAGCTAGAATCTACCGAATCTCTAGAACCCGGTCAGCGTATCTATATTGAACATACGCCAAACGAATTGTGGATCGATACGCTTACCGTCCGCCAATGGGGTTGGACTACGAGTTCTTATACGATTCGCTACGAACGACGTGTTGTAGCGATCGATGAAAACTTCATCACAATCGACTCTCCGCTCGTCCAACCTATAAGGCAAATCTATGGCGGCGGACGCGTCCGGACTTACTCCCCAACTGGTCGCATCCGCAACTGCGGAATTGAAAACCTATCGATCACTTCGGAATACAGCGGCGACGAGGACGAAGCTCATGGGTGGTCAGCCGTTTACTTCGAAAACACCGAAAATTGCTGGATCCGGAAAGTTACCGCAAAACATTTTGGATACGGATGCGTTCGTTTGAACAAAGCCTATTTCTCTACGATCGAAGACTGCGCTTCCCTTGACCCGAAATCGCAAACCACCGGAGGTCGCAAATACTCGTTCACTATCGACGACGGCTCCTTCAACCTATTCCAACGCTGCTACACTCGCGGCGGTCGGCACGACGCGGTGACAGGAAGCCGGGTCCCGGGTCCCAACGTCTTCCTCGACATCTTTGGTGATAATAATAATGCCGATTCTGGAAACCACCACCGTTACGCAACCGGCACCCTTTTCGACAATATCCACGTTAACTCGGTGGGTTCACGAAACGGCTTGAACGTCGAAAACCGGCAAGATTCAGGAACCGGACACGGTTGGTCCGGAGCTCAAACTGTTTTCTGGAATTGCAAAGCCCAGGGTTTCGTTTGCGACGCGCCACAGACGGCAATGAATTTTAATATTGGATACGACGGGGAAGAACGAGAAGGATCATGGGCCCCCGAAGAACCGCGTGGCTTCTGGGAAGTCGGCGACCCTTTTATGTTTCCAAGAAGCCTCTATCTAACCCAACTCAAGGATCGATTGGGATTAGACTCCGTGTTGAATATCGCCACGCTCTCTCAGCTGTCTGGAAACCTCTGGGACGAGCTAGGAGAATGGCAAGGATACGGGTCTATTGAAGACGGCAGCGAGAGCGCCGCCGGAATGATTTTGCCTAATTGGCTTGCCGATCGTGGACTGTCATCTACTACCGAAATCATCCCGGAATTTAAAATGACGGCGGGGTTAGTATACTTAACCGGCGCCGATCTCCGAACAATCGCCGACCTGGAACCAATCTCCATTAGCCATCCGCCACTCGCAACGAAACTTCCTCAATCCCTCAATCTCAGTTTCCAAACGCGCATTCTCCCCTCTGACTATGAGATCTCTCTTCAATCCAGCTCCAATCTAATATCCTGGATACAAGTCGATGCTTCCGATTGGATCTTGCTAGGCGAAACCAACAACGAAGACGGAACCCGCCAATCTAGCTGGCAAATACTTGACACAAACAATCTCCCGCATTTCTTCCGTCTAAGTGGTAAGTCGAAATAGAACCCACAGCAAAACCCAAGCAAGCAATCACCCAACTCTTTTCGTTCCCATTCCAATACATGAACAACATCGAAGAAATCAAACGCCTCGCGTCCCCCGCTCCTGTGCCCCAAGGACTTGCCTGGCATAACGAAAACCTCTGGATGGGTTCAATGACCAATAAAACCGTTCACCAGATCGACCCCAACACAGGAGAATCAATCTGGGAAACACCAGCACCCGGCACACCTTTCGGCATAACTTCGGTTGACGATGAACTACGCGTTCTTTGCGGCGAAACCGAAGAAGACTTCCGCATCATCCGTCGCCTAATTCCTAACGAAGGTTTCAATTCCAATTTCAATTTGCCTTGCCCCCAAGACACCGGATCCCAGCTCAGCTTCAACGGTCGACAACTCCACGTCAGTCAATGGTACAACAAGGTCGTCCTTGCAATCGACGACAATGGTAACGTCCAGAAATCCTACGAATCGCCCCACGGCATCGCCGGACAAGTCATAGTCGACAACCGTATCTATCTAGTCACTACCGACGCCGAAGAAACCAACGAGTATTTCCTAACTCAAGTCGACCTCGAAAGCGACACTGCCAACGACATCGCAAAGATCCCATTCCCAGCCCGAGCCCTCGCCTTTGACGGCAAAAACTTCTGGACCAATCACCGAGCAGCCGACCAAATCGTCTGCTTCAAACGCCCCGATTGATCCCGCAACAATAGACAAAATTCGTCATCGCATTCTCTAAACCCGAAAATGCCAAACGCCCTCCACATCTCCCCTCTCGGCCACCTCCTCCTCTCACCAGGCATCGAAACCACCCTCGACACCCAAGACGCCAGCACCAAAAAGGTAATCCGCGCCTTCCAACGCTCCTCCGCCGAAGGCCTCTTCACCCTCGCCGCCACCGCCACCTACTCCCTCGACCCCAGCCTAATCTACTGGAAAGACTTCGCCTCCCGGTACCTCGCCGCTCTCTGCCGCCTCAACGCTGCCGCGCTCGACATCGCCACCCACATCGAAGCCCCGCGCGAAGAAGAGCTCGCCTTCATCGCGCTCAACGCCCCTCCCACAACCGGCGCCGAATATCTGAATACAGACACCCTCGTCGCCCACTGGATCGACCTCACCCAGTGGACCCAACAAGAACTCCAAGAAAGCCAACTCCCCCTCTCCGACTGGCTAAAGAAAAATGCCCCAAAATGGCACCAAGTCGGCCGCGTCTGCTTCCACCTCGCCGAAAACGCCAACGACCCCGAATGCCCCTTCGCATTCATGGCCACCTACGCGCCCACCATTAGCCAAACCGGCCGCGTCCAATTTCTCCCCCTCGGAAACGCCCTCCAAGAATACGCCGGCAGCCAAAACCAAACCAAACTCATCCAACTCCTCGAACCCGTCCATCACGCTTCCCAACAAATCCCATTCGTATCCAATTTAGTAGATACAGGCGACATCTACCATCCTCTCGCCTGGACGCCCCAAGAAGCCCACAGCTTCCTCAAATCCATCCCCCAACTTGAAGAAAACGGCCTGCTCACTCGACTCCCCAACTGGTGGCGGACCCGAAAACGCGCCCAAGCCTCCCTCACCGTCGGCGAAGAAACCAAAAGCCTCTTCGGCGTAAACACCCTCCTCAACTTCCGCGTCCAAGTCGCCCTCGGAGACCAAAATCTCAGCCAAGCGGAAATCGACGCCCTGCTCGCCGGACCCGAAGGACTCGTAAAGCTCAACGGCCAATGGATCGAATTCGATAAAGCGAAACTCCAACAAGCCCTCACCCACTGGGAAAAAGTCCAAGCCGCCGCCGCCGGCGGCGCCATAACCTTCGCCCAAGGCATGCGCCTCCTCGCCGGTGCCAGCCAAGACACCGGCACCCAAGACGAAAACGACCCCAAAGAAATCCTAGAATGGACCGCCATCAATGCCGGCACCTGGCTCGCCGACACCCTCGCCCAACTCCGCGACCCCAAAAAAATCTCCACCAAACAAAAACATCCCAACCTCCAAGGCACCCTCCGCCCCTATCAAGAAGACGGATACAGCTGGCTCCTACTCCTCACCCAACTAAAACTCGGCGCCTGCCTCGCCGACGACATGGGCCTCGGAAAAACCATCCAAATCATCGCCCTCCTCCTCTCCCTAAAAGACAAAACCCTTCATTATTCATCCCTCACCCTTCATCCTTCTCTCCTCGTCCTCCCCGCCTCGCTGCTCGCCAACTGGAAAAGCGAATTCGAAAAATTCGCCCCCAGCCTCCGTCTCAAATTTCTCCACCCCTCCGAAACCCCCAAAGCCGAACTCGACGCCCTCTCCCAAGACCCCCAAACAAGCCTCGCTCAAACCGACATCGCCCTCACCACCTACGGCATGATCACACGCCAAGATTGGATTTCGGATACAGACTGGAATCTCGTCATCCTCGACGAAGCCCAAGCCATAAAAAACCCTAACACCCGCCAAACCCGTGCCGTCAAAAAACTGAAAAGCCAAACCCGCATCGCCCTCACCGGCACGCCCATCGAAAACAAACTTACCGATCTCTGGTCCCTCTTCGACTTCGCCTGCCCCGGACTCCTAGGCAACGCCGCCACCTTCCACGAATACACCAAAACCCTCTCCACCAAAGAAGGCCCCAACTACGCCCCCCTGCGCCAACTCGTATCCCCCTATATACTACGCCGCCTTAAAACTGACAAAAACGTAATCTCCGACCTCCCCGAAAAAACCGAAGTCAACGCATACTGCAACCTCGCCCCCAAACAAGCCACCCTTTACCAAAAAGCCGTCCGCGAACTCGCCGCAGGCCTCAAAGACTCCGAAGGCATCCAACGAAGTGGCCTAGTCCTCACCACCCTCATGCGGCTCAAGCAAATCTGCAACCACCCCAGCCAAGCGACAGGAGATAACGAATACAAACCTGCCTCCAGCGGAAAATTCGAACGCCTCCGCGAGCTCTGCGAAGAAATCGCCGCCCGCCAAGAAAAAGTCCTGGTTTTTACCCAATTCAAAGAAATCATCGACCCGCTCACTCTCTTCCTCGCCGACATATTTAAACGTCCCGGCCTCAGCCTCCACGGCGGCACCCCCGTCTCTCAACGCAAAAAACACGTCGACGCCTTTCAACAAGAAAACGGCCCCCCTTTCTTCGTGCTCTCCCTCAAAGCCGGCGGCTCCGGCCTCACCCTCACCGCCGCCAGCCACGTCATCCACTTCGACCGCTGGTGGAACCCAGCCGTAGAAAACCAGGCAACCGACCGCGCCTTCCGCATCGGCCAAAAGAAAAACGTACTCGTGCACAAATTCATATCCCGAGGCAGCGTCGAAGAAAAAGTCGACCGCCTCATCGCCGACAAACGCTCCCTCGCCGACAGCCTCCTCGAAGGCAAAGCCCAACCCAAACTCACCGACCTCACCGACACCGAACTCCTAGACCTAATCTCCCTAGACATCACCCAAAGATAGAGCAGCCAAAGGTAGGGCGGCATCGCCGAGGCCGCAGCAACCCTGTCCTCATCATTCATCCTTCAACCTTATACAATGTCCCGCTACAACGACTACGACGAATACCCCCGCTACATCCCCGTAGCCGAACGCCAAGCCACCGCCGCCAAAAAAGTCAAAAACCTCTGCAAGCAAGGCTACGAGATCCAGCCCATCGAATCCTTCCGCAGTCGCAAGATCGCCCAATCCTTCTGGGGTCACGCCTGGTGCCGCCACCTCGAAAGCTACAGCGACTACGAAAACCGCCTCCCGCGCGGCCGCAGCTACGTACGCAACGGCTCCGTCTGCCATCTCGAAATCAAATCCGGCCAAATCGAAGCCTTCGTCAGCGGCTCCGAACTCTATAAAATCAAAATCAAAATCGACAAACTGCCTGCCGCAAAATGGACTGCCCTAAAAAAGAGCTGCACCGGTAAAATCGGTAGCCTCCTTGAACTTCTCCAAGGCAAACTCTCCGACGAAGTTATGACCTTCGTCACCAATCCAAGAGAGGGCCTCTTCCCCGATCCCCAAGAAATCCACCTCGACTGTAACTGCCCCGACTACGCCGACCTCTGCAAGCACCTCGCCTCCGTTCTCTACGGCGTCGGCGTGCGCCTCGACGACCAACCCGAGCTCCTCTTCCTCCTCCGAGGAGTCGATCAAAACGAACTCATCGAGACCAGCCTCAGCGGAACCTTCGACGCCTCCAAACCCAGCAAACGCCGCCGCATAGCCACGACCGACCTCTCCAATATATTCGGAGTAGACGTCTCCTCCGAAGCTCCCCTCGAAACCAAAACGCCCGACTCCCCAGCTCCTCTAAAACGCCCAATCCCCAAAACGCCCGCCAAGAAAGCAGCCAAAAAAGTCGCCCGTAAAAAGAAACTTGCCCCCAAGAAAACCACCCCTCCCCCATCCCCGAAAACCGGAAACGATATCCGCAAAATCCGCCGTAAATTCGGCATGAGCGAATACGAATTCGGATTCATAATAGACGTCAGCGCCCAAACCATCGGCAACTGGGAAAGCAAAGGCAAATCCCCTCACAATGCTCGAAAAAAAAATCAGCAAAAACTGGATACAATTGCCTCTCTCACAAAACCCGCCGCCTGGGACCGCCTCAACGAATATTTATAACCAATATCATTTGGCCCACAGATTGTTTCGAATGAAAACTAAGCCCACGAATCACTCGACGTAGCGGAGCGTAGATGGCGAAGCAATCATCACGAATCCGATCAACTCCTACCTCTAGAATAGACCCATTCGTGTCATTCGTGGGCAAAACAACCATCTAACCACTCCACTAAGCGACTTGCCAATCCCTCCAAAACGTCCGAAAAGTCATAACCCGTAGGGCCGTGCCGCGATCTTAAACAACTCTCGAACTCCGCGGCGTGTCGCAAGCGACAGCCCTACATCGAAGACTCCCAATATAATCCAATGAATGCACTAAAACCCGCTGCTCTTTTCTTCATCACACTCCTCGTTGGTTCCCTTGCCTTCGCCGCCTCACCCAAAGACCTGCCCGATGGATTCACCACATTGGAAATCGGTGACGACGCCCCCGGCTTCTCGCTTCCCGGAACCGACGGGAAACAATACTCCCTAAAGGACTTCTCAGGCACGGACCTTTTGGTCGTGTACTTCACCGGTACGCATTGCCCCACTTCCCACGGCGCCATGGGACGCGTGAAGCAGTTCGTAAAGGATTTTGAGAAGGAGAGTTTCTCCTTCGTCGCGATCAACCCGAATCACTCTTCCGGGTTGCGGCCTGACGAATTCGGCCATACCGACTACGACGAAACGTTCGCCGATTCGAAACGTTATGCCGAAGACTACGAGTGGACCTTCCCGTTCCTCTTCGATGGCGACAAGCAACTGACCGCCCGGGCATACGGCTGTCTCGCGACCCCGCACGTATTCATTTTCGATAAGGAACGTAAGCTCCGTTACAATGGACGCTTCGACGATTCACGATTCGCAGATCCCGCCACGGTCAAGCACCCCGACGCCCGAAACGCAGTTGATGCTCTGCTCGCCGGAAACCCCGTCCCCGTCGAAACCACTCGCCCTCATGGCTGCTCTACCAAATGGAAAGAACGCAGCCTTCACGTCGTTGAAGAAGAAACCCAGTGGCAGTCCATCGAGGCCACAATCGAGGAGATCGACGCGGCCGGAGTCGCCGATCTCGCCAAGAACGGTACCGAAAAGATACGCCTAATTAACGTTTGGGCAACTTGGTGCCAGCCTTGCGTCGAGGAATTCCCAGACCTCACCGCCATTGCTCGCAAATTTAGCCGACGCGAATTCGAGCTCATCACCATCAGCCTCGACCAACCCAAGCAGATGGGCAAAGCCAAAACCTTCCTCGGCAAGCAACGCGCCATCATGAGCGACAAGCTCCGCAAATCCGTCGAAGCCGAAGGCCGGAGCACCAACAACTACCTTTATTCAGGAACGAATATCGACGAGCTAGCCGATGCCCTCGATCCAGATTGGCCCGGGCCAGTACCGTATTCTGTCCTCATCGACCAGAGCGGCAAAGTCCTCTATCGAAAGCTCGGCAAAATCGACCCCGAAGTCGTACGCATTGAGATCCTAGATACCTTGACGCGCCACTACATCGCTCCCATCGAATAAGCCTATCGCCAGAGCCGACCTTACTCCCTAGAAAACGGGGCTTGGAAGGGACGTCCTAGTAAAATAACAAGGTTCCACGAAGGCCCATTACTAAATACCCTATTTTCGTTACACTTTTTCTACCCTTAAACCGCTTCTCGCCTGAAGCCCAACCACACACCATCATATGGCTATCTACGGCACCGCTCTCCTCTCGCTCTGTCTTCTCGTCGGCATCTTTGTCGGAAAACTCATTGGTATCCTTATTGGAGTTAACGCCAATGTAGGCGGCGTAGGCATCGCCATGCTTCTGCTCATTCTCCTATCCGAGCGTCTGCAAAAATCCGGCCGACTTGAACCGCCCAGCGAGCGTGGCATCATTTTCTGGAGCACTATCTACATTCCCATTGTGGTCGCCATGGCGGCCAGCCAAAACGTTCTCGCTGCGATCAAAGGCGGGCCTCTAGCCCTGATAGCCGGAACGGTTTCCGTCCTCGTGTGCTTCGCTCTCGTACCGCTCATTAGCCGACTTGGAAAAACAGATACAACCCCTGACGCCGAATCATGAATACCATCATCGACGTACTCGAATCCGTACTCGCCAAATACGCCCTCGTCACTGGATTTGCAGTAATCGGCGTGACGGTTTGGATATCCTATGTTCTTTCCGATCGACTAACCAAAGGAAGGCTACACGGCTCTGCCATCGCCATCTTCATAGGACTCGTTCTTGCCTACTACGGCGGGATCGCTACGGGAGGCTCAAAAGGGATTTCCGATATCAAAGCGCTCGCTGGCGTCGGTATTATGGGAGGCGCCATGCTACGAGACTTAGCCATCGTGGCCACCGCGTTCGGCGTGCGTATGGATGAGTTTCGAAAAACCGGTCTCAGCGGAATCGTCTCTCTTTTTGCAGGCGTTATCATTTCCTTTATCGTCGGAGCTACGATCGCCTACGCCTTCGGCTATCGAGACGCCGTTAGCCTGACCACTATTGGCGGCGGAGCGGCAACCTATATAGTGGGTCCCGTCACTGGATCGGCAATCGGAGCCAGCTCCGAAGTCATCGCCCTGAGCGTTGCGGCAGGACTGGTAAAGTCCATCCTCGTCATGACCCTCACCCCCTTTCTCGCCAAATATATTGGCCTCGACAATCCCCGCTCCGCCTTGATTTTCGGCGGGCTAATGGGAACCACCAGCGGCGTCGCGGGCGGACTCGCCGCCACCGACCCAAAACTCGTGCCCTACGGAGCAATGACAGCTACATTCTATACAGGACTGGGATGCCTACTGGGGCCCTCTGTCATATTCATTGCAATACGAGCGCTTTTCTAGAAACATGGAAGCCGATAATATTATGTCGAACGAACTTGAACTGATCAAACGGGCCGGGACACGCGGCGACACAATTGCCATCCGCTCGAATGCGGGCGAACACACCTACGCAAATCTAGTCGATCGATCCACTTCGGTGGCATCCTCAATTCTCGGTGATGAAGATGACCTTGGCGAATCTCGTATCGCTTTTCTGGCTACTGATGGCTACGACTATGTTTCAATTCAATGGGGAATCTGGCGAGCTGGTGGCGTAACCGTGCCTCTATGCCTGTCCGCAGCTGAACCAGAGCTTGAATACACGCTTACCAATTCCGAAACAAGCCAAGTCGTGACAACCCGAGAGCTGAGCCCCAAGCTCGAGGCCCTATGCGAGCGTCTAAATCTTCAATTGTCGATATTCGAAGAGATGAACTCCGAAACGACCAATGCGCTTCCCGACGTATCCGTCGATCGGCGGGCGATGATTCTCTACACAAGCGGAACAACGAGTAAGCCAAAGGGCGTCGTAACCACCCACGCGAACATACAATCGCAAATCGAAACGCTCGTAGACGCGTGGGAATGGCAGCCCAGCGATCGCATTCCCCTATTCCTGCCGCTTCACCATATTCATGGAATCATAAACGTCCTATCTTGCGCTCTCTGGTCCGGCGCAACGATCGAGGCATTCCCTGGATTCAAAATGGACGCCATTCTCGATCGCGTCGCCTCAGGAGTCTACACCGTATTCATGGCTGTGCCGACAATCTACGTTAAGCTCATCCAAGCGCTAGAAGCGCTTTCGAGTAGCGATCGCACTCCCATCATTCGCGGATTCGCAGACATGCGCTTGATGGTTTCCGGTTCGGCCGCCCTACCAGCTAGCGTCCACGAACAATGGACCGCTTTGACGGGACAAAAACTTCTGGAACGCTATGGCATGACCGAGATCGGCATGGCTCTATCCAACCCCTTTCATGGCGAGCGAAGGCCGGGTTCCGTAGGCCAGGCCCTGCCGCTCGTTGACGTACGCCTCGTATCTGAAAAGGGCGATCCCGTTACCGCCGAAGGCGATCCGGGAGAAATCCAAGTTCGCGGCCCCGGCGTCTTTGATGAATACTGGAATAAACCGGAAGTGACTGCCGAGTCCTTCGACAATGGCTGGTTCCGCACGGGCGACATGGCAGTGTTAGAAACCAATTACTACCGGATCATGGGCCGTCTGTCCGTCGACATCATTAAAAGCGGTGGATACAAATTGTCCGCTCTGGAGATCGAAGCCACGCTTTTACAACATCCCGATATCCGCGAATGCGCCGTGATCGGTGTCGCCGATGACACTTGGGGAGAAGCCGTAGCAGCCGCGGTCGTTTTGGAGGACGGCAAAACGCTCGATTTGGAAAACCTCCGATCCTGGTGCCGAGACAAGCTTTCCAATTACAAAATCCCTCAACGCCTACTCATCGTAGAAAGCCTCCCCCGTAACGCCATGGGCAAAGTCACCAAGCCAGCGATTAAGGATCTATTCTAATCCAATACGCTGGAGCTCATTGTAGATCGCGCCAAGAGGCGATTCACTTGAACATCAAGCCCTCGAGGCCTTTTCTCCATCACTCAATCAACACCTTTTGCAATGATTAAACCTGCAGCCCTGCTAATAGCATTCCTGACTCCGCTTCTCCCTTTATCAGCCGAAGAATCGATCAACGTTCTCATGTGGGACGAACGACAGCCGCGACAAGCAGAAGCCTACGACAATTTCCTCGGAAACGAAATCGTCGAGCGACTAAAGGCAACGACCACCGGTCTCAAGTTTCGCTCCGTCTCCCTAGACGTCCCGGAACAAGGACTTTCCAGCGACAACCTCGATTGGGCCGACGTCATTATTTGGTGGGGGCACGCTCGCCATTGGGAAATCTCTCCCGAAACCGCCCAGCGAAAACTCATCAAGCGCATCATGGCCGGCAAGCTCGATCTCATCGCCCTCCACTCCTCGCACTGGGCAACCGTATTCATGGAAGCCATGAACGAGCGAACGCGAGCCGTCGTTCGCAAACGCTACCCCAACACGGATCCCAAATTTAAAGTAGATTATGAATACATCCCCACTCCAGGCAGAATGCCGCCAACGGCCGACTCCTTGGTAACTCCCGCCTACCTCGCTCTTAGAAAAGGCAAACATCTAGCCCACGTCCGCATAGACATGCCCAACTGCTGCTTCCCCTCCTTCCGCCCCGACGGAGAACCCGGCGTCCTAAGCGTCACTGCTCCCAACCACCCCATCGCCAAAGGCCTCCCCAAAACCTTCGAAGTCAAAGCCACGGAAATGTACAACGAACCCTTCCACGTACCCGAGCCTGACCAAGTCATCTTCGAAGAACGCTGGCGCCCCGGCGAATGGTTTCGCAGCGGCATGGTCTGGAACATCGGAAAAGGCAAAGTCTTCTACTTCCGCCCCGGCCACGAACAATACCCAGTCTTCAAACAACCCGAAATCATCCAAATCCTAGCCAACGCCTGCCACTGGCTAGGAAGCGAATAGGTAGGGCGGCATCGCCGAGGCAGCAGCACAGACAGAGGCAGCAGCACAGACAGAGGCAGAACACTAGTCTCTAAAAATGGAAAGGTCCACTAAACACGCCAAATAACACGAAAACGAAATACATTTTGAAACCCTAAAATTCCCGAGCAAACATACCCCCGACATCTTTAGCCCCAACCAATTTCGCGTATTTAGCGTACAAAATCCTTCAACCCAACCTACATCCTTCAACTACCCCCATGAAGCTCTCCCTTCTCCCCCTCTCTCTATCCCTCCTTCTCTCCCTCCACGCAGCGCCGCCCCCCAACATCCTCTTCATCCTCGCCGACGATCTCGGCTACGGTGACGTCGCCTGCTACAATCCCGAATCAAAAGTTCCCACGCCGAACCTGGATCGGATGGCAACAGAAGGAATGCTCTTCACCGACGCTCACAGTCCTTCCACGGTTTGCACCCCTACACGCTACAGCATCATGACCGGACAGATGGCCTTCCGCCTAAACTATCCCGGCGTATTCACCGGCGTAGGCGGTCCGTGCTTGATAAGCGAAGATCAGCTAACCCTCCCCGACATGCTGCGCCAAAAAGGCTACGAAACCGCATTGTTCGGAAAATGGCATATCGGCATGTCCTTCCTCGATAAAGACGGAAAAGTTATCGACGTTAAGGAACGCCCCAAAGGCGTCGACCCTAACCAAAAAATCAACCTAGGCCTAGAGGCCGTCAAACGCGTCGACTATTCTCGCCCCGTACCCGACGCTCCAATACACCGAGGTTTCGATCATTTCTTCGGAACCGTCTGTTGTCCCACAACCGACTGGCTTTACGCCTACATGGAAGGAGACCGAATCCCAGTGCCTCCAACGAAACTCCTCGATAAAACAAAGCTCCCCACCCACGAGTGGTCTTTCGACTGTCGTCCGGGTCTCGTAGCTCCCGACTTCGACCATGAAGAAGTCGACATGGTTTTCCTCGAAAAAAGTCTCAATTTCCTCGACCAGCACAATCAGGATAAACCGGATACGCCATTCTTCCTCTTCCATTCCCTCCAAGCAGTTCACCTTCCCTCCTTTCCCGGAAAAGACTTCCAAGGAAAAACCAAAGCCGGACCACACGGAGATTTCATTTTCGAGTTCGACTACGTAGTCGGCGAACTTCTAAAAAAGCTCGAAACGCTCGGACTCGCTGACAACACCCTCGTGATCGTTTCCAGCGATAATGGTCCCGAAGTCCCAACCGTCATCAATATGCGTGGAATATATCAACACAACGGTGCTAGACCCTGGCGAGGCGTAAAACGCGACAACTGGGAAGGCGGACATCGCGTCCCGATGATAGCTCGCTGGCCCGGCAAAGTGAAAGCCAACTCCATCACCGACCAAACCGTGTGCCTAACGGATATCATGGCCACCTGCGCCGCGATAGCAGACGCCAAGCTACCGAATGACGCCGCCGAGGACAGCTTCAACATACTTCCCATTCTCCTCGGGGAAGCGAAAGAGGACATTCGTAAATTCACCCTCCATCAAACGATCAAACTAGAACTCGCAATTCGGAGCGGCAATTGGAAATACCTCGACCATAAAGGATCCGGCGGGAACCGATACGAACAGGCCAGATTAAAGCCATTCGCCTTAGCAGACACCGCCCCTGACGCGCCAGGACAACTCTACAATCTCGATCAAGACCCCGGAGAAACGCGCAACGTATACTTCGAATACCCAGAGATCGCAAAAAGGCTAAAAGACCAACTCGAAGAATTCAAAACCACCGGCCGCAGCGCCCCGGAGCGTTTATAAGATCAACAACGTAGCTACCATGGAGCCCCTCCGTCTCCCCCTCTCATTCCTTCGCGGTTAAATAAAAATCTTGAAAATCTATGTTCTCATTTTCGCAATCGTTGCGGTTTGCTTACCCATTTCCGCAAAACCCAACATCGTATTCATCCTCGCCGAAGACCTAAGAATCGGCGACACGAACATCTACGGTGGCGATCGTTGCCTGATTGAGGCGCCCAACATTGACAAACTGGCCAAGGGCGGTCTCCGGTTCACCGACGCCCATGTAAGCGCTTCGGTTTGCGGACCTACCCGCACAGCCATCATGGCCGGCACTATCCCTGGAGAAACACTCGCCACGATCGCGGCGGAGCCTGGGGGTTCACGGGGCTCGTCTTCGATCCTTCGGAAACATTCACACTCGGAGACATGTTTCGCGACGCCCTCGTAGGACTCAATGACCTCATGGCAACATTCGCCGACATCGCAGGATATCAAATCGCTCCTTGGAACGCACCCGACTCCATTAGCTTCGCCAATGTGCTGAAAAACTCGAAGGCCACTCCAGAAAGAGAAGGCCTCATCATGGAATCCGCCATGGAAGTCTATGTTATCCGTGACGGCCCCTGGAAACTCTGCCTCCGTCCCGGCAGCGGCGCCAAAGGCCTTCACGGCGACCTACCCATACCGGAAGATGCCTGGAAAGCCGAAATGAAATCATTCGGCGAAAAACCAACCCGGTCCGATTTCCTCAAAGCCCCCTTCGTACAACTCTTCAACCTCGAAAATATTTCCAACTTGGCAGCTCTAACGGGGTGCCCATAGTTTCCTATTGCATCACTCTCACCGACTTGTAGCGTCCAGATCAATAGCCTTTAGAGGCTTCACTACTGCATGGGGAAAACGATACAAGAATGGAAAATCGAAGTCGAAAAGACTGTCGGACGAGCGCTTTCCAAAAACGAAAATGACTACTTCGAGGTCCTCACCGAGCTGCTCGACATGCTCGACTGGAAAGATGCCTTGCATGCCAAGGATGTCGCCTTGCTCCACTCCAAGCTTCTTTTTGTAGAAAAAGACCCCAAAGCGCCGCTTACCAATGGGCTCTGGATCGAGCAACCAGAAGACGAGTATTCGCTTTGGCAATACATCGCATTACTTCTAGACGATCGTAACCTCGATATACCAAAATACCTCGAGGAGCATACTGACGTCAACGCAACCCGTTCGGAGATTCTTTCCCGTCAACGCCAAAAAGAAGCGCGTCTTTGGAAAAACAGACTCGGCAACTTATCCCAACGTCGCGAATTCAGCCATACCGGCTCTCTCGACGTCCGACTGAAGCTCCAGGGGCGCTCACTCAAATGGGAAGGCAAAGCCGGCGGCTATTCTGACTACGCGCCTCTCGCTGCCAAGGAAATGGCCCAGTGGCTCGCCAAGGATTTCGGATTCCTCGATCGCTTTGCCGCTCCAAGCCTCGCCCTCTGCGCTCTTTTCCAAGAATACTATCGATCGACCCAGCGAACGCGTATCGATCTAGATAAAGCGGAAGACTGCTCCTTCCTCAATTTACTTATCCATCGAGCGGATACGCGCGACCGGATCGTCAACAAGGAAGGCATTTCCCTATCGATTTGCGAAGAGCGGCTCAAGTGGACCGGTTCCGAGGATGGACCCAACAACCTAGGGAACTACCAGCTCTCACTGGTTTTCGAAGACGGACAACCCGCTCCCTACTCGATGGCCTACCTCCCTGGCTCGCAAGCTCTCTACCTTCAAGGCGATGCCCTCTATCGCGGCCCGAACTCGCTAAAAGCAGACGCCGATCCGAATCAGCCTTTCGATATCCCGCAAGAAGCAATCGAGAGCCCCGAGGGATTACTCTTCCTTCGGAACCAAAGTCTCGAGATTCCAGAACAGCTCAAAGGACAAATCGTAGCCGTGCCGCTTCAATCGCGGATTTATTGCGATGCTGTCGAAAATAAGGACGCGCTGAATCGGCATAGCGTATTGCGCGTTTCGCTCGCAGCAGTCTCGCGCGACCAAAAACACTGGTTCGTCCTCACCGACCAAGGCTGGGCCCCTTCGCCAAACCTCGAAACCGACGAAGAATCGGCTCCCGCGGAAAAAGGCGCCTTATTCGAGTATCCGGATGCCACTCCATATCTCACTCCGTTTCACGATTTCGAGCTGACCGAAGTCGACCAAGGAGTTTGGCAACGTCCTATAGATCTAGATTTCCCCAGCGCCTTCACTCACTGGATACAGCGTTTTCCGAGCGAGCTTCAAATAATCGCCGAAGATGAACTCGACACGCTCGTCGATGGAAAACCGATTGGTCGCTACGCCCTACGCATCCATTCCAACGGCAACCAAGATTGGTTCGACGTTCGCTTGGAGCCTGAGCTGCTCGATACAAATCTCACCGAGAACGAACAACAGTTGCTCCTCAAGGCCAAAGGAGACTTCGTTCACCTTCCTGGCAAAGGCTGGAAACGCTTCGACCCGACCGTAGCGCCTTCCCAACAAGAGTTGCTTCACCAACTGGGTTTGAACAACGACGAGTCCGCAACCGACTCGCATTCGTTTCACGCGATGCAACTCGCGGAGACGCGCCTGGAAGCTGCCGCAGAAAAAGCGCTCGTCCGCAGCATCCGAAAACGAGCCAAAGATATTTCCGCCAAAACACCTGCAAACCTTCCCAAGGGGATCCAAACTCAGCTCCGTCCTTATCAAGAAGAAGGATTCCGCTTTTTGTCCTTCCTCTCGAACAACCGATTCGGAGGTATTCTCGCGGATGACATGGGACTGGGTAAAACGCTCCAGACCCTTACATGGCTAACTTGGCTGAAACTGCACCGTCCACCCGAAGAAAACTTCCAAGTTCTCGTCGTCTGTCCGAAATCCGTAATGCATGTTTGGAAAAAGGAAGTCGAGCGCCACACGGAGTTGCTTTCGATCGCCGTTTACGATCCAGCCTTAGTGCACTCAGTCGCCTGGAAAGCATCTGAAATCGACATCCTCGTCGCCAACTACTCCCAACTGCGCATAAACCGCTCATTCTTCCTCGAACAAGAATGGACCGTCGCCGCTCTCGACGAAGGACAATACATTAAGAACCCACAATCGCAAACGGCAAAAACCGCATGCGCACTCAAATCCGAGTATCGTATCATTATTACCGGCACGCCGATTGAAAATCGAATTCTCGATTTGTGGAGTCTCTTCGCCTTCGCCATGCCAGGACTCTTAGGGAATCAAGCTTCCTTCAAGCGCCAGTACAAAGAATCCGACCCCGAGTCCCCCAAGCGTCTATACAATCGGACACGGCACTTCATGCTGCGCCGCAGCAAATCGCAGGTCGCCCCAGACCTCCCTGACCGTATTGAAGAAACGCTTACATGCGAAATGGAAGGCGATCAAAAGGATCTCTACACTGCCGAACTCAAGAATGTTCAGCAAAGCCTACGTAGCATTCAATCCGACGCGGAATTCGACAAAAAACGCTTTAATATTCTCTCGTCACTGCTCCGCCTTCGCCAAATCTGCTGTCACCCGCGTCTGATCGATCCTGCTTACGCCGACATGAAAAGCGCCAAGATGGAAGCCTTGATCGACCGTGTGTCCGAACTAATGGACGAAGGCCACAAGGTTCTCATCTTCAGCCAATTCGTCGAGATGCTCGAAATCATTCGAGGCGAGCTTGAAACCCTTGGTTGCAAGCATCTCATGCTAACAGGCAAAACCAAGAATCGCGAAGAGTTAGTCGACCAGTTCCAAGACGACAAATCGATCACCGCCTTCCTGCTCTCGCTGCGAGCGGCCGGCTCAGGCTTAAACCTCACTTCCGCCTCTTACGTCATTCTTTACGATCCATGGTGGAATCCGGCCGTCGAAGCGCAAGCCATCGACCGGACTCACCGCATCGGCCAAGAAAATGCAGTGAACGCCTACCGCTTAATCGCGCAGGGAACAGTGGAAGACAAAATACAAAGCCTACAGCTCAAGAAAGAGACCCTGGCCAACGAAGTGGTCCAAGAGGAATCCCTCAATCAGATCCTCAACCTCGATCGCCTCAAGAGCATCCTCCAAGCCTAGACTTCAACCATAGGACCGGTCCCACTCAGCGTGGACCGCCTCGCGTGGAAAACTCAACACTCAAACTCTATTCGTATTTGGGATTCAACTTCGCAACCACGACGTTTTCGAAATTGAAATACCGCTTCGCCGCTTCCTGGATCTCATAAGGGTCGAAAACCTTCACCTGCTCTGGAAACTCGACGATCTCTTGAAACGGTCTCCCTTCGCTCGCCGCCGAAGCTAAGTTCCTTAGCCAAAAGCTATTTTCTTTCAAACTCCGCTGATAGCCACGTAGGTGAATCTCCTGCACTTTCTCCAGGTTCTTGACCCGAACTCCCCGCTCTTGGAGGTCCATTATCTGTTGAATCCCTGCAGCAATAAGCATATCCGCGTTAGCTGGATCGCATGAAAACGCGAACCCAGACGAATAACGTTCGGTAGGCTCTCGAGAAAGCGATGCATACACACCCACTCCATAAGTTCCCCCGTTTTCCTCGCGTAAGGTCTCACGCATTCGAATATTCAACAAATCACGAACGACACTCATAATGTATCGATTTCCCGACGACCATTCCGCTTCGCCATTAAACAGAACTCGAACACTCGTCTTTTCCTCCAAACCAAATTCAATTGTCACGTTGTTTTGCCCCTTCGCAGGGTCGTCATTCAAATGTCTCCCACGTTCTTCGCGATGAGTCGACGGAAGCGATGCCAGATAGGTTTTCGAAAACGCCTTCAATTCCTCCAAGTCGATCGATCCGACGAATACAAAAGTGAAATCGCTGAAATCTCTAAATCGACTCCGGTAAACCGCCAAAGCCAAGTCCGAGTCAATATTTTCCAAAAGAGCCATATTCAATGGGAGGTGACGCGGGTGATCTCCATAGAGCTCTTTCTCGATCGCGTCTTGAAAAACCGACTGAGGCGATTGAGAGCGATTAACGATCATCGCCTTCAATCGAGACTCCAAGGCTGAAAACGCAGCCTTATCGAGGCGCGGAGAAGTCGCTTGAAGATGCAATAGTCTAAAAAACGAATCTGCATCTCTTGGCGAATATGAACCGCGAAATCCTTCGTATTGACCATTTATATACGGAGATACGTTGATGCTCTTTCCCGCCAAACGCTTCTCCAACTGAAGCGAACTAAATTCTCCAGCGCCGCTTTCGCCTAAAATCATAGTAGACATCGCAGCTGAAAAGTATTCGTCGTCCATTACCAGACTATGCCCGCCTGGACTAAATGAATCCATCAAGACTTCATCGTTCTTGAAATCCGTAGGTTTCACGATCACTTTAGCTCCATTGGAAAGCTCCCAAGTATGCGTATCCACGGATTCATCATACGATTCGGATACGATTGAACCATCACTTGGCTCATCAGCGAGCAATGGCGCATCCAAGAAGCGATCGTCATAAGGGTCCAGCTCGATCCTACCTGCCTGCTCGACCGCCGCGATCAAATCCATCTCCTTCGGAATTTCCCAACCGCCCTTTTCAGGACCGCTAAACAACCCCACCTGACTAGTCGTCTGAGCAAACCCGTTTCCAATCGCATTCACTTCTTCAATCGTAATATTGGCCAAAAAACTCTCCGTCATTCGCAACTCCATCTCGATCCCAGGGATCGGCTCGTCTACAGTGAAAGACCGCGTATACTCGTCTGCATATGTATTAGAATTCGTTTTATTGATTTCATCGAAGGCGTTTTCCAAAGACCGCAAAACATCCGCCTTCACTCTCTCCAATTCTCCCGCCGTGAAACCATCACGGACCGCCCGATTGGTCTCGCCCATCAACGCGTCCAAACCCTCTTGATAATGATCTTCAATGAAAACCACCGACTGCTGCAAAGCCTCCTTTTCTCTAGCGATGCGGCTATTTCCCGCACTCGCTTGAATATAAGGTGGATTCGGCTCGCGAGCTCGTTCATCCAAGCGGCGATTCAACATGCCGAAGTAGAGTCGCTCGACAATCATCTGCCGATAATCCCGGGCGCTCTGATCAGGACCTACCGGGCGCTTCAAGAGCATTCTAAAAGAAGCGATCGTCAACTCCGGGTCCGTATCAATCGAATACAAAGACTCTTCGTGATCCGGCACCTCGGAAGGGGTCCTCTCAGTAGCGTCCTCATCATTTTCCAACTTACCGAAAACATCTTTGATACGTTGCTCCACATCCTTGCCATCAATGTCCCCCACCACAATCACGCCCATCAATTCAGGGCGATACCAATCCTTATAGAACTCTTCGAAGCGCTCCCGCGGAGCATTGCGCACGACAACCATCGAGCCAATCGGCTTACGCTGAGCGTATCGAGACTTGTAGAAAATATACGGAAATTGCTTCTCGCTCAAACGCTCGCCCGCCCCTTGACGCGAGCGCCATTCCTCCAAAATTACGCCTCGCTCTTTTTCGATCTCTACGGGATCGAGCGTCATGGACGTCGCCCAATCCTCCAAGATTTCGAAACCAGTGGACAGCAAGCCTGGCTTATCGGTCGGTAGCTCCAACATGTAAACCGTCTCGTTATGCGACGTGTAAGCATTTACGTGAGAACCGAACCGCATCCCCGCGCGCTCCATGAAATCTATGATCGCGTTCTTCGGGAAGCGACGCGTTCCATTGAAAGCCAAATGCTCCAAAAAGTGAGCCAATCCGCGTTGGCCATCATTCTCCTGCAGGGAGCCTGCATTTACGGCCAAGCGAAGGTACACACGTCCTTCCGGCTTCTTGTTTTCGCGAACGTAATACTTCAGCCCATTATCCAGTTGGCCAACGATCATATTGGCATCAACCGGCAATGGAGCATCCAAGTCCGAAAAATCCTGAGAAAAGCCTGTAGTCAAAAGACTCAGGCTCGCGAAAACGAGCACGATACGAGAAGTACGAAAATCGATCATAAATAGTATACTTGAAATTGGAGAACGAAAAATGCCGACCGTAAGTTGCGTAAAACTTCGGAGAGCACCCAAAGGGACACCAGATTCCAGATGATGATCCTCGCCGAAGCGAAGGCAAGCCTCTCGTCTACGCCTTCTAACTCAAAACTTGAATGAACGGTTGCGCCATGCAAACGCGACGCTTTGAATCGCCCCAAAATATGGCACAGGCTGACAGAAACGGCATACTTCCTGTAACCGCCCTATCCGGATTTCTCGGAGCGGGCAAAACGACCTTGCTCAATCACCTGATCCGCAACGCGGACGGCGAACGCATCGCAATCATCGTTAACGATATCGGAGAAGTGAATATCGACGCTTCCCTCATAAATTCGGAGGTAAAGCAACTCGACGGTGAAGTCGATCAGGTCATCGAACTCAGCGGTGGCTGCATTTGCTGCTCTATCCAGAGCGACCTTGTCGCCGCAGTCTCCGAGCTCACCGAAAACCTGAAAATCGACCGGCTTATTGTAGAGTCCACCGGCGTAGCCGAACCGGTCTCGATCGCTCAGACCTTTCTTTCCGATGACATCGCCGGGCGACCGCTCGAAGATAGCGCCCGCCTCGATTCGCTCGTAACAGTTGTCGATGCTGCGTTCTTTCTCGAAGAGTGGCGAGCGAGCGAGCAGAAAGGCCCTTCTCGCGACCTCCTCCGCCAAGAAGACGATCGCTCGATATTCGAACTCATTCTAGAGCAAATCGAGTGTGCCGATATTCTCGTCGCCAACAAAATCGACCTGCTAGACGCCCC
>Ga0302122_10000554_pt1 | contig 23193 bp, 14 predicted proteins | sample CB21_SCM_MG_FD_203115 | JGI IMG/M metagenome (GOLD analysis project Ga0302122, IMG submission 203115) | Marine microbial communities from Western Arctic Ocean, Canada - CB21_SCM | ecosystem: Environmental > Aquatic > Marine > Oceanic | place: Canada: Western Arctic Ocean | collected 2017-09-28
CGTGCAGCGGCCGAGGCACATATGCTCGTGGCTCCTGGAAATACTGGGACATTCACGGATTAGTCTTACGGGTTGCCAAAGTACACCAGCGATTAACGCCGCCATCCACCATCCGATTAATACATTATAAGTACTCCGGCCGAGTTTTCATGCATATCCGACGGAACTGGAGCCGATAGCCCGCGCTCAGAGGGCGGGAAAAGAATTCTTCTAGACACTTCCCTTCGTTAGGTGTGTTTACATCCCTTTGACAGTGGTAGAGGCCATATGACCCACCAGAACGATTACTGAGGTAGGTTTGGTGCTCCGTTTGCTCCGCGCGGTTCGCCGACTTCGCGACCCCACGTTTAAATAAAGACGGGCACAATACCTAGACCAGCGAGTATCAGCGACTTCACTACCCCGAGGAACCGTGTCGCCGTTGTTCTATTCACAATCGACCGACTTGCGCGTTCCCCAGCGTTGACGGTGCGTAGACGGACCTCCAAAAAGGCCCCAGACCCGTGAGTTATGAAATAAATTTGCGTTTGAGGCGCTTCGGTACCTAGGTGGCCCATCCAAACCGGCTGAACGTTTACTACATAGGATATATGGAACCGTAAGCTCCGCGCGGTTCGGAGACTCCGCGACCCCTCGATCTCGATAATTCGGGCACAAGACCTGGACCTGCGACTATCAGCGGTTGTACCATCACCATGGACCTTGGCACGACCGTTTGTTTTATCACCGACCGACTTGCGCGAGGTCCAGATCAATAATATTCAGACCCGAGCACGGGCAGCCCAAAGTACCCTTCTCGTAGTGTAGATGGCATATACTTGATTTCCACTATCGGCGGGGTAGTATGGGGCCCAACGAGACAGCTATTACGCTTACTGGGGGCCCTTAAATAATTAGCGTATTTGACGGTAGCGGGTGCTGTCGAGCCCATGACGTTGTGCACGAGCGACCGCGGCGACGCCGATATTCGTAAAACGTGCTTGCAACTCCTCTTAGCGTACGGTGCAAATATACATGCCGTTAATGCGTCTGGAGACACGGCACTTCACTTGGTGGCTCAAGGAGAAGGTCTGATAGGACTCATGACGAGTTTAGTGACAGCGGGCACCGACGTGAACGCCGCGGGCTACATGTCCTTTACGCCACTTCACTGGTCGGCTGTCCGCGGGTTCATCCCCGGCATTGTCTTACTTTTAGGCGCTGGCGCGGAGGTGAACGCGTTAAATGACTATTCCTCCACGCCGCTTGATCTGGCAATCAGAGGGGCGCAAGAGTCCACTGCGGACGCGCCTTTTAATTCAACTAACCAACACCGCGTGTATCCGAAACTCTTACGCGCCGGCGGCACTTGGAATACTATTGCTCAGGAAGAATTTCCGGGCGCTCCGTACCTCGCGAAAGTCCGCGCGGCCGGCGGTTTCGAAAACTACCGGCGCCTCCACCTCGACAAGCTCACTATGATGTTTGCGCCGGCGCCGCCAGTCAGCGCCAGGCACCGCCGCTCGCAGCGCCTTACGCCGTTCCAGCGTCTCCCGCTCGAGCTCGTCCGTCGCGTCATGGAGTTCTGGGTACATGCGGGCGTCTACTGAGTCTACTGAAGTAACTAAATTTCCAACGCGCACAGAGTCCGGCCCCGGCCCGAAGGGTGGGCATCGATGCATCCATAATTATCGCGCGGGTTTACGCTATTCAGCAAAAAAGCGCGTGCACAGCGACATACACTCACGGACACTGCTAACAACTTGCAACCGAAGCGTGCAACGGACGCGTTGGAGAGCACACATCAAATGTTCTCCCTGCTGGTGCTGTGCACAGCCGCCACAGCTCTCTCCACGACCCAACTCATCCAAGCCCAGAACTGGCAGCAGGCCGCCGACCAGCTCCAGCACGACATCAGCCAACAAACCGACGAAACGGTCCGAGCTCTGCAACGGACTTGCCTCGGGGAGTGTCGCGTGAAGCTCCACCAGGACGCCGCCGCGCTGGACGCCTTTGCGGGGGCGCTGGGCGACGACGCGAGCCTGGGAGCCGCGGCGCTGGGCCAGGGCCGGTGCCTCGCGCGGCTCGGGCGGCTGGATGCGGCCTCCGACGCGCTGCGGGCCGCCGCGCGGTGCGGAGATCTCGATCCAACACAGAGGCACGACGCCAGCCTCGAGGCGGCGGCGTGCGACGTGCGCAACGATAGATGCGACCGCGCGATCGCATGGCTCGCGGAGACGGCCTCGACCGACGACGCGCGGGCCTTGCTCGCGGTCCTGCGCAACGCGCTCGACGACCCGTCACTCGTGGAGAAGTCGTTCCTGGCGCGATGCGCGTTCTCCGCGCGCCGCGACGCGCCGCGGCTCGCGCGCGTCGCGGCGAACGCGTGGTGCCTCCACCCGCGCGTCTGGGACCGCCTGGACGATAAGATAAACCTCGGCGACGCGGTCGCGGGCTCGGACGACGCGTCGCTGCAAGCGGTGTGGCCGCAAAGCCATGCGCTGCCGCACGCGCTCGACGACGGCGCCTGGGTCGTCAAGCCGCGGCGAGGCTACGGCGGCGGCGGCGTCGTGCTCTACGCCTCGGGGAGGGACGTGCTGCGTGACGCCGAGGGCCTCGCGCAGCGCTACGTGCCCTCGCAATTAGAGGGCCGCGCGTGGTCCCTCCGCGCGTATCTCATTGCGCGACCGGGCGGCGTCTACCTGAGCCGCCTCGGCGTCGTGCGCTTCGCCGTGGACGGCGGCGTCGCGACGAACGCAGCGCAGGCGGTCCTCGCCGCGGGCGTGCCCGACGAGCGAAGTTTTGGGTGGGCGAGCCGGCGTTTGAAAGCCTGGGACGTCACTTGGCAGTGCATGCGAGACGCCGCGCTGGGCATCGCGCGCCTCGCCCGGCGAGACGATGCCGCCGCGTGGCCCGCGACGGCGCCGCGGCCGCCGAAAATTATCGGCTTGGACTTCGCCGTCGACGAGGTGGGTGCCGCGTGGTTGTTAGAAGTGAACCGGACGCCCGGCTTAGTGGGCCGCGCGGCGGTCGACCGCGGCGTGAAGGACGCGGTCGTCGACGCGGCGTGGGGGGGGCGCGTTGACGGGGGCGTGCTGGAGGAGCTGTTTTTGTGATGTTGTAAGTTTTAGATATTGTATTGCACAGTTACGCGACCCCCGACAAGCGCCTACCGCGCGAACTGCTCGAGGTCGACCTCGTACTTTTTGGCGGCCGTGTTCAGGCCGTACTTCGCGATCGTCTTGAGCGCGCGCGTCGAGAGGCGCATCTTGACGTACTTCTCGCCCTCGGGCCACCAGAGGCGCCGGTCCTGGAGGTTCACCTGCTGGACCTTGTGGTTGCGCGTGTGCGAGAAGGTCACGGTCATGGCCTTGGCGTTGCGCCGCTTGCCCGTGAGCTCGCAGACGCGGAACTTCATCTCCGGCGCGGCGGCGGCGGTGGGCGCCCGCACCGCGGCGGGGAGCGCCGCGCGCGTCGTCGTGAACGCGGTCGCCGACGCGGCGAGCGCCAGCAGGGCCACCGTTCGTCGCAGCATCTTGTTGGATCAGTGAGCGGCTGCGCGGGGTGGGACGGGTGAATTTGGGGCTCGCGCAGGCGCTCTCTCGGCGGGCGTGCGTGCTGCGTTGTGTCTGTCTGGCTATTAATGTGTGTGGCGGGCCGCTTGTGGCGGCCGCGCGCGCAAGGCCGCGGCCGTATAACCTCAGCGGCATTTGGCTCTCTCTTGACCGCCCGACGTCGGCAGCGCGCACTGTGTTCTCTGCTGTCTCCGGCGGAACCGCGCAGTCCTCTGGAAGTCTTGCCTTCTTTCTGCGCCGATGCGTGCCTGTTTTACAGTCCTTTTTGCCAGCGACGAGTGCTGCAAATGCAATTAGCGTTTTTAGCAGCCGGTCGATCCCGGACGTGCCCAGCTCCCTCTGACCTCTGTCCAGATCCCTGAACAAGATGCAAGGAATAATCAGCAAACTAGAAAACCCGCACAATAAAACCCGCACACTCACCGAATCTTGGCGCATGCGAATGCACCTTACACACTTGCCTGTTACCAACAACGCTGCTCGAAAGGGTCATTAAAGAGCATACCCGAGACGTCCAGCAAAAGACGGCATCGATAGAAGCGCACAGAGCACAAATTACGATGCTCTCACAAAGGGAGTGGTAAATGACAACCCTCGCCGCCCTCACGGCCCAGTACCACGAGCGGGGCTGGTGCCTCGTGCCGCGCTGTTTGGACGGCACCACGGTGCGGAGCTTCGTCGACCAACTCAAGAGAGAACTTAAAGCGCCGACCGTCCCGGGCGAGTCGGGCCACGACTACCGCGCCATCGACCTGGAGGATGGCGCGACGTGGTTTAGGGGCACGGAGCGGCGCGTCGTGGAGGTCAACCCGCTGGGCGCCGGCGACCACTGGGCGCGCATCGAGGCGGCGCCGCGCCTCGTGGCCGCGCTGGATGCGCTCCTCGGCGCCTGGGCGCTGCCCCGGAACGACGCCGAGCGCACAAGGCAATGGTACTGCCCCATCGTCTTCCCCGAGGACCCGCCTGAACACACGCCGGCGCGGCGGGCCCTGCAGGGCGAGGCCACTTGGTGCGCCGGCCAGGGCCGGGACTGGACGGCCGCCGAGGACGTTTTGTTACGGAAGGCGGCCCGAGCCGTGCCCGTCGACTGGAAGGGCGTGTCGAGCGACCTGCAGCGGCCGGCCAAGCACTGCCGCGAGCGCTCGGCGGCGATCCAGCCCTGGTCGCCGGCCGAGGACCACGAGCTGGTTGAAATCCACGCGACCCACGGCGATTCCTGGTCGCTGGTCACGACCAAACTCGCAGCGACCGGCCACGAGTCGCGGACGAAGCGCACGGTTCGCGCCCGCTGCGCGCACCTCGCGTCCCAAAGGGTCGTGGAAGCGCCGCCGACGCTTAACAAATGGCGGCCCGTGAACCGGCGGCGCTGCCTGGATCGGGGCTTCCACGTGGACCCGGGGCCGGGCTTCCCCATGGACGGCCCGCGGACGGTCCGCGGCGACCGCGCGCAGGGCGCCGTTGTGCTCATCGTCCTGAGCGACTGGCCACGTAACGGCGGCGGCACGTGCGTCGCGAATAAGAGCCACCGCTGGGTCGGCGCCAAGCTCGGGGAGGGCCCGCTGCGGCACGCGGAGCTCAACCGGTGGGCTATTTGCGAAGTCGCGCGGCGCCGCGAGGAGGGCCTCCTGCTCCTCGAACACGAGGTTGGAAATGGTGAGGTCATCGAGCAGATCGTGGCGCGCGCCGGCGACGTCGTGCTCATGCACCCGTGGGCCGTGCACGGCGGCACCACAAACTTGTTGAAGGCGCCGCGGCTGATGGCCAACGGCATGGCCCGGGTGTCGAACCCCGGGGACGGCGCCTTTTTGCAGCGGGCAGTCGGACCCTGTGACGAGGCCGCCTTCGCGGCCGGCGCGGCGTCGGTGGTCGCCCAAGACATCGTCCGCGTCCTGGGGGCCTCGCGGCGGAGCGTCGCGTACGTCCACATCCCCAAAACGGGCGGCTCGGCCGTGGAGGTGTGGTTGAGGGAGGCCTGGCCGCGGCGCGTGACGCTCAGTGGCCACCACAAGCTGACGTTAGGGGCGCACCAGCGGCGCTGCGCCGAGGCCGTCACATTGGTCACGTTACGAGAACCACTTGAACGCTTCGAGAGCACGCACGCCTACTGGGTACACGGCGCCGCGGACGAGCCGTGGCACAGAAGAGGCGACGACTGGGTGCCCGGTCTCGGCGGCGCGGCTCCGGGGTTCGACCTGCGCGACCTCGGCGGCTTCGTCGCCGCGGCACGCGCCGGCGCCATCGACCTTGAGGCCTGGGACGACTGGTTCGGCTGTGCGCCGTTCCGGCGCCAGGTCGACTGGCTGGACGGCGACGCGTCGCGCGCGATCGTCGCGCGCTACGCCTCAAATCCGGCGGTCTTTGCGGCGCGCGTCGCCGGCGCCGTCCAGTCGGCGCTCGGGGAGCCGGCGGACGGCCCGCAGATGCGCGTGGTCAACGCGACGCGGCAGCGCACACGGAGCGCGCTCGCGCCCGCCGAGGCCGCGTGGGTCCGGGAGCGCTACGCCGCCGACGTCGAGCTCTGGGCGAGCGTCAATGCTGGCGGAGGGGGATTTCGGGATGTGTGTTAAGTTGTAATTAGTACAAACGATTTAATCTTCATCTGCCGATTCCGATTCCGGGGGCAACAGCGCAGAATCGCGCACCACAATGTCGCCCCAGAGCCGGCGGGACTCGGCGGCCGCGGACGCGTCCGGCCACTGGGCCGGCGAGAGCGCCCACGACCCCCTCGACACCTCCGCAAGCAGTTGTTCCGTCGACCACACCGCGCAGCCGCTCCAGACCAGGGCCTCGAGCGCCCAGCCGGCCTCGCGGAAGATGCGCGCGCACCGCGCGATCAGCGGCACCGCGCCGACGAAGGACCGCCGCGATTCCGGTGGTTTGTCGTCGCGGCCCGGCTGCCACGGCACGACGTCGCCGACTTTTGCTCGAATAGCGGCGTCGTCCGGCGCGTCCCGGGACTCCTCGCCCCGCGTCGCAATCAACAGACCAAGCGGCTCGGAGCGGTGCACCGGGCCGCCGGAGAAAACGGCCACGCGGCAGCCCATCCGCCGCAGCCTCTCGACGGCTTTCCGCGCCGAGCGCACGTCCGCCGGCGGCTCGTTCGCCTCGCCGTCGGAGTCCGACTCCTCCTCCTCCGAGGACGCGGGCGGCTCCATCGCCGACACGGCCGAGCGAAGCCACGCGAGGCGCTTCGACGGCTCGGCCTCCTCCGCCTCGCCGTCCTCGAGCGCCTCGCCGCCGACCAGCCGCGCGCGCCGCGTGATGCTGCAGGCAACGATGGCGTCCGAGCCGTCGGCGGCCAGGCCCTTGCCGACGTAGAGGACCAGGAACACGCCGCGGTACCAGTGCCGCTGGGCCCGGGCGCGGAGCACGGCGACCATGAGCGACGCCATCGACGGCGGGCCCAGCGAAACTCGCTCGATGGCGCGCCCGACGGCGTTCCCGGTGCCGAGCGCCGCTCGAAAGCGCGCGACGAGCGAGCTCCGCCGCGGTCCGGCCGCCTCTCGCTGCGAGCGCGGACCGCCCGGCGCCGGCGCCTCGGCGGTCTCGCGCCGCGCGTCGACGGCCCGACCGGCCTCCGCGGCCCAGCCGGCCACCGCCGCGGGTATCGCCGCGGGCGCGGGCGCGGGCGCCTCGGCCGCCCGCGCTCGTTCGGCCGCGGCGTTCGCGTCCGTCGCCCACGTAAGAATCGCTTCGTCGCCCTGCAACGCTTCGGCTTCCGCCTCCGCTCGCCGCGAGGCTTGCGCGATCAGCCCACCGGCGCGCGCTAGGATCGCTCGCAACGCGTCCTCGTCGGCCAGGCCGTGCGCCGCCGGCCGATACCGCGGCGCCGTCTTGACGGCCCTTGCAAAAAATTCTCTTTCCGCGCGAGGCGGCGGTTTCGTCGTCCACTTCGCGTTGCACACGTTGCAGCGTCGACGCGCCCCGGGGAAGCGGCCCCGCCGCCACTCGGCGAGGCACGCCGCGTGCACAAATTTATGGGACCCATCGCAGGCGCACGGGGCGATGAGCCGGTCCTCGTCCTCGTCGTCCTCGAGGCAGAAGCGGCACTGGGGCATTGTGTTACGGCGATGGCGTGCGCACTTCTTGGAGAGGGCTCTCTGGGAGTTTGTGCCCAGCTCTATGGGAGTGACGCCGGCTGCAAGTTCTTCGCGGCAGCCAAGAATTACGCAGATAACGAGTAGGAAAGCGGTCCAGTCTGATGTATTTACGCTCCTGACGCGTCGTTTAGCACTGCTGGGCTGCCCAGCGCCTCCCCAAGTTGGCAGAGGGAGCGTTTGGTGCCCTGCTCTATCCATGTGAGCATGCGCCTCAAAAGCTCCACCGGCACGTCTGGGATCGATGGCGGGTAACAATAATTCAGCGCGGGTTTTGCCGTCCGCGCGAGACCTTTTTTTTGCGTTTTGCCGTACTCAAATCGTGATAGACAAGCCAGGCGTGCACACAGACACGGTTCATTGGTTACGCTGCAGCGACCAGCCGCACAGCATAGCAACCGCGCTGCATCGGCTCCACGCAGCAAGCTCACACAGCAACTCGACCACAGCACCTCACATCGCTTCAGCCGTCGACGCACAGCAACTCGACACAGCGCACGCACCACCGCATCGCTCGCACGCCGCCGACGCGAGCCCCAGCAATGGCGTCGCACGCCGCGAAGCCGACGGTCACCGTCCTCGACTACGGCGCGGGCAATGTACGATCGGTAATAAACGCGCTGGAGTTGCTCGGGTGCGACGTGAAATTGGTGCGGACCGCCGAGGACGTGCAAGCGGCGGAGATCCTCGTCTTCCCCGGCGTCGGGTGCTTCGCCGCGGCCATGGACGCGCTCACGAAGCTGGGCGTCCTGGACGCGCTGCGCGAGTACCTCCAAGACCGGGACCGGCCCTTCCTGGGCATTTGTTTAGGGCTGCAGCTCCTCTTCGCTAGTTCGGACGAGAGCCCGGGAATTGTAGGTGTGGGCGCCATCGAGGGCGCCGTGACGAAGCTTCAGCCGACAGAGAAGGTGGCCGTCCCCCACATGGGCTGGAACGAATGTCTAGCCACGAAGGAAAGCCCGCTTTTCCAGCCGCGCGAAAGATACTACTTCGTGCACTCCTTCGCCATCGACACGTGCGACCCCAAATGGGCCGCGGCCTGTTCGGACTACGGGGGCCAGCGCTTCACGTGCGCCGTCGCGGACGGGCGGCGCGCGGCGTGCCAGTTCCACCCGGAGAAGTCCGGCCAGCAGGGTTTGGCGCTCTTACGACGCTTCATGGCCTTATCGCGGTCCACGCAGCCCTCGCTCGGACCTGTTGTTACGGGCACGACAACTTTAGCACCTAGAATCATCGCGGCGCTCGACGTGCGAACGAACGACCAGGGCGACCTCGTGGTCACCAAGGGCGACGGGTACGACGTCCGGGAGAAGGCCGCGGGCGCCGCAGTAAGGAACCTGGGCAAGCCCGTGGACTTATGTGCACGATACTACGACGAGGGCGCGGACGAGATCTGCGTGCTGAACATCTGCGCCTTCAAGGGCGAGGCCGCCGGCGACCTGCCGCTATTAGGTGTCTTGCGGAAGGCGTCGGAGCGGTGTTTTGTGCCGTTGACCATTGGCGGGGGCGTGCGGGACTACACGGCCCAGGACGGGTCGCGGGTCAGCGCGCTGGACGTGGCCGACGCGTACTTCCGGGCCGGCGCCGACAAGGTCGGCATCGGCTCGGACGCCGTCAAGGCCGCGAAGCAGTACTACGCGAAGATTGCGCAGCACACGTCCATCGAGCAGATCGCCACGAAGTATGGACGGCAGGCCGTCGTCGTGTCGCTGGACCCGCGCCGCGTCTGGCTCGCGACGGGCGAGGCCGCGCCCGAGGGGGTGAATGGCGCGCCCAAACCCTTGACGGTGACGAACGGCACGGCGCGCGGCCCGAACGACGAAACGCGGTGCTGGTACCGCGCGACGACGTCCGGCGGGCGCACGGACGAGCCGATTTGCGCCGTGGCCGTGGCCGTCGCGGCCACGGCCTTAGGTGCGGGCGAGTTCATGGTCAACTGTATTGATTGCGACGGGAAGTGCAGCGGGTTTGATATTGAGCTCTTGAAGCTGGTCAAGGCCAGCGTGGCCGTCCCCGTCATCGCCTCGTCGGGCGCGGGGAAGCCGGCGCACTTCAGCGACGTGCTGAAGGGCGCGGGCGTCGACGCGGCCCTGGCCGCGGGCATCTTCCACCGGCGGGAGGTGTCCATCGGCGAGGTCAAGGCCCATGTCAAGGCGGCGGGCTACGCGGTGCGGGAGTAGGGACTAACAACTAAACACCTTAGTGATCCACACGCACGGGCTACGCGGTGCGGGGGTGGCCTCAAGAGGGAGTAACAACTAAACACCTTAGTGATCCGAGCACGAGCACTTCATCGGAAGTCGAGGTCCTTGCCCGTCTCCTTGTGTTTTATTTTTCCGTGCGAGGACCGATTTTTTTGATAGTTGCGCGAGCCGTTGTGTCGGGCGCGCCGCGTGACCTGCTTGTCCCGTTCTCTCCTTAACTTCTGGACGCAGACCTCCGGCGCGATGGGGGGCGCGACCAAATCGGCGTCCACCGTCTCCGGCGGCGGTAAAATATCCGGCGCGTCGAGGCGCGCGCGCTCGAGGAACGCCGCGCGCAACGTACCCACGTCGCCGTCGTTCTCCGAGTCGTCTTCCGGTGCCCCGGGCCGCGCGATCGTATCCTGCTTGGAACGAGACCGGCCCTCCCGCTTCCCCGGATCGCCGTCCCACCCGGACGCCCGGCACGCGCCGTCCAGATGCGTCACGTCTTCGCTAATACAGGCCGCTTCGAAATCAAAAAGGCCCTCGCCGTCGACGTCGTATTTCAATTTCATCGTGAAGAACTTGAGCAGCCCGCGCACGTCCCGCGCGAAGTAGTCCGCGGCGTTGGGGTGCTTCGTACTGATCATCTGGGGGAAGTCGATCAACGTCACGACGGACGTATTTTGTTCCACAATCAAATTGAATTCGTTTAGGTCGCAGTGCACGAGCCCGCGCGCGGCTAGTTTCTGGGCGATGCCCACGGCCTCTTCTAGCACGACTTCCGGGTCCGCCAAGCACCCGGGCGCGCCGAGCTGGTACAGGGGTAACCCTTCCGCGAGGCCCATGACGATCGCGTGCCTATTTTGGTCCAAGGGTTCGGGCACTTTTATGGACTTGTCCTCCCACAAACAGCATAAAAAGTCCCACTCCTTCTTGGCCGCTAGGCGACTCATATTCAACCAATTACCCGCCGTCTGCCGGCCCTCCAGGTAGTCGCGCTTGTCTTTGACAGCTTTGAATGACGTCTTGCCCAGGCGGTGGAGCTTGATGATCACCCTCCTATCGTCCGACGCCCGCAACCCTTCGTACACGTCGGACTCCTTGCCCTCGCCGATCTTGCGGCCGACGCTGTCTACTGCGCCCCGCGCGGTGAGCGCTCGTAAAGCTAAAACGTCGTAGCCGAACCACGTCAGCCGGTACCCGTCGTACGTCGTGTTGTCGTGGTACACCAGTTTGAACCGTAATAAGGTCGCCAGGAACTTGGCGGCGCCGCCGTGGCGCAGGCCCGAGATGCTGATGATCAATGGCACCGGCACGGCGTGGTGGTTGCGCATGCCCATCTCCACGGCCGTGAGCACGCGGTAGTCGTCCTTGGTCAGGTGGCGCATGACCTGGACGTCGAGCTTGCCCATCTTGGCCTGCTGTGCTCTCTGGTGGTTTTGGAGAATGCACACGCAGTTTTCGATGCTGGGACTCGAAATTGCTGGTGCTGTCGCACGGTACACTTTCGCTGCTCGAGAAGTTCTGCAGGCTACCACGTCGAGCAATGTGCACCAATTAAGTTCGTTTTTGGTTGCTCATTTTTTGCTCGCCGGCGGGTTTTTTCGAAGTCGTCTCCGGCTTGAGAACTCACAGGCGGAGTGGAGGAGTCTTCGCGGGCGCCCGACGAGTCTTCTTTGGTGGTTTTGGACCTGAAAAATGCTTTGCGTGCGGGTTCGCCTTTTAGGTAAAACTCGCTCGCCCAGACATAAAACCGTGTGTAACTGCGTCTAAACCCAACCAGCCGTGACCGTGCGTTACGTGAGCCAGCAGACATATACATAGTAGCCGGTCGTGCAGCGATTTGGCTCAGGACGCGTGGTGTGGCGAGCGCGGAGGCTTAGACCGGGAACGCTAGTCTAGCCCAAAGTGCGAGGCCGCTGCTGCCGAGCCGGCCACGCTGACGCCGCCGAGGTGCTGCGCTGCCACCTGGCTGCAACACACACATTTATGGTAGCCGGAAGAAGCGCACCGCAGCCAACACGCGCCGACCGCACACGGCTCACCGCCCGCCCCCGCAGGTCGACGACGCAACCATGGCCGCCAAGAAAGCCGCCGCCGCGGCGACCGCCGTGCGCTCGGGCACCGGCAAGAAGATGGTGAAGCGGCGCACGAAGGTGCACTTCTACCGGCCGAAGAGCTTCCAGCCGCCCAAGGCGCCGAAGTACGCGCTCAAGGCCGCGCCGAGCCGCGCGAAGATGGACAAGTACCGCGTCATCAAATACCCGCTGACGACGGAGTCCGCGATGAAGAAGATCGAGGACAACAACACGCTGGTGTTCATCGTCGACGTCGCCGCGAACAAGCGACAGATCAAGGACGCGGTCAAGGCCATGTACGAGATCTCCTGCAGCAAGGTGAACACGCTGATCCGGCCCGACGGCCAGAAGAAGGCGTACGTGCGGCTGACGCAGGACTACGACGCGCTCGACGTCGCGAACCGCATCGGCATCATCTAAGCTCGTTGTAACAAAATTAAAATAAAGAAGCCCGGCTGCCGGGGACCCGGATGCTTGGAGGATCTGAAATAAAGTCCGGATTAGATTACTTGAAAGGGCATAGTGAAGCATCTAGAAGGCCATGTCCGGCTGCTGGAGCACGGGCCGCGCCCGGCGCGTGAGCGCCATCTCGCGGTTCCGCTTCTGCAGCGGGCCCTCGTGGAGCGGCTTCACCCGCGTGTACCCTGAACTGCGCCGGGCGACGCCGTCCGCGACCTTCTCGAGCCGCGTCGCGATGTGCCGGTTCTCGCGCAGGATCTTGCGCGACGTCTCCTTGCGCTGGATGGCGCTGGCCGCCCGGTGGCCGCCCAGGAAGGGCCGTTGGAGGGGCCGGCGCTCGGTCTGGATCTCGCCCATGTGGCGCACGAGCATGGCGTTCTCGCGCGCGATCTTCTGCTTGGCGGGGTCCTTTGAAAGCGGGGGCCGCCGCGATTTCTGCGTGGGTCGCGGCCCCCGGAAGTCCATGAGCGACTCGTCCCGGAAGCGCTGGGCCTCGGCCTCGGCCACGGCGCGCTCCCGCGCCAGGGCCTCGGCCCCGTCCTGGCGCTTCTTCAAGCGCGCGTTGAGCTCGAGCGCGTGCTGGAGCTGCTCGATCTCCTCCAAATCCTCGGGGCCGTCCACCTCGCCGGCGTCGGCGGGGCCGTAGCCCGCGCCATCCGGAAGGTGGGCCGCCTGCGCCCGGAAGCTGGCGTTCAGCGCCAGGGCCTCCCGGTAGCGGGCCCCGTCCTCGTCCGCGCCCTCGCCGTCGGAGGGGCCGTAGCCCGCTTCATCAGGAAGGCGGGCTGCCTCGTCCCGGAGCCGCGCGTTCAGCGCCAGCGCCGCCCGGTAGCGGGCCTCGTCGTCGGCGTCCGCGTCCGCGCCGCCGGGGTCCATCGTCTCTTTTCTTAGCCGCACGGTGTGCGAAGGGCGGGCACGAGGAGGGCCGCGAAGCTGCATAACCGTGGTGCTTTTTAGCGATCCTTTGGCCCCCGCGTAGAGCTCCCTCGGGACACAACAACACTTAGCCCTCCTTCACAATATGCCTCCGTAGCGCGTCGCACCGCTGGCGGCACTCGTGTTGCGCCACGGCGTCGGGCACCAGGCCGCACACGCGATGCGCCTGGTCGAGCGTCTTCGTCGCCGCGGCCGTATCACCCACCTCGCAGAACAGGGTCGCATAGTTGTGCATGATGCCGGCGAGTTCGAACGCGACTTCGGGGTCGAGCGACGCGTTCTTAATTTGCTCAGGCGTCGCGAGCGCTTTGACTGCTTTCGCTCGAAGGGCCAGCGCCTCTTTAACACTACCTCGGTCCGTGGCCAGAGACGCGAGGCGGTCGTAGGCGACCGCGCGACTCCGGTGCCTCGGCGGCGTCGACTCGAGCGCCGCCGTCCACAGCGCCTCGGCACGACTCCGTTCGCCCGCATCCTCACACGCATTCGCCGCCGCTCGTGCGAGCGTCGCCGATGCTTCTCCAAAGCGCTGGTGCGCGCCACCCTTCGACCATACGAGCTCGAGACATTGCTCGTAGCGCGCGCACGCCGTTCGTGCGTCACCGGCGACCGCGGCGCGCTTCGCCTCCTTTACTATTTGGTTCGCCTCGCCACCGTACTTCTTCGTGGCCCAGTGCTTGTAGGCTAGGCCACCTGCTAGGCCCACCCCTGCAGCACCCACCCAAAGCCTAGCTTCGCGCGGCAGCTTTGGGAAACGCATCAGTTATGAGTCGTTACGTATAGCAGCGTTCTCATTTATACGGGATACGTCGTGCTGCAGGCACTGCAGGCACTGCTGCAGCGTGTACTTGTGATAATTAGTTTGCCAGCAAAACCCGTCTATGGCGCCCGAGTTTCTCCTAGCGCGGCGGTTGCCATGGTTTTGATCCGCCCGCCTTTGAGTTCTAACGTGCTATCGAAACTGCTATCGGAACTGTTCTCGTCTTGGGATCGCCTCGTGGATCCACACGCCTTCTCTAAACACTTTGCAGCTATCTTTTCGCTTGCGAAACCCGTTTTGGAAAGTTCCCCCAAAAGGAGGCTTCCGCCTGGAGGTCGTCGGTGCGGCCTGTCGCAATTTCGATCCGTCGCTACTTTTACAAGCTTATAACGCCCAGCGGTACGGGTTTTACGCTCGGGTTTTGCGCTTACTCCGACTAGTGCGACGCCCTGCAGCTGTAACGCGTCTCTAGAAGCAGCCGTGCTGCACAGATGCACCACCTCTATGTCTTCATTGCAGTCTCAGCCCACGCGTTCTCAGGCGTCCCGCGGAGGCATCAGGCACCGCTCCGGCAGCACGTATGCGTCCGAGCGGCCACCGCAGACGCAGCAGCGGAGCCGACGCTCAAAGAGCTCGCGAACTTCGCGGGCCCGGCGATCGTGCTGTGGATCAGCGGCCCGCTCCTGACCCTGATCGACACGTCCGCGGTGGGCCTGTGCAGCGGCGCCGAGGGCTCGGCGCTGGAGATCGCGGCGCTGGGCCCTGGCGGCTCCGTCTGCGACGGCGCGGTCTACTTCTACACCTTTTTGAACATCGCGATGACCAACTTTCTGGCGTCGGAGGCGACGGAGGAGAAACGGGACGCCGTCGTGGCGCGGGGCGCGACGCTGGCGCTGCGGAACGGGATCCTGGCCCTCATCTGGTTACGGCTCATCGCCCGGCCGTTCCTGGCCTTTTTTATCGGCGGCCGGGCGAGCGGGGCGCTCGAAGTGCAGCGGCGCGCCGCGACCTACGTGAACGTGCGCGCGCTGGGCGTGCCCTTCCTGTTGCTGGGGAACGCCCTGACCGCGGCGCTGCTGGGCGCCAAGGACTCCAAGGCGCCCCTGATCGCGCTGGGCGCGTCGGCGGGCACGAATATTGTGGGCGACTTTATCGCCGTCGGGGTGCTGGGCCGGGGCGTCCGGGGCGCCGCCGAGGCCACGGCCCTCTCGCAAGTCGTGCAGTGCGTCTTGCTCGCGAGACTTGCCGCGCGGAAGCTGGGGAAAGCGGGCGAGAGCCGGCCCCTCGCGTACGTGCGGCGCCTGCTGAAGACGCAGCGACGGTTGGAGGGCCGGTCCTTCAAGGCCTTCGCTGGGCCGGTCCTCGTCCTCGTCTTCTCCAAGCTGCTATCCTTCGGCGTCATGACGTTCACGGCGGCCCGCTTCGGGTCCGTGCCCCTCGCGGCCCACCAGCTCACGCTCACGATCTTCCTGCTCGCGTCCTTGGTCCTGGACGCCGTGGCCGGCCAGACGGCCCAGGCCTTCCTGCCGCCGCTGCAGGGCCAGGACGGCGCGCAGCGGCTGGGGCGGAAGCTGCTGAAGCTCTCGACGTGTGCCGCGTTCGCGTCGGCCGCGACGGCCGGCGCGCTCGCCTCGAAGGGCGCGCGCCTCTTCTCGGGCGACCCCGCGGTCGCGGCGGACCTCGCCACCGTCGCCGTGCCGCTGGCGGCGAGCGTCCTCCTGCACGGGCCGATCGCCCACGGCGAGGGGGTCTGCTTGGCCACGTCGGACTTGAAGTTCGTGGGCGCGTCGTACGCGATTTCAGGGGTCATATTTCCGGCGCTCGTCGGCCTGTGCGCGCCGACGAGCCTGCGGGGGGTGTGGAACGCGTGGGTCGGCTTCCAGGCCGCGCGGGCGGTGGTGCTGCAGCTTCGGGCGCGGCATGTTGTAAGGAGTTATTTAGAGATGCCCCGTGGACCGCCACGCCATCGCCGCGACTCTGATACAAATAATTATCCTACTGACGCCGAGAGCCTGGCGAGCCGTTTCTCGATGTCCTGCGCGGGAAAGGGCGCCGGCTTGAGTTCCGCGGGATCGAAGTCGACGACCTCGTCGCCCCCGCCGTCGACCGTCGCCCGCGCGGGCCCGGACGCGAGGAGCCGCTCGAAGGACCCGTCGCCCGGTTTGACGAATTGCGCTTTTTGCAGCAAATCCTGGTATTTCGCGAGCGCTGCCGCCTCTACCGCCTTCGCCGCGGCGAGCCCCGCGTCCCAGTAGTCGTCGGGTACAGCCTGGTATGACCCGTCTTTTATCTCATCCTCGAGGACCGCGTCCAAGGGCTTCGCGTGGAACGCGACCCGAAATTTCATACCGGGCGGCGTCACGCGCACCTCCCGATTCGACGCGCGGTTCCAATTCCCCCAGTTCGCTTTGAGCGCGGGTATGGTCCGCAATTTCACGGCGAGCGCGTCCAACGCCTCGTCAGACCCGAGCGCCACCTCCAAGTGCTCCCAGCCCGTCGCGTAGGCCGAGCCGGCCTTGGGCGCCGGCAATTCTAAGAGCCGGATCTTGTGGGAGCCGACGTCGAGCGGCTCCCGGAGCCGGAACACGGAGACCGGCCGGCCGCCAACCATGGCCTCGCCCAGCAGTTCGTCGCCCCGCTGGAGCGCCGCGCAGCAGGCGAGCTCGTACGCGGTCTCCGTCTCGAGGCGCCAGCAGGCGTGGTCGATCTCCGCGGTGGACTCCCAGGCGACGCCGGCCGCGCGCACGGCTTCTAGCGCTTTGCGCGCGACGGGCGCGAGCGCCTCCGGCTTGAAATCGTAGATTGGCGGGAGCGGCGGCGGGAGCGGCGGTTGGGGCTCGTCGTCGGCGAGGAGTGCGCGTGCTTGCGCTTCGGTGAGCTCTTCCGTTGCCGGATCTTCGACGAGCGCGAGCGCTTGGGCTTCGGTTAGTTCTACGTGCTGAGTGGCCATTTTGATCTCCATTTCTCAGCGAGACGGCCCAATTGATGCCGCTCCTTTTTGAACAACCGTCGACGGGTCCGCAGGAGCTTTTGATCGATTACTCAGCGCGAGACGGGCCAATTGATGCCGTCTTTTGCACAGCCGTGACGGGCTGCAGGAGCTCCTCTTATAAAAGCTGACAAGCAATTGCTGTAGGCGTATGCCTTCCGCACAGATTACATTAAGTTAGTGACATCTCACGGGTTTTTACTGCACGGGTTTCGCTGAGCACAAAATCGGAGTTACACGTCGGTACGACGCGCACTGAGCTGCGATACCTACAACCAGATAGAGAGCCGCCTCCGCGCCGGGCCGCCGACGCTGTCGCACGGCGCGCACAAAGCATGGCAGACGCGGACACAGAAGTGCTCAAACAGGCATTCCTGAAGAGCTGCGGAGCAACCGGCAGCTTGGACGCAGCAAAAGCCGCAGCATTAGCGTTGGGAGACGAGCCGCTCGCGAGCGTCCGCGCGAAGAACGGCGGCGGCGCCCTGCACGTCGCGGCCTTCGCCGGGCAGCTCACCACTGCGCAGTGGCTGGTGGAGCAGGGCGTGCCCGTGGCGGGCACCGACGGCGGCGGCGGCACGCCCCTGCACGCGGCCTGCTTCGCGGGCAACCTGGAGGTCTGCGGCTGGCTCGCGTCCTCGGGCGCGGACCTCGAGGCCGCCGACGGCCGCGGCGCGCGGCCACTGCACGTCGCCTGCTTGGCCGGGCGCGAGCAGGTCGTGGACCTGCTGCTGCGGCGGGGCGCCCTGAAAATGGGGAAGACGCGCGACGGCGCGACGCCCGCCGCCTTGGCCCACAAGGCGGGTCAAATGAAATGCGCGGACCTCGTGGACAATTTTAAGCGGCCGTCGAAGGCGGCGCCGGCAGCGGCGGCGCCCGCGAAGCGGCCGCGGCCCATGGCCGCACAACCGGCCCCCGGCTTCTTCCCCGCGCCGCCCGCGCCGCCGCCGCTCGGCTCCCTGCAGGCGCAGATGCTCGGCGTCGGCCGAATGCAGCCGCCGCCCGCGGGGCCGGCGCTCGCCGCGGCGGTCGGCAGCGTGCCCGAGGTCTACGCGCCGCCGGCCACCGTCTGGCGCCTCGGCGTGACGCCCTCCCAGGCCACGGACACCTTCGTCCCAACCTCGGCCAAGGCGCAGAACGACACGGCGCGCGAGCACATGGCCCAGCAGGCCATGGAGAAGATGGGCCGGCGGGGCGTGGCGAAGCGCGTGCCGACGTGGCTGGCGCCCGGGGACCGCCTGTTGTGAGTAAGTGTTCGTCGTCGACCTTGAACGCCGGGGCGTCGCGTCGATGGCGCAAGTCGTGCGCTTCTCCGTCGGCCCCATGCGGTACAAGGCGATTACAATTGAGACACGCTTGACCGGACGTCAGAGACGTGTAAGCGGTGCGCGAGCGCAAAGCCTAGTAGGTTCCTGAGCCTAGTTGAGCCTCTCACAAACATGTACAGCGCGTCTCGAAGCGCCATACAAGCTGGTACAAGCTCGCAGCGGTCAAAGGGCAGCTCGAAAAACGACTCGTAAGCAGCGGGCAGCACGACACATCTGCGGGCACATAGCCGCCGCGGGCAGCCCTAAACACCAAGCGCTACGGAACGCAGCAAAACGCAGCAACCATGGCCACCATGGGCGCCTCCCACAAGATCGTCTACCCCGAGAAGTTCTTGAAGGCGCAGGCGAAGAGAGAACGGGAATTGATCGCGGCCGCCGGGAACGTCCTGCGCATCCGGGACAGCTACGCGAAGACGAAGGCGCGCCAGAACCAGCAGCGCGACAAGAAGAAGACGTCGCTCAAGCTGACCGGCTGGAAGAATGGGTACACGATCCAGAAGGAGCCCGAGGGCGCGCTGCGGCCCTCGGACCGGCAGTACGACATCCGCGTCTACTCGCTCCAGGACAAGTGCCTGTGGACCATGCCGGAGCTGGGCGAGTGGTACAACGCCTACGCTAAGCCCGAGCCGGTGGAGGCGCGCGACCCCCTCCGGGGCGGCTACCTGGTGCCCCGCGAGCCGGAGCCGGCGCACGTACAAACGCGCCGCCCGCCGCCCCGGGCCGCGGCACCACCGACGCTGCCGCGCATGAAGACGCCGGCCTACCATGATTGGGAGGCGAATTTGCAACAACAACGCTACAACGCGGAGGTCGCCGTCCAGGAGGGCAAGTTCTACCCGCCCCAGGAGCCGGGGCGCGCGCGAGGCTACCGCGCGGCGCCGTGGATGGACCGGCCCGAGTAATAAGTACACAAAAATACAGTTAGGCCCACGTGCGCGGCCCCGTCCGGCACGTCGCCGTCGCGAGGTTTTCGACCTGGCGCAGGACGTCCGGATGATCTTCAGCATACCCGTGCGCGATCAGGATGTCGTGCACGTCCCGGAAATGCCTTTGGGCCTCGTCGAAGTCCTCCTCGTAGTAGGCCAGGAGGCCGAGGTGCTCCCGGACCACCGTCGTAGAAAATGCCTTGCCCCCCTCGTGCGTCGTCAGGATGCCGAGCGCCCGGTCGAGCTCGTGGCGGCAGCCCGCGTAGTTCTTGTCCAGCAAGTGCGCGTAGGCCAGCGTCACCAAAGCGGGCACGAGCGCGACGCTCTCCACCGGCGTCGTGTCCACGGCCAGGAATGCCTCCGTGGACGACGGGGCGTGCTTGGGCACGCCCGGGCGCAGGTTCGGGTCGTGGAGCGTCGCGAGCAGGGCCACGACGTGCTCCAGGAGGGGCAACGCCTGGTTGATGTCGCCCCGCTGGAGCGTGTGCAGCGCCAGGTTCCTGAGCGGCACCAGGACCGAATCGAAGGCGTCCCGCGGCTCGGCCGGGTGGAACGCGGCGCCCCGCCGCGCCTCGTGGGCCACTTTTAGGGCCTTGGCGAAGGCCGCGCAGGCGTCGTCGTGCTCGCCGCAGCGGTGGCAGGCCGCGCCCAGGTTGTTGTACGCGGCCGCCGTCAACGCGTGCTCGCCGCCGTAGTGCGTCGCGCATAAGAGCGCGGCCCGCTCGAGCGTCCGGCGGCACCCGATGAGATCGTCCGCGGCCACGTAGGCCCGGGCGAGCCTCTGGAGCGTCGGGACGAGGCCGTGGTACTCTTTTCCAAAAGCGTGCTCCTTGAACGCGAGCGTTCGCAGCGCCGTCGAGACGCCGTCGTGGACCGGCTCCGCCGCGAGGCGCGGGACCTCCACAGTTTGTCTAGTCGTGTCGAACTGCCGCAGGAAGGCCGCCACGGCCGTCTTGCCGCGCGCGTCGGCCACCTCCGGGGGCGTCGAGTCCGTGTCGTCCACGGCCCCGACGTCGGCGCCCGCCTCGATGAGCCCCGCGCAGGCCTCCCGAGACCCGAAGGCTGCGGCGAGGTGTAGCGGACACCGCCGCTGCGGGTCCCGGGCCTTGGGATCGGCGCCCCGCGCGCAGAGGAGGCGCACGCAGGCCGCGTGGCCCCCGCGCGCCGCGAAGAAGAGCGGCGTCCAGGCGGAGTCGGGGTCGCGCCGGTGCACCTCGGCATGACCGTGCAGGTCCAGCATGTAGGCGAGTTGATCAACGTCGCCGTGCTTGGCGTAGTGCGCGGCCTTCCAGACCTCGTCGTCGACCGTCCGGGGGTTCGCGCGATAGGTCCGCTTGACGCCCGCGTCCACCGCGTTCGCCAGCTTCGTCCGCGTCTTGCGGAACGCCGTAGTCTTGGCGTGCTGCTTCTTCGCAAAGGCCTCGTCGAGCTCCGTTGCCTCGTCCGCGGCTGCCCGCTCGAAGGCTTTGCCAGAAACCTGGGTCCAGTACGCGGCCTCCATGGTTTTTAACTTGCGCGCTTGCGTCGCGGCCGCGTCCTTGCGGCCGACGCGCCGCAGCGTCGCCACGGCCTGGCGCGCCCGGTCGAAGCGCTTCGGTGCGCTTTCGAGCCCCGCGCGCCGCGCACTCGTGCGCCGCTGCGCCACGTCCCTGTCGCGCGCTCGTTGTTCAGCGTCATGGCTTGCGCGGCGCACAGCCGCGCCGGCGGCAAAGGCGTCCTCGGCCGCCCGGAGCGCGACCGTCCGCGTCCGGCGCTCCTGCTCGATGTTCCATTTGAGGGGCGCCAGCGCGACGTTCGGGGCCTCATTAGTGCCGTCGAGGGCCCGGCGCAGCGACTCGCGCGCGCCGGGGCTATTGGGAAGGGGCGACAGCTCGCGGGGCGACCGGGCGGGGCTGCCCGGCACAAGTGGGGTGCCGCCCATGGCCGAGGGGCTGCCCGGCACAAGTGTGGTGCTGCCCATGGCCGATTGTCGAATGTGACTACTGTCCGCGTTAGAGTAACGGCAGGAGTACCATGTTAATGCGTTTTGTGAGAGCGCGTCGTCGGGCTAGCAACCACTGGGGCGTCTTGGCTAGGGCGCAATGTGATCTAGCGCCGGCGCGCTAGCTATAGAATAAAACCCGTATATAGACATTTGTGCTGCGCAGGCGTCCCAGGCGCCCGGCGAGTGGTCCCGGGGCCTCCCGATCACGGGGCCGAGAGCTCCGAGCGGTGCCCTTTTTTCACTTTTGATTGGTTGGTGCTGCCGCTGCCCGCGGCTGTGGCAGCCCCCCTGCTGCACCGCATTGGCGCAGGGATGCACTGATCACGACGAACCGTCGACGCACCAATCGCAGAGGCAGACGGACGGCACACCTCCAGGGAGCGGCCTGCCTGCGGAAAGGCTAAGGCTGAACGGTTGCCTGAGTGCGCCCGAGCGCATCGAGCCCCAGGATGCCCTGGCAGCTCGACCCGCGCCACATCGAGCCGCCGCGCGAGCGGGGCCGCGTGCTGAGTCGCAGCGGCGCCTTCCCGGCGCGCCCGGGCAGCGACGGCGGCAGCCGCGAGTCCTCCGCGACCCGAGCCCGCTTCCTGACGAACAGCACGCAGAACGAGCTCGTCGCGGCCGCGCGTTACAAAGAGGCGACGCACTGGACCGACCCGCCTGTCGCGCCCGAGCCGGCCACCTACACCGGCAACTACTTCCCGCAGGACACCGAGGACGGCCCGGCCGAGACGCGCGGCAGCTACTTCACGCGGGACACCCAGGACGAGTTCGTGCGGGCCGCTCGGTCGTCGCGGGACGCGGACGGCCACGAGGAAGCGAAGGCCCGCGACTTCCTCGTGGTCCCGGAGAAGCCGAAGAGCGACCTCGTCGTGATCCACGTCAAGGACGAGGCGCGCAAGGTCTCGCGGGACTTCGCGTGCGACCGCCAGGTCTTACTGCGGGAGATGCGGTACTTCAGGAGCTACCTGGGCGCCGACGCCGAGGGCTTCGAGGACCTCGACATCAGCGTGCACTGCGACGTGCACATCTTCGAGTGGCTCGTGCAGTGGATCCACGCACCAAGTAAGCCGCCACCCCTCGACGCGTCGTCCGTGGTCTCCATCCTCATCTCCAGCGAGTTCCTCGAGATGGCGCTGCTCGTGGACCACTGTTTGACGTTTATGGCGGCGACATTGCAGGAGATCCTGGGCCTGCCCATCGACTTGTCCTGCATGTCGGACGCGCTCGTGCAGCGCCTGGCACAGCTCTGCCCCGCCGACGCGCTAAGTACTCTCGCGGACCCCAAGGCCAAGCTGCTCCCCAAGCTATTCAAGCGGCGGCTGGAGCTCGACTTCCGGCACCGCAAGGACGCGGCGACCACGCAACAAATTCTGAAGTGCCGGCACTGCGCCGCGCTGTACCCGGCGTGGGCCCAGGACAGGTTGCCCTGTCCCCGCGCGCCGCCGCGCATTGATAGGAGAGGGCGGCTGTGCACGCGGCACGAGCCCGTGCTCGCGAAGTGGTCCCTCACGGAGCACGTCGGGGGCCTGCACGCCGGGGGCATGCCCTGGGAGGCGGTCTACTGGGCGATGTGGGGGGCGACGCACGTCTTCCGGTGCACGGCGTGCCTTTCGTGGTTCGGCGCCGCGGACCTGGACGAGTGCCGCTACCACGCCGAGCCGATGCGGTTCGACGGGGACCCGCTCCGGGGGCGGTACGCCTGCTGCGGCGCCGAGTGCCGCCGGTTCACGGCCGGGGCCACCGCGCGGGGCTGCGCCGCGCGGCGGCACGCCATCGACCCGACCGGCGGCTCGGCGACGCCCGCGACGCTGGCGCTGCTCGCGAAGCGGGGGAGCGCGCTCGCCGCCGCCGCGGCTCGCGACGCCGAGGCGCCCGACGAGCGCGCGTCGTCGTCCGAGCCCA
>Ga0302122_10000556_pt1 | contig 23122 bp, 18 predicted proteins | sample CB21_SCM_MG_FD_203115 | JGI IMG/M metagenome (GOLD analysis project Ga0302122, IMG submission 203115) | Marine microbial communities from Western Arctic Ocean, Canada - CB21_SCM | ecosystem: Environmental > Aquatic > Marine > Oceanic | place: Canada: Western Arctic Ocean | collected 2017-09-28
GCCAGCGCCCGGGCGCCGCCCGCGTCGACGCGGCGCGCCGGTGGCGCCACCGGACGAAGCGCCGGCGGTCCTACCGCGCGCCGGACGGCAGCCCTTGTAGAAAAACGGACGTTGCTCGTGCGGCTCCAGGGCATCGTCAACGAGGAGCAGGCGCTCCGCGGCGGTGGCGCGACGACGCGGCGGTCCACCGCGCGGTCCTTCACCGCGCGGTCCTTCCGGACGCCGCACGCGCCGCGGCCGTCGTCGGCGCGGTCCGTCGCGACGAACGCCTCCTACGCGACGGTCGGCTCGCGCGCGGGCCCGCCGCCGCGGCCGCGCGGGATACGGATACCGCAGCTGCGGCTCTGAGCTGTGTAAGATATTTTAACAAGACCAGTCCCTTACAGCGAGAAGACGCTCGGCGCGGCCGCGTGGCGCACGGGCGCCTCGGCCGCGGCGGTCTTCCAGGCGAGCTTCGTGACCTTCTTGTCCGCGCGCCGGGCCGCGTTCGAGGCCTTCGTCTCGGCCTTGCGCGCCTTCTTCTCGAGCTCGTTCTCGCCGCGGCGCGAGACCATCGTCGCGCGGGACGCCGTCGACGCCGCGTACGCCTCCGCGGCGTCAGCGTCGGCGCGGAGCCGTGATGCCCGGAGGGCCGCGCGCGACGGCGGCGGCCGCCGCCGCGGCGTCGTCGCGCCGAGCACGCTCGGCCGGTTGTCGAGGTTGCTGAGCGTCGTCAGCACGGTCTCGCAGTCGAAGCGCGCCTCGCAGGCAAAAGCTTGTGCGTCCTCCTCGGCGTAGAACGCGTCCAGGCGCTCCTCGGCGTCCTCGTCGTCCGAGACCTGGTCGTTGATGGCGCGCCGCGGGTCGCGCTTGTGGAACGCGAACGTCGCGTCCTCGGGCCGCGCGCGCGCGTCGATGGCCTCGTCGAGCATCGCGTCGAGCGCCACCGCGTCGTCGAGCTGGATGCGGTCCGCATCCAATTCCTCGTCCTCGTCCTCCTCGTCCTCCTCGTCGGACGACCAGTCCGCGAGCGCCGCGTCGAAGGCCGCGTCGTCGGCGCCGTGGGCGCGCGGCGGCGCCGCGTCGAAGGAGGCGTCGTCCCCGTCCTCGTCTGCGTCACCGCCGCCCTCGGCCGCGGCGATGAGGCGCGCGACGTGGGCGTCGAAGTCGAAGGCCTCGGGCTCGTCGTCCGCCGGCCGCGAGGCGTCCACGACGAAGTCGTCCAGCAGCTCCTCGCAGTCCTCGAAGGCCGCGTCGTCGAAGAGCGTGTCGCGCACGTCCGCGTCCATGAGCCGGTCGTCCAGCGTCACGGCCTCGACGGCGCGGTCGAGCTCCGGCTCCGTGCCCGGCAGCGCCTCCGGCGGGAGGACCATCGACTTCGAGACGGCGCCGCCGTCGGCGCTCACGAAGACGCCGCCCCCGCCGCTGCTGAGGTGGCGCTCGTAGTCGTAGCCGTCGTCGGCGAAGCCCGACCGCGCGATGCGCGCCTTGCGGTGCTGCGGGGTCGGCTCCTGCGCGAGCAGCACGCGCTCCGACGGCCGGTCCTCCAAGCCGAACGCGCCGTCCTGCTGCGAGCGGTGCACGACGTTGAAGGTCGTGGCGGCCTTCTTGTCGAAGAAGCGTTTTTTCTTGCCGCCGCCCATGTTTGAGGTTGTTGTAGGTGCGTGTGCTGTTGTCTCGGTTATTCAGCCTTGCGTGACTGTGTCTATTCAGCGCTCCAGTGGCGTACTGCGCAACTGAGTCTCGGCTGTCAACCGATCTAGCCTGCTGTTTAAACGTAAGCTGTGTCTCGGCCACTCCAGCCGTACGCAAAAGCTCTCCGGCTGATTTTCGCCCACTGAAACCCGTGCAAAAAAAGAACCCGTCACCTTCGATTTCGCTTTTGCCCAGCGCGGCCTTGCTATCTCTCCATCGTGGTGCTTTTTCAACGTTTTGTTATAACGAAGCGAGCCGGAAGCGCTGCGTGATAAGAACGCGTCCATTTCCCTTGCATCCTGACTGCATAGCCGGCACAGCTGCTACGCAAAGAGGAAGGCCGTACAGATCAGCAAGTGGTCGATAAGCCATAGAGATCCTAACCATGTCGCACCGCGACTTCGCGCGGCCCGGCACGAACATCAACACGGTCGAGGGCAACAAGGCCGGCGGCCGGGCGGCCAAGCTCACGCGGCAGCGGGAGGAAGACCAGAAGGCCTACGAGGAGAAGCGGGCGCAGATCGAGGCCGACGCGGCCAGGGGCCTGGGCCACATCGACGACAAGTTCGACAAGACCATTCTGAACACGGTGCTCTCGGGCGGCGGCCTCCAGACGGCGGCCGAGTACAAGGCGGCGCAGAGCCAGCCCGTAGTGCACGCCGCGCCGCCCGTGGCCCCGCCCGCCAAGACGAAGGCCCCGGACGCCCGCGCCGCCAAGCGCGCGAAGACGCGGCAGATCGCCCAGCTCTCGTTCGGCGACGCGTACGGGAACGAGGAGGAGGAGGAGGCGCAGGCGCCGCGGCCGACGTCGCTGAAGTGCCCCGACGTGGACACCGCGTTCCTGCCGGACGCCGCCCGCGACGCGAAGAAGGCCGAGCGCCGGACCGCGGCCGCGGCGGAGTGGCGCGCGGCCCAGGAGCGGGCCAAGCAGGCGCCCCTCGAGGTCGTCTACTCGTACTGGGACGGCGCGGGCCACCGGCGGACGCTGACGATCGAGCGCGGCGCGACCATCGCCGCGTTTCTCGAGCGCGCACGGGACCAGCTCTCGGCCGAGTTCCCGGACCTGAAACGCGTCGCCGTGGCGAACCTCATGTACGTCAAGGAGGACTTGATCGTGCCGTCGCACTTCTCGTTCCATGATTTGATCGTGGCGAGGGCGAGAGGCAAGTCAGGGCCGATGTTCGATTTTTCCGCGCGGGAAGACGTACGGCTCGTTGGCGACGTGCGGGTCGAGTCGGACGCGTCGCACCCGGGGAAGGTGTGCCTGCGCGGTTGGCACGAACGCAACATGCATATCTTCCCGGCCTCGCGTTGGGAGCAGTACGAGCCTGGCGTCGACTACGGCGCGCGCAATCATGATGCGCTTAAAGCCGCAGACCTGTGATCGCATCCGCAGCCGACGTCCTGGTAACTTATGCTTGTGCCTCGTTAGATAAACTCGATTGTTATTCGGGGTGGAAGGGTGCTTATCCGAATTGTCAGGAAAGCGTCGTCGGTCGTATCGTGAATTAACAACATCTGAATATCGCCCGCTGGTGTGCTTCAGAGAGCAGGCCTCGGCGAGCCGCCCTCGTGCCCCGGCAAACCGTCGTGCGGAATGCGACGCGGGTCAAACGGCGGCCGCATGGGATAAGCCGGATCCAGCGGCGGTGGCGGCGCGCCGTACGCGTGTCCGGGTGGCCGCGGCATCGCGTAGCCAGGAGGCGCCGGCGCGGGCGCGCCATACGCGTACCCGGGCGGCCGCGGCATCGCGCGGTACGCCGCCGGCGGCGAGCTGTAGCCGCGAGGCGGCCGCATGGGATACGCCCCGGGGACCGGCGGCAGCGGCATCGCGGGGTACGGCATCGGCGGATAAGTCCCCGGAACCGCGTAGCCGTAGCCTTGAGGCGGAAATGGCGACAGCACCACGGGTGGCGCGCGCGGCATCGGCATCGCGGGCAGCATGTAGGCGTCGGCCGGCGGCGGGGGCCGCCGCCGCCGCGGCGGGACCGCCGACGGCGCCAGGAGAGCCGGGCCCTCGGCGGCGCCCGGTTCGTTGAGCACCTGCCGCTTGCCGTCCTCGAACTCGGCCTGCGAGATGCTCCCACTCGCGCGGAGGTCGCGCAACCGCTCGAGCCGGCTCACGACGTCGCTCGGCGCGCCCGGCGGCTCGTCCGGCTCGTCCGGGGCCGCCCGGAGCTCCGTCGTGTGGTGGGCGTATGAGCAGGCAATGCCGTAGGGGCAGGAGCCCGCCGCGTGGCGGCACATGCGCGTCTTGTACTTCGCGTCCGTCCGCACCGGCGGCTGGCGCACGTACTGGAGCTCCTCGACCGTGTGCGCGTACTGGCACCGGCCCTCGGCGTAGAAGGGGCACTCGGCGGAGGAGTAGCGACAGGGCTTCGTCTTGTACTCGGGCAGCCACCACCGCGCCTGCGGCGGCCTCAGCTCCGCCTCCTCGTGCGCGAAGAAGCAGCGGCCCGGGCCGTAGGGGCACTTGTCGCCGTAAATGCACATGCGTGTCTTGTATTGCCGCTGCTGCTCGAAGGGCTCGGCCTTGGCGTCGCCGGTCTTTGGGTGGGTTTGCGTGAGCGAGAAGGCCGCGAAGTCCGCCGGGAGCGACGTGAGCGGGTCTTCTTCGTCTGCTTGCGGCGGTGGTGCGTCGTCGTCGTCCGACGTTGGCGGATCCGTGTGCGGCGGCGGACCGTCGTCCGACGCTGGCGGATCCGTGAGCGGCGGCGGGTCGGCGCTCGACCCAGAAGTTGCAGTTTCCATTGTCCTTAAAGCTGGCTGTTGCGCCCGCCGCGGCGCGGTTCCGTTGCGGTCCTCTGGCTGTACGGAGTCCGACATATTTTCACTTACGCTGTGTCGAATGCTAAAGTTCTGACTTGATGTGCCCTGGTTGCTACACCTCACGCGACACGCGCAGCGATCCAATGGCACGCGCAGCGATCCAATGGCGTATCATTAGACGCACCGCAGCAGGTGCTGGCATCTTTCTATACCGTGTTTGCATAAGTTAAGCCCAGTTCTAAAGCCCTGACGATCGAGAATTGAGACTATATGATCCCTCACATTGCCCGTCCCTAGAAGAGTCTTATACTGATGTGACTCCGCTGCAGGGCTCCCTCCGGCAGAGAGCGGGTGAAGATATTTTTGGTAAAACCCGCAAGATATTTTTGGCAACTAGTGTTCCACCTATAAGAGCCCCTTCCCGGTCAATGCTTCTCCTCTGGCCCCTCTGGACGTATAGCGAGGAGAAGTCCTGCGGTTGCAGCTGCGGTTCCTTCGAGCTCGAGTTCGGGTTTTGCAGCCGGAGAAGTTGCCAACGCAGTCTGCCAGTGGTGGTTGGTCGTCGTGGTATCGATCGTGCAGCAGGACGATTGCAGTCCAGGCGGTTCGTGCAGCGCTTTCGGTCGAAAAGGACAGCTCCCGCTGGACGTGGCAGCTCCTGACTCTCTAGCAATCGATTACAGCTACGAGTGAATACATTTTCGACGCCAGCCACCGCGACAGCCACACACACTGGTTACGCGGCAGACGATGTGGCGCCGCGCCCTGCTCACGGGCGGTCGCCGATACATCAACGTCTACAAGCCCGGCGACGTCGTCCGCCTGAAGAACCGCCGGTGGAAGAAACGCGTCGACGGGCAGCTCGCCGGCGCGGAGGCCCAGACGGCGTGGCAGGCGTCGGTGGCCGTGACGAGCGGCGTGCAACTCAAATTTCGCGACGATGGCGTGCTGGACTGGTGTATTTGGCACGCAGGTAACGCTGGGCGTCGTCTTCGTCGGCCTGCCGTGGGCCTATTACGCCTCTCTGGACGCGACGAACATTCGCGCGGGCTCGGGCGCGAAGAAGGAGGCCCTCCAGCAGACGGTCTACGACAAGCGCCTCGACCGGCGACGGGGGCTAGAAGAAGAGCAGGCGCGGAGCGAGGGCAGCTAAGCGGAGATGTGGACCGGGTTGCAGTTAATTATAGCACATGTGTCATCGAGGCGCCCGCAGCAGGACGTCCGCCAGCCCGCCGAGGTCGCCCTGGAGCCGCTGGCGCGCCCCGCCGGTCTCGCGCTGCTGCGCCGCGATGGCACCGCAGACGTCGGCGTACTCCGTCCGCGCGACGGCCCGCGGCGCGCCCCCCCCCCGCAGCGTCTTGTAGGACCGGCAGTAGCGCTGGCCGCGGCGGACGCCGCCGCACTGCGTCTTCATGGAGAAGCCGTAGGCCGTCGCGCGCTTGAAGACCTTGGCGTGCCACGTGTCGAAGTCGGGCATGGAGAAGTGGAGTAATGTAAGGGGCGTCCGCGCGAAGAAGCGGTCGAAGTTGCGGTTGTCGATCATGGCGTCCTGGGAGCTCGCGTTGTCCCGCCGGACCCGCCCGAAGTGGTTGCCCTGGTCCGTCCCCACGAAGTCGGGCCCGCCCCTAAAAAAAGTCTTGGCCATGGCGGTCTGCGTCGGCGGCGAGAACGCGCGCACGACCGCGGGCCGCCGCTCAATGAAGGTGGCGCTGTTCGCCGGCGGGGCGGGGCACGCCGCGACGCGGCTCGCGAACTTGAACTTGCGCGGCTCCGTACTATCCGCGGCCGCCGCGAATGCCCGCTGGATGCGCTGAGGGTCGGCGACGAAGCCGGCACTCGTCTCCAGCACCACGAACTCGTCCACGTCCAGCGGCACCAGCAACTTTGCCTCGTGCGCCCTTTCGCGCATCGCGCGGCTCAGGGCCTCGGCCTTCTCGCCGAACGCGCCAGAGAACGTCTCGACCGTCACGCCCCTCTTCGCGTAGGCGTCCAGCAGCGCGAGCACCTTGGTGTTCGTCGACGCGTGGTCCACGACAATGACGTTGCCGCACCCGAACACCATACAATGCCAGCGCAGCCAGTCCCCGAGCAAGAACTCCTCGTCGCGGTGGAACGCGAACACCTTGGCGAGCGGTCGCTGCGGCGCGGGCGGCGCGGGCGGCGCGGTCGCGCTCGAGACCGCGTACACGGCGCCCGCGCTCGCGAGCACCAGCGCGAACTCTTTGAGCCGCCGCCGCCGGCCCCTCGGCCGGGCCTCCTTGCGCAGGCCCGCCTCGACGTCGTGCCGCGCGGGCGGCGTCCGGCGGTGCATGGCTCTGTCAATTCGACAATAAATGCATCTCTTCCTACCCAACTTGCAGTGATTTTGATCGGATGGCTGTTTTTGGTGCTTGAAACCCGTCATAAAAAACCGTCACATAACCCATATTAACGCATGCCCGTGCGAAACTCCGTAAAGGCTCAGCTTTGAAGACGCACGCATGCAGAGCTGCTCCTGAGCTGTGCCACAGCGGTGCATTTGTTCTAATTGAGTTCTACCGCTGCTCACGGTGAGCACACGCCACTGACGCCAGCCGTGCCAGTCAATGCACAGCGGTGGTGCTCGTCCATGAGGGCACCGAGGCGGCAGCACCCCCCGCGCCGCCGTGCGCGCAGGCGGCGGTGCGCGACGCGCTGCGTGCTCGCGCTGTTCGTGGTCGTCGCCTCGGTCATGCTGTTCGCGCAATTCCGCGGCGGCGACGACGACGCGTCGCGGCCTCCCGACGACGTGCGAAAAGCGCGGCGGCCACGCCAGGCCGCCGGGCTCCCGGCGGAGACGACCGCGCGGTGGCTCGTCGCGATGCGCGAGCAGGAGGAGCGGGCGTCGGCGGCGCGGCGCGAAGCCGCCCGCCCGTAATTGTTGTGTATTATTCTATAGCGCACGAGTTAGACAAGGGGGCGAAACGGGCCTAGACCCACGTCGCGTTGAGGCCCGAGTGAACGATGCGGCGGAAGGCCTCGTTGAGCGTGTCGTCCTTCTTGCAGAAGCAGAAGCGCGCGAGCGAGTCCGTGATGTGCCGGTGGCCGAAGGAGAAGAAGGCCGAGGCCGGGATGGCCGTGACGCCGGCGCGCTCGCAGAGCTGGCGGCAGACCGCGAAGTCCCGCCGGTCGCGCAGCGGCAGGTCCTCGGGCGCCTCCCAGAGCGGGAACTCCGTGGGCACGCCGATCTTCGACGTGTCCGCCAGGAGGAAGTAGCCGCCCTGCGGCGTGATGGGCGACAGGCCCGCCGTCCGCAATAAGCGGCACAGCTTGTCGCGCTTCGCTTGGAGAGTAGCCGTCAAATCTTCAAAATACCCGAACTCCGCGGCCTTGTCGAAGGCGATGGCCGAGGCGATCTGCAAGGGCGTCGGCGTCGAGAAGTTGGAGGCCTGGTGGACCCGCACGAGGGGCGCGATCAATGGCTCAGGCCCCACCGCGTAGCCCACGCGCCAGCCCGTCGCACTAAACGTCTTGCCTATCGAAAACACAGAGATGGTGCGCTCGAACATGCCCTCCACGCTCCCGATGTGGTGGTGTTCTAGGCCATCATACACCATCGATTCGTAGACCTCGTCCGACAGCACCAACAAACGCGGGTACTTCTTCACGACCCTGGCAATGCCCTCCAGCTCTTCGCGAGAAAAAACCTTGCCCGTCGGGTTGTGCGGCGTGTTCAGCACCAACAACTTCGTCCGCTCATTTAACGCGTCGTCTAATTCATCAAGATCCAACTTCCAGTCCGCGGCCGTGTCGGCCCAGTCCGCCCGCAACGGCACGCCGATGGTCTTGGCGCCCATCAAATCTGCCGCTATTTTGGGCGCGTCGAAGTAGGGCTCCACGCAGACGACCTCGTCGTCCGGGTCCACGAGCGCGACGAGGGCCGAGAAGATGGCGTTCGTCGCGCCGCCCACGACGCCGATCTCGGCGTAGGGGTCGATGCTCCGCCCGAACTTCGGGGAATAGCGCTCCGCGAGCCTTTCCACGAGCCGCGCATGGCCGGCCGGCCGCGAGTACTGGTTGTAGTCCGCCCGGATGGCCTCGACGGCCGCCTCCTTGACGAAGTCGGGCATGGGGTAGTCGGGGAAGCCCTGGCCCAGGTTCACGGCGTTGTGCTTGTCCGAGAGGGCGCTGAACTCCGCGAAGACGCTCGGCTCGGTCCGCCCCATGCGCACGCTGCTCAGGGGCGACTGCACCTGGGGCCGCTGCGCGAGCGTCGGGTCCGCGTCGAAGGAGAAGCGGACGGCGTCCGTCGTGCTCAGCGCCGCGCGGCGGCCGCCGCGGACCCGGCCGGCCACCGTACGGGCGCAGCGCATGACTGCAGCGGCTTGGCACCTCTACCGGCACACCGTGGGCGAGCAAAAATGAAGAGTTCGCAGAGCACCTGCACGGGTCGTTCACTATATATTTGCGAATTTATCGGCTGACTTTGGTGAAACCCGAATTGACATTAAAAAGCGCACGATCTCTCGTTTCGCGTCCGGAGCGACGCAGTTCGCACCTGCAAAGCTCCAAGCGGCGGTCAGCTCCCACCTTCACTACTGCCCAAAAATGCCCCGCCGCTTTTTCGCCGTCGCTCGACGCCATTCGCCCCACTCCGAGGTCCACTGGTATGCTCGTATTCGATTTTAGGTTTAAAAGTGCCCCGAGCCGCCGTCCTCGACGTCCACGGTCATTTGCCCCACGGCACCCTCGACGTCCACGACGATGGCCTCGTCCGCCAGGCCGCACGTGTTCTCGTCGAACTGCAGGCGGATGAAGCCCGACTCGCCCCAGGCCGTGGACCACGAGTTGCGCACGATCCAGTAGGGCTCGGCGCCGCTGCTGTCGAAGCCCACGATCTGGACGCAGTGGTCTAGATCGAGGTAGGACGAGGAGCAGGCCGACGCCTTCAGGACGCCGCCCGTGTAGTCGTCCCAGAGCCCCGCGTCGACGCAGATCGAGACGGGCGTCGTGCGTACAACGTCCGCCAGCGTTGTGAGGTCCTGGTCCTCGCACGCGTCGTCGCAGGGCGGCGTCGCGAAGCTATAATCGCCCACGGCCGCCGAGGGGCCCAAATAGTAGCCCTCGTGCTTGAGCACATCCAAGTCGCGATCGCAGTCCTCCGTGCACGCCGCGTAGAGGCACTCGGCCTTGGGAATAAGACCTTGGGTATAAGGCCAGAAGGCCGCCGGCGCCAACCCGACGGCGTCCTTCATCACTTCAAACGCCGACGTCGTGTCGCCGCCCGCGCAGCCGAAGACCTCCATACTACTGCCGCCGCAGGACGTCGCCTGCTGCGCGCTGAAGACCGTGGGGGTTCCGCCGCTCAGGAAGAAGGCCGTCTCGACCTGCTGCGTGGCCGAGAAGGCCCAGCACGAGCCGCACTGGCCCTGGTTCTTCACGGGCGTGAGCGCGCCGTCGATTGAACGCCAGTCGACGCTCGTGGATGTGGTGAAGTCCGCGCCGCGCGTCGCGGCGGCCTGTTTCAGCTTGGCCGCGTCCGCGAGGCGGTGGCTGGCCATGTACGATGCGGCGCGGCCGCGGCCCGCGCGCCCGCGCGGGAAGACTTTCGTGCCCGGCTTTCTATCGCTCGCCGGCGTCACCCCAAACACGCGGCTCCCGTGGGCCAGGTTCCGCTTATCTAATTCAACAATGCGCTCCTCGAACCAGCCCTGCCGTTGGGCGTCCTCCTCGGTACCATAGCTCTTGCCGTACCATTGTTTGAACACGGCCCAGGGCATTGAAACAGATTCAATGGAGGTGGGCAATGGTGCCGCCTTGTCCAACGACTCGAGGGGCGACGCGTCGATGTACGTGCCCTCGCCGGAAAATTGGCCCGTCACGGCGCCCAGCGTGACGACGGCGGCGATGCCCACGGCGGAGATTGCCAGGGCGCCGCGCCACTTGGGGCTCGGGAACTTGGCTGTGGTAGATGGGGTCCGGGTGAGCGGCGTGGTTTCTTTGTCCTCGTCACTAGCGGGGTCCTCGCGGACCGTGGGCAGGGGCGCCATGGCGGGTGGCCGGGGCGTCGCGCGGGCGGTGTACGGATCACGCGACGATGCGCTCGGGTGCGGTGCTGCTGCAGGCCGTTGTGGCTGCTGCGGGGCTCCGTGGACGATGTATCGCTACGAGAAAGGGCTGCTGCGAGGCCTGGGGACGAGCTCGAAGCTGGGGAACTGGATACGTTGCAGTCCCGCTAGTGGCCCTAATCGCCCGCCGGAGGGCTGCTCCATGGGTCCTGTACGCTTGCTAGCCGGATTGCGGCGCGGCGGACCCATAACTCACGCTAGTTAGATAAACCCGCACGATAAAACCCGCACGAGCACGACTTTGCGTCGCAACTCGCACCCTCGCACCCACCCTCAGTTCAACTGCTGCAAACCGCGACGTTTGGTCCATTGTCTCGCTGCTCAAAGCAGCACAAATCGCGAGGGCTCCACGCCATCGAGCCATCGATTGCGGTGGTGTGCAGTGCTACAGCAGTCGGCGGACAGCACCAACCATGCAGCTCCCCCTGCTGCTCGCCGCCGCAGCGACGGCCCTGCGGCCGCAGCACCACACCAGGCGGCGCACGCGGCTCGGCGCGGCGGCGGCGCCGCCCGACGAGATCGCGCGGCGGCGCAACTTCGCGATCATCAGCCACCCCGACGCGGGCAAGACGACGCTCACCGAGAAGCTCCTGTTATACGGCGACGCGATCCAGCAGGCGGGCATGGTCAAGGCCCGGGCGAACGGCCGCGACTCGACCTCGGACTTCCTCAAGATGGAAAAGGAACGCGGCATCAGCATCTCCTCCACGTGTCTCACGTTCGAGTACGGCGGCGCGCGCATCAATTTGATGGACACGCCGGGCCACGCAGACTTCTCCGAGGACACGTACCGGACGCTCTCGGCGGCGGACAACGCGGTCATGCTCGTGGACGGGGGCAAGGGCCTCGAGCCGCAGACGCGGAAGCTGTTCAGCGTGGCCAAGCGGTCCAATTTACCGGTGTTCACCTTCGTGAACAAGATGGACCGGCCGGCCATGTCGCCCTGGGAGGTCCTGGACGAGATCGCCCAGGAGTTCGGGCTGGAGACCTGTGTCCGCACCTTCCCCATCGGCGACGGCGAGCGCTTCCGGGGCGTCTACGACACGGCGCGGGACGAGGTCTGGCTCTACGCCAAGGGCTTGAAGGGCAAGAAGGCGAGCGTCGAGCGCATCCCCATGGCGGACCGGACGCGAGTCAGCGAGGTCATAAATGACCCCGAGCTGGACGCGCAGCTTGACGAGGACCGCGAAATGATCCGGGAGCTCACGCCGCCCCTAGATTTGGAGAAGTTGAGGACGGGCGCGATGACCAGCGTCTACTTCGGGAGCGCCATGGGCGACCAGGGCGTCGAGCCCTTTTTGGACGAGTTCATCGATTTAGGGTCGCGGCCGAGCGCGCGGCCGCTGCGGGACAAGACGACGCTCGCGCCGTCGCATGCGGAGTTCGCGGGCTTTGTCTTCAAGATGCAGGCGAATTTGGACCCCAAGCACCGGGACTGCATGGCCTACGTGCGCGTCGTGAGCGGGAGGTTCGAGAAGGGCATGAAGGTGTCCCACCAGCGCACGGGGCGCTCGCTCACCCTGGCGACGGCCACGATGCTCTTCGGCAGCGACCGGGACGCGGTGCAGCAGGCCTTCCCCGGCGACGTGATTGGTTTGAACAACCCGGCGGGCGGCCTCTTCCAGATCGGCGACGCCCTGCACACGGGCGCGGCCCTGAGCTTCGAGCCGATCCCCTCCTTCTCGCCCGAGGTCTTCGGCTACCTGCGGCCCACGGAGGTCGGCGCCTCACGCAAGTCCTTCGCCAAGGGCGTGTCCCAGCTCTTGGCCGAGGGCGCCGTACAGCGCCTCCGGGAGCGGGGCAACGACGCGCCTGACCCGTTGTTGGCGGCCGTCGGCGAGCTGCAGTTCGAGGTCGTCGTGGACCGCATGGCCGGCGAGTACGGCGTGAAATGCGAGGTGGAGCGGGTCTCCTACACGATCGCGCGCTGGGCGCGGCCCGAGCTCCCGGCGGAGGAGGCCTGGGCCGCCGTCGACGCGGCCAAAAAGGAGGGCGCGCTCACGGGCGCCCTCTACGCCGAGGACCCCTTCGGCCGGCCCGTGCTGCTGTTCCGGAACGCGTACACGGTCGACCGTCTCGACAACGACGCCGGCCTGGGCCTCGGGCTCCAGCCCTGGGCGCTGCCGCCTGACACGGCGGCGTAACATGCATTTTACGTATACGAAGGGGGGGCTTGCGCGTGCGAGTCTCCGCGAGGGGCAGCAGGCTAGTTAGATCCCGGCCGCGCGGTACGAGGGCGACCGAAAATGCTGCTTTTCCCGCCCACGGGAGGCCTGGCCGAGGACTCCTGCGAGTCACAAAGGAGGCGGAGGTGGAAGGCCACTCCATTTTTTTTTCTTCCAGCCGGGTTTTTTCGCGCCGCGCACGTCCTAGACCTTTCCGCTCGTGCCCATGGAAGCACACGGGCGTGGACGGAGACATCACCGAGCGCGCGCCTCTGTTCGGCGACCTCATCGACGCCGCGAAGATTTCCATCGATACGGAACAGGCCGAGACGAGGGCCATGGCCTCTCCAAGTTCTCGGGCTTCGCTCCCGGCACGAATTCGCAGCGGCACATTCCGCGACCCACGAAGAAGGTGCGGCTCCTCGAGCTGATCTCGAGCGTCACTGCCATGAGGCCGAGCACGAGCAAGGATACCAGTATGGATTCCCAGTGTTGAGGGGCACGTTTCGCATCCCCTTTAGCGCTCTCCGCGCGCTCTTCCCCATCATCATGCGTAAACCTAAGCTGTGTGAAGAAGCACAGCGGCAAGCTCACCGCGGTGGCGCTAGATTAGCAATGGCCGCAGTCTGATAACATATCCCGTCGACGGGATATGTTATACGCCACTCCCAGATAGGGGGTCAACTACGGCACTTCCACAAGGTCAAATCCGACACTCGTGAGATATAAGGGGAAAGTCGCGGATTTGAGTTTGAGGCAAGTGCCTGGTTTGAGGTCCTCCTATCTGGGAGTGGCGTATAACATATCCCGTCGACGGGATATGTTACTGAACATTCAAACAAGGATGACATTACCGCGACTACCGTCTCGCGCCCGCAAGTGCGCCCGCGAGCAGCGGGTCGCCGGGGGCGAGGAGGTGCGCAAAGGGGACTTCCCCCTCGTCCGCGAGCAGGAACGACTCGCAGATCGGCGACCCGAGCGGCTGCTCCGCCGGGTTGTCGAAGGGCAGCAGCTCGTCGAGCGACGGTGCGCGCAGCTCGCCGCACTCGTCCGCGTGGACCTTGGCGTAGTCATCTCTCGCCCTTTGCTCGAGCCGCCGCAGGTGCAGGTCCTGGTCCTCGCTCACGTAGGGCTCGCCGGCTTGCCGGAGGACGTCCTCCACGGCGTCGAAGCCGTCGTCGTCGGCGCCGAACGCGTCCTCGGGGAACGGGTCGGGGTGCAGCATGTCGTCCAGCTCGTCCAGCTCCGCGATGAGCGCCTTGTTGTCGAAGAGCCGCCCGAGCGGCTTCTCGATGGGCTCCGTGTTGTCGCGGTACTGGCCCCGCCGCAGCGCGGGCGCGGCGTCGACTTCCGGCTGGGCGACCTCCGGCGGGGCCTCCTTGGCCTCCTCGACGCCCTCGTCGTCCCGGAAGGTGATGCGCTTCCGCGCCGACTTCGCGGGCGACTGGAAGGTGATCTTGCGGCCGGGCGTCTTGCCCGTCGTCCGGTCGGCGCCACCGTCGGCCTTGCGCACCGTCGCGTTGTTCGCCGCGCCCTTCGTGATGTCGCCGAAGAGGACGCGCTTCGCCGTCGTCTGCGGCTTGAGCTTGGACGCGGCGGGCGTCGGCAGCGCCGAGCCGAGCGCCTTGCGCGTGCTCTTGAAGCCCTCGTGACGGGGCGTCTTGGCCGGCTGCGCGATGGCCGAGCCCTCGTCGAAGATGAGGGACGACATGGCTGTCCGGGGCGCGATGTCTAAATATTGATCTCCTAGCTGTTCAGTGCCTCCGCGCGCGGGGGCTCCTTACGCGCGACCCAAAACGGCGGCAGACGACAGCTGATGTTGCAGCTCTAATGACGCGTCACCAATGGGCGCTGCGAGCTGCAAACTTGCCGTCCAGGCGCTCCGCCGCTAATTTTAGCCGCGGCCAAAAAAAAATCCGCGCGATTTCTGAACCTCCAGGCGTTGGCTTCGATTGCTCGCCTCGGTTGCTCGCCTCGAGCCCTCGCGCTCGGTCGAGACCCGCACGAATCTGGCCCTGAGGCTCAGCCGAGTGTACTTTGGAATCCATGCTCGGTGTCGCCTCTCGAGCCAAAAGCTAGAGGGCGCGAACAAAACGACACTCGACAAAACGCGACGAAGGAACGAAACGACGACGCCCAGCGGCCCTGACAGAGGGGCAGCACCATGACCGACGCCACCACGGCACTCTTCATCACGTACGAGACGCCCGCGGTGCGCACGCCGGTGACGCTGAAGCTCACGCTGCGGCGTCGCACCTGGGAGCAGCGCCCCTGCTCGCACCTCGTCGACGCGTTTCTCAAGGCCGCGCGGCCGTCCATTCTCAAGGCCGCGGCCGTCACACAAAGCCGCGACGAGAACGTCGACGCGGACCTGCTGGTGCTCACGGACAGCGCCGGCGTTGCCATAGCCGCCGACGCGCCCGTCTTGGTGCTCACGAAGGGCGCGGCCGTGGCGCGCGCGGCGCTGCGGCCGCGTCCCGTCGTCGCGTCACTGGCGGATGGAGCCTGCAAAACGTCCGTCCAAGAGGTTCCAGTGAAGCCGCCTGCCAGCGCGCCGTCGACGCCCGAGCGAAAGCCGAAGAGGCAGGTGCACTGGTCACCGGACGTCGTCGAGCGGAGCCGCCCGCCGGAGGTCGGGCTCGTCTGCACGCTCCGGGACGCCGGGCCGCGCCTGGACAGCTTCATCCGGTACCACCAGCGGGTCGGCTTCGCGCGGATCTACCTGTACTTCGACGACCCCGCCGAGAAACGGGACATCGAGGGGGCGCGGGGGTACGCCGACGTCGAGGTCGTCGTCCGCGGCGAGGAGCTGGCCGCCGCGTGGGCGCGCCTGCCCGGCTGGGCGGCGCTGGGCGAGTATGTGGACGGCGACGTGCAGGTGCGCCAGATGCTCAACGCGCTCCACTGCCTGCGGCGGGCGGAGGCGCGCGATAGCATACAGTGGCTCGTGCACCTCGACTCCGACGAACTCTTTGAGCCCGGCGGCGCGCGGAGCATCCACGACCACTTCCGATACCTGGAGGCGTCGCGCTTCGACTGGTTTTGCTAGCACAACTTCGAGGCCGTGCCCGAGGTGGCGCATCAAATGGAGGCGGACCCGTTCCTCACGGCGTCGCTCTTCAAGCGGGCGGCGTGCCTGGTGCCCGAGACGCCCGCCGCCCGGGCCGTGTCGGACCTGTGGCGCGCGCGGAACTTCGGCGTCGAGCCGTTCCTCTTCTACCAAAACGGGAAGACGGCGGTGCGGTGCGGAATCGGTGCATGCCCCGTGTCGGTCCACGAGTGGCGGCGGAAGGACCCCCTCCGCGGGGGCACGAACGACCGGCGGCACGGCGCGCTGGCCCTCGACGCGTCGGTGCGGTGCCGCGTCCTCCACTACGCGTGCTGCTCCTTCGCCCAGCTGAGAAAAAAATACGAGACCCTGGGCGCGTTTCCCAACTCGTGCGTCGCCGGCACGGTGCACCACGAGCCGGAAACGTTCCGCTGCAAGTGCCGCGACGCGTACCTCACCGGCGGCCCGTCTGCGTTATTCGAGCTGTTCGAGCGGTGCATCGTTCTGGAGGACGCGCGGGAGGCGCGGCGCGGCATTGAGGCAGGCGTGCTCGAGCGGGTGCGCATCGCCAAGTTCTAAGTACCCCCTGGTCGCTACACACCCAATATCAGTTAGACAACATAAGTTAGGCGCGTAGACCTCACGAGAGGAAGTCGGACCAGGGCTCGCCGTCGTGGACGTCCTCGCGCATCCACATGGTCACGATCTGCTTGACGCCGTCGCGCAGGAGGCACCCCGTGTGCAGCGTGTTCCCGTCGTCCATGTAGCCGTCGCCCTGCTTGTAGGTGAAGAGCACCGCGCCGTTGTCCTCGGGCTGGACCTTGAGCCGCACCTTGGGGAAGACGGTGGCGCCGCCAACCTCGGGCGCCCGGCAGTAGTGGATCAGTGTCGCGACGCGGCCGCCGCGCGCGTAGGGCGTCCGGTGGCAGACGCCGTCGCAGTGCGGCCGGTACTCGCCGCCCTGCGCGTACTGGATGAAGTTCAATGGCTCCTGGAAGGGGCCCGGCGCCACGTCGTAGGGCCGCAGGCGCTCCACGAGCCGGAAGGCGCGCTTGATCAGGTGGTTCGTGATGGAGCTCCCGTTCCGCGCGGACCAGTCGAGGTTCGCGGAGATGGCGCGCCGGTCCGCGATGACGTTGCGCTCGCCGAAGACCTGCGCGTTCGCGAGGCCCACGCGCAGCGCGCGGCTCTCGAGGTCCGCGCAGTCGCCGGGCTTGGTCCAGTTCGGCAGGTAGGCGATGAGGGGCTCCTCCCGTAAGATCTCGACCTCCAGGTCCCGCCCGTCGAGCTCGTCCCGGTACGCGCTCACGCGCACGGGCGCCGACCGCGGCGTCTTCTCGGCACAGAGCAGGGTGTGGAGCTCCTCGCGGAAGTCGTGCCGCCTCTGGCCGTAGAACTCGATCACGCTCCGGTAGAGCAGCTCCCCGTCGGCCGACGTCCAGTCGTAGTGGTCGCCCCGCGCCACGGCCCAGAGCCGCGTCGCGCCCGGTGCCATCTCTTCGCTCCGCGACGCGTTCCGCGCGTCCGTCAGCGTCATCGCGTAGTCGGCGCGGTTCGTGAAGGAGGCCTCGAAGGCGTCGTCGCGGTCCTGCTCGCGCTTCTTCGCCGCGGCGTCGAGGACCCGCGGCGCCTCGCCGAAGACGTGGCGGCCCATGCCCCGCGCCGCGAAGACCGTGCCCTCGAGCTCGTCCGTCGTGCAGGTCTCCGCTTCGGTAGGTGGCCGCCAGCCGAAGGCGTGGCCCTCGTACGTGTTGACCGTGAACTCGCCGCGGGGCTCCAACGCGCCCATGAGGCTCGGCTCCGTACCGATCCAGAAGAGCTCCCGGGGCTCGTCGAAGGGGTTCTCGAAGACAAGCGCGAACGGCTCGTTCGCCTTCGCCGCGGCGGCCAGGCGCGACCGCGCGTAGGCCTGCTCCGTGTCGGCGGCGGCGTGCGCGAGCGCTGCGAGCGTCGCGAGGAGTAGCCGGCAGCGCATGTTTCCTCTGCCTTACTTCGTGTTTTGTCACGTATCGCAGCTGGAGCTTTACTACCACCCACTGGATCAGCGTCCTCTTCGGCTTTGTGACGTATCTGCAGCACACTGCTTTCTGGCAGCGTGTCGCTGTCCAGCAATCACACGGCTAACTTTGGGTTTGGGTGGGTTTGAGGTAGGCTGGTAAAAAGCCGACGAAAACCCGTGATTTACGCCCGCCTCGATAGAGGGGCAACCCACGAGGAATTTGGTTTAGTATCAATAGAGGAGCGAGCTGGGCTGCCTTTTTACAGTGACCGGGTTTTGCAGACGGGTGTTGTGCTCGGGTAGCCGGGCTTCAAAATTAATCGTACAGTGTTTAAATAACATTGTGCTTGTGCTGGCATTAATTATCAGTCAGCCAGTCAGCCGGTCAGCGCAGGCTGCGCAGCGCTGCGAGCTGTGTAATTATTGGGGTGCTATCTATCACATCTGCCTCGTAGCGTAATTCACGTCGCCGCACGCCATGGAGGCGCCGCTCGCCGCGCTGGAGCGCCGCTGCGGCGTGCCCAGGAGCCGCGGCCGGTTCCTCCTGAACGCGGGCGGCTTCATCCTCTTGATGGTCGTGAGCAACGCGCTCGAGGAGCAGCTGTACACGAACCTCCCGGGCTTCGACCACTTCAAGGCCGTCGCGTGTCTAGAGCTCGCGACCTTCGCCGCGGCCGCGCTCCTGGCCGTGCGCCGGGGCCCGCGGACGCCCCGCAAGGCGCCGCTCGCGTTTTACGTCGTGCTCGGGGTTTCGATGGCGCTCGGGCAGACGCTGGGCAAGGTGACGCGCGGCGTCCCCGCACTTCACTGTGTGTCTGCTTGACGGCGTGGGGGGAGGCGCGCGACTCACCATGGAATCACATAGCTGTGTGTCTGCTTGGCGGCGTGAGAGGGCGCGCGACTCACCGTGTATCACACAGGTGGCCAACAAGTACGTAAATTTTACGGTCTCCACGATCTTCAAGTGCTCCAAGGCGCTGCCCACCATGGCCCTCATGGTCGTGTGCGGGAAACGGTACACCTGCTCGAACGTCGCGGCGGCGGCGACGATGGCCCTCTCGGCGTTCTGCTTCGCCGTCGGCGCGCGCCAGGCCGACGACGACTTTAACTACCTCGGCGTCATGCTGAACGGGCTGTATCTCCTCTTCCAGGCGCTGCAGGTCGCGCTCCAGGACACGGCTCTACGGGACCACGGCGCCTCGGTCGACGAGATGATGTTGTACGCGAATGGCCTCGGCCTCGCCGCGCTGGGGACCTGGGCCCTGGCGGACGGCGAGCTCTTCAAGGCCGTGATCTTCTTCGCGGCGCGGCCGAACGCCGTGCTACTCCTCGCGGCGCGGAACGCGACCTTCTACGCGGCCGTGCGCTACTACACCGCCGTCGTCAAGGACGCAGGTGGCGTGGCCGCGGTGACAGTGGGCATCGTGCGGAAGATCCTCACGGTAGCTGCGGTGCCGAAATCAATTTTCGTCGACCTTCACAATTTTTTGACGCGGCGGTCTCTCACCGGAAATGATCTCCACGCAGGTCATCTGCTCGCTCCTCCTGTTTTCGAAGCCGTGGGCCCACGTGTATACACTTGGTGGCTTACTCTTCGTGGCCGCGCTGGCCCAGGAGGCACGGAACGCCCGCGTGCGGGAGAAACTCCAGCACTCGCGGTCCTTGGGCGACCTCGAGGAAGTCGAGGCTCCGCCGAAGAGGAATAGTGTTAAAAGTTAATCGTGCTATCGGTCCCGCTCGCGGAGGTGCTGGAAGAGGCCGCCCGACGAAGCGGCGCCGCCGGGGCCGGGGGGCTCCCGTTCGAGGGGCTCGCCGCCACTCTCGGGCCCGAGCGCCCCGGCGCCCGGCCGCACGGCGTGCTGCGCCCACGAGCCCGGCGACGCGGGGTCGTAGGCGTAGCCGAGCGGCCCCTCGACGGCCGGGTCGAGCCGCTCCACGAGCGCGGCCCAGTCGGCGCGGCACCAGGAGTGGTTCGCCGGCGGCCGGAAGTGCTGGCCCGAGCCGGCGCCGCCGAACTTGGCGTAGGCCTTGACGCGCCGGAAGTCGCCGCGGGCGTTGCAGGCGTAGCCTAGCGCCTGGAGCCGCCGGAACAGGAACTCGGGGTCGCGCGTGAGGTCCTCGTAGCGCGCGCCGAGCACGTTGCCGTGGCTGCGCCCGAAGCGCAGGTACTGGGCGTACTTGCGCGTCCGCAGCTCGAGCACCTGCGCGGAACACTCGTCGCCATCGAGCACATGCGTCCGGCTCGAACTCAGTCGCCCTCCGCGCCATCAACCGAATGCGCGTCTTGCTCGAACGCAGAGACGCGTCGCCCCCCAAAGTAGGATGTCCGCGCGGGCGCGCGCGTGCTTGTAGGCCACGCCCCGCTCCACGAAGGGCGCCGCGAGGAAGGCGTGGAGCCCCGCGCCCCGTAGCCGGTCGATGGCGCCCGAGTACGCCGTCTTGCGCATCTTCACGGCCCAGGGCGCCGCGGACCGGAAGACGACGACGACGGCGTCCCGCGACGCGCCGGAGAAGGCCTCGGGCAGGAAGTCGTGCTTCCAGCCGTAGAGGCCGTCCGCGTCGAGCTTCGGCGACCAGTAGTGCCGCTCCCGGCAGTTCTCGTTCGTCATCACGCGGACCCAGCCGGTGCCGCAGTGCCGCTCGCCGCGGATCGAGATGGCCGCGCCGTAGAGGGCCCCGTGGTCCGCGCCGCGCTTGTACTGCTCGAAGGTCTCCGCGCCGTGGCGCCGCACGAAGGCCGCGTCGTAGCGCGCGCCCCGCTGCGCCTCGGCCTCCTCCGTCGCGCGCGCCAGCGTCGCGGCGTCCACGTCGCTGCGGTGGCGGCAGTCCAGGCCCCGCCGGTACGGGTCGCCGTCGCCGCAGTAGCCCGCGGGCGAGCACCAGTGCACGCAGCCGACGCCGGCGACCGCCCGCGTGCCGCCGTCGACGAGCGCGCCGTCCCTGCAGCGCCCGCACATGGCGCCGCGGTGGTCCTTCAGGGCTCCCGCCGCGGCGATGATGGCGTGGAGGAGGAGGACGCGTGTCATATGTCCATAAGCGTCCTACTCAAAACATGAAATGGCAGCTCGATCGAGCGCTCTAACACTGTGCGTGTGATGAAATTGCTCTAACTGGGCACAGTGGTCTAGCCACCAGTTGAAGCTGCAATTCACAATTATCCGCAGCAGTGTGACACAGAGAACCAGCCACTAATGTAATGTGCCGGTTTTCTAATCCATCCTTCGTGCTACAGCTAGCAAAGCCGACGCCGTTCACGAGCGCCGTACCCGCACGACGCAGATCAGAGAGCAAGTAGTAGAACCATTTACAGCACACTAGGTCTACTCCGCGATCGGCTTGAGGCCGTTGATGTCCAAGGGGAGCGCCTCGTTGTTGACGGCCACGTACCGGTTGAACGCGCCGCGGGCCTGCTTGACCGCGCCGAGCGCCGCCGACGACAACTCGCGGTCCGAGGGCTTCACCGCCGCCTTAGCGCCCATGCCGAAGAAGCCGCCCTCGGCCTTCAGGCACTCGCCGGTGCCCTTGCACGAGACCTCTACAAGGTACTCTCTCATCTTGGCGACGACTTCGGCCTCGGCCAGCATCCGCTTCGACTTCACCGACTCCGTCCGGTCGGAGTACGTGTTCGCCCAGAGCTCCATCGCGGACAGCCCCGAGTAGACCGGTCCGATCTTGCCCTTTTTCTTCGTGTCGGCCGCGCAGGCGGCCGCGACGGCCGCCCAGTCGGCCTTGGAGATCGACGCCTCCAGCTCGTCGAAGTACGACCCCAGTTTCCCGATGCGCGGCCCGTAGCCCAGGAACAGCTTCTTTTGCGTCGCCTTGCCCGTCGCGTGCGCGGCCTGCGGCAGCAGCATCGCGGCCGCGGCGGCACCAATGGACAAGAAGTCGCGGCGCTCCGCCAGCGGACGACTCGTGCGGCACGTCTGCGGGCGCAGCGCTACCACTGTGGTTGTGAGAGCAACAAGGCGCAGCATGCTGGTGCTTGCTGTATTCAATCGACGACGAGTGATGAGTCGGAGTGCGGCTTCTACCTGCACCCTTGTTACTTCAAGAGCTTTAATACTGTAGGCGTTGACTGCCGGCTTGGGACCAGCTTGGCTGTGACGCGCGCATTAATAATTGCTGTCGACGCAAATCATGGCAAGCCGTGGAGCTGTCGAGAGACCGCCTGGCTGGTAGACCGTATCTGAGGCGGGTTTTTGGTATTATCGGGGGGGTGGGGGTACGGGTTTTTTGCCGTTTTTGTTGCGGGCCCGACTGAAACTGCTCCGTAAGACCTTCGCCTGCGCATAAACGACGATCTAGGGCTTGCTGCATTGCTCCGGGACGTGGCTCGCTTCACACAGCGCTTCCCAGACAGCGCGGGGCCCACACAGCTTGTGCAACGTGCCGCTAGTAAAGAACGCTAAAACACGCCGCCATGAGCGCTCAGCCCCGAAAGTCACTCGGTGACGTGACAAATGATCTACCAGTGCCGCCGCCAGTAACTGATGCCGCAATTAAGCCGCCTGCGCCGCCGCCAACAGCCGCGCCACCGCCATCGGCCGCGCCGCCGCCAGCAGCCGCGCCACCGCCGTCGGCCGCGCAGCGCCTCGCCGCCGCGGCGCGCCCGCCCATCAAGTCGAGCGGCTACGGCCAGCGCTTGCCGCCGGCCGCCGCGACGCGTATCGCCGCCGTCGCGCGCGGCCGCACGGGCCGGCGCCGGTCCATGGAGATTCGGAACGCGCGCCCGACGACGTCGACTTCGCGCGGCCCCCGGTCGGTCATCAACCGGACCACGACGGCCAGCCGGAAGCGCGACGTGCGGACCTCGCAGACGACGCGGTCGTCGTCGCGGCCCCAGTCGACCAACCTGTCGCGGTCGGCCCTCATGCCGTGCGCGCGCGCGCCCGCCGCCCGGGACGCGCCGCCGCCGGAACGCAACGTGGGCGAGATCGACAGTGAGGCGGCGATCCGCGCGGCAGCCCAGATCGCCACGGTGCTGGAGAGCGTCGGCAAGGACGCCGTCGTGCCGGGCCTGTTCGCGTCGACGTTCGCGGGGTCGTCAGACGAGGACATCGCGCGCACGTGCGAGAAGATGCGCGCGCCGCCGGGCGCGCGCTGGGACATGTCCGCCAAAATAAAGATGCGCGACGAGAAGCTGCGCGAGGTGCGGACGATGCTGTCGCGCGTCGCGGAGCAGCGGCGCGCCTTCGGCACGCTTGCCTCGAAGATCGAGGAAAAGCTGCTGAAGAACACGCTCGAGGAGCGCGACCGCGCCGACAAGGCCGACCGCGCGCTCATCGTGGGCAGCGGCCTCGGCGACCGCCTCGAGAAGCTCGAGGCGCAGCGCGACGCGGCCGTCGAGGCCGCCAAGCTTGCCGAGGTCAAGCTCGCGGCG
>Ga0302122_10000557_pt1 | contig 23086 bp, 15 predicted proteins | sample CB21_SCM_MG_FD_203115 | JGI IMG/M metagenome (GOLD analysis project Ga0302122, IMG submission 203115) | Marine microbial communities from Western Arctic Ocean, Canada - CB21_SCM | ecosystem: Environmental > Aquatic > Marine > Oceanic | place: Canada: Western Arctic Ocean | collected 2017-09-28
CGAAGCGCGAAGCGTTTGGTTGCCGTGATGCCCCGCCGCGGTTTATCCGCGGTCGACGGAGTCGAGGGCTTGCCCCGGGGTGGCAAACAAAGGGCGCAGATATTCACTACCTAGAGGCTCTTGACTCGGCGCAGTTCGAAGAACGAAGACGGTTGCCCCGGGGATGCTTTACCCTTTGCCGAGTTCCCAGCCCCAGCCTTTGGGGACTTGTCCGCCGCCCCTGTAGTTGGCGCTTGGTTTTAGCGGAGGAAGCGTGGCGACGAAGGCCTCGTAGCGTTGGTGCAAGTGGTCGACCACTTCGGGATGATTCGCCGCTTGATCCTTCATCTCTTTCGGATCTTTTTTGAGATCAAATAAGCGCCAACCATCTGGATACTTTATATAGCGCCAGTCCTTCCAGCGTACGGCGTAGAGATTGCGTCGTGGCTCGTCGGTGGGATCGGCGTTGTGCCAGTAAATGTATTCGTGGACGTCTTCTTGCTTCTTGCCTTGGAGGAAGGGTACGAGATCCTTGCCATCGCAGCGATCGGGTAAGGGCGTGCCAGCAGCAGCGGCCATGGTCGCATAAAAATCGATCGTTCCCATCTTGCCGTCGAAAGTGACTCCAGCAGGAATCGCTTTTGGCCAGGTGACAATGGTAGGCGTGTGCACCCAACCTTCTTGTTGGGTATCGCGATTCTTGCCTCCACGGTAGGGTTCGGAGCTGCCACCTTCGGTTCGATTAGCCCCATTGTCGCCCGTGAAAAGAATGAGCGTGTCGTCTTCTATTTTGCGCTTTTTGAGCATAGCTATCAGCTTGCCCACGGCATCGTCGACTGCGAGAACAGCGCCTTCATAGGCGGTGCCGTTACCGCCAGGGATTCGATCCCTGTAGTGTTGAGGCGTATTGGCGACTTTCGAGTGGACGGCGAAAGGGGAGAAATAGAGGAAGAAGGGATTGTCGGCGTTACGATCGACGAACTCGGCCATGTAGTCGCCATCGAGGTCGGTGAGATAAACGTAGCTTCCGTCTTCGCGTTCACGGTCGTATTGGTTGCCGGGCGCGTTGCGGGCGACTTCCATGAAGCCGCGCTGATGCGGCCCCTGCCCATTGGAGCCGATATCCCATTTGCCGACTTGGCCAGTTACGTATCCGGCATCCCGCATGAATTCGCCCATGGTCGGATGATCGTCAGGAATGGGTAGGCCGCGAGCCATCCCTGACTTGCCAAAGCGCTGAGCGTACATCCCCGTCATGAGACAGCAGCGGCTGGGGCAGCAAGGGGGATTGGTGATGTAGGACATCGTGCACTTGGCTCCTCGAGTAGCCAGGGAGTCGATATGCGGAGTGGGGATACGTTTGTTTCCGAAACACGCTATGTCGCCGAAGCCTAGATCGTCGATGAAGAGGATGACGACGTTAGGTTTCTTGTGGGCGGCATCCAGGCCGAAGCTGAAAGTGGGGCTGAAGCCAGCAGCGAGGGCGCCAGCAGCGGCTGTTTTAACAAAGGTTCGTCTATTGGAGTTTTGCATATATTGGGAGGGTATGGGATTACTTTCCTTGGCGAGGCTATTTAGCTTCCTTTATATAGTCTTTTGGTAGTTCGGCCGCCCACGTTTCCAATTTCGCTCTCAAGTCGGCGGCAACCTTTGGATGGCTCTCTACAAGGTTCGCGGCTTGGAGAATTCCCAGGAAGAGTGCGGTTGCCGTTATGAAAAACGCGCGTTTTCTATTTAAGTTTGGATTCACAGCCATTCCATAGGGTGTAGTTAAGGTTCTGATTTTAAAATTGGCTGGCCCGTCGATTACGTCAATAATCGGCGAGTGCAAACCGAAAAAGCCACGCAAGGACACGCTTTGCGTACTCGCTTAGCTTTGCAAGTTCATACCTTCCCGCACGGCTGCCAAGATCGAGCGCTACAAGCTCATTCGCTTCTATGGCATGGATGTGCCGGGCGGCGAAGAATGGGAATTCTACGACCTGGAACGGGACCCGACGGAAATGAACAATTCCTATAATAATCCTGAGAATGCGGCGAAGATTTCCGAGCTGAAAAAAGAACTCGATCGCCTCAAGGATTATTACAAAGTAGACGAGCCACCACCGCAAAAGAAGCGGGGTTAGTTCGCGTAGGAGCGGCCTTTCGAATGATAGGGCTGTTGGTGCCAACAGCTGCGTCGGTGAGTAGCATCTTGATCTCTCGTCTGCCACTGGAACAAGGCTACGGACCTCCACGCAGTCAGCCTTACCGGTTGGGGCGGTCTACCTTGCTCGTATGGCAATAGCGGCCTGGATCAATGTGGATACTCTCATCGTTTTGCTTACTAGGGAAATCGTGGATTAGGTTGAGCTTTCGGTACAATTAAGTTAATCACGTGATTAACTTAATTGTACTAAAAGGGCGCCTCGCCGATGAACTGCATGGATGAAGCTGAGAAGCGCCCTTTATTGTTCGAAGCGGGTACGAGAAATGTGATTCGCGGGTTGAATTGAGTAATCAGGGCTAGGATGAACGCATACAGTCCTAGGGCCCTTCTCGATTGGGGATAAATCCCCAGTTCTTGGGGTGAATGGCGAGGAATATTGGTTGGGTTCGTATCGACTGGTTGAGGCTCTACTTTTTGTCGACCTCGCGCCGATGGGCAATTCTTACCACGACTACGGTAACGATCTCATCCTGAATTTGGTAGAGTATTCGATAGTCTCCTTGTCTAATCCTGTACTTCTCTTCGCCCGATAGTTTCTTTGCTTGTAGATCACCGAGATCTTCAGCCAACGCTTCTCGGATTGCTTCATTGACGAGGTCGGAAACCGAAGCTGAAACCTCTGCTGCTTTAAGCTTCAACGCCTTGTGCAAGTCTTCTTCGAAATAGACGGTTGCTCTTTTCATAGATAAAAATTGGCGCTTTAGCGCTAAAACGTCACGCCCGCGACGGCGGGATATCCGGCCAGCCCTACCTTTTTTAGGTTTGGGCAACGCCGTCGAGCAATTGCGTATTGGCGTCAATTTAAGCCTATACATTTACTGACACTACTGATCCCACGCCGAGTTCTCGTCGTAGCTACGTCGCAGCGCGGCGTGGTTGCAGACGACTACCAGTTAAGTTGGCGTGTATCTACTGATCGTGGCGGCTCGGAGGTCAGACCCTATCTTTTACTTCGCGCGCTGTTTCTTGAGCTTCTTGAGCTCTTCGCCGGCAGTGTTCCGGAGGGTGACCGTGTAGGTGGCTTTTTTGTCGAAGACTTTTAGAGAGAGACTGTCGCCGCCGCTCACGGGGAGCGTGTATTCAATTTCTCCTGTCGTTTCGTTGAGTACTTGGGCGTTGGCCTTTTGGCTGGATTGACCGGGTACTTTGATGTTTGGGAGATGGGCCGCGGCTTCGCGACCGTATTGATCTTGTGGAGTCAGGGTGTGCGGCCAGCCGAGGTATTGGCCGCGGTTTTTATTGGGGGTCCAGTTTTTGTCGGGCCCCCAGTTTTCTAAGGTCGTCTCCAGGGTTTCTGTATTAAACTTAATGATACCATATCCGCTGCCGGTTCCTTGGAGGCGCGTTATCATGCTGTCGTCGGAGAGCTTGAAGTTCGGGTTGATGGTGTCGGGGCGATTATTGACTGCCCATACGTTGACCTTGTTTTGGAAGCCGTCGAGGAATTCACCGGTGTATTCAGGGAATCCTGGCTGGCGATTTTTGCCTGGTTCAATGGGATCCCAGAGGCGTTTGTAGCCGTTGGCGATTCCCGGAGGGGCGAAGGACCAACCAGAGTCGCTCCAGTCGTCAACACCTTGATGGGTCAGCGTGCCAACGTGTTGGTCGCCGTGGATCATGAGAGCGTGAGCACGGCGGATAGACTCGAGGGCGCGGTTACGTCCGCTTTGCGGCCAGCCGTTGGAATCGAGGTCGGCAGTGAGGCGTCCGTTAATATTACCGTGCGTGGTGGCTACGGATCCGAGCGGCGTTTGGGAGAGCACGGCTTTGAGTTTGTCGTTCTTCCAGTCAGCGGTCCAGTGATCGAGGAAATCGAGCTGACGCTTGCCGAGTAGCGTGAGGCCTGGCTTGTCGAGTTTTCTCGTGTCGTATTCGGGGTGGCTGATATGATCGATGCGGCCGTCGCCTCCTGGAACGGGAGCGTCGAGGGCGTCGCCCGGGGCGGATTTGAACATCCGGTCAGCGAGAATAGCGAAGCTGACTCCGCCTACATTGAGTTCCGTATGGTAAACCGTGATACCTTGCTTGGCAGGTGTGGGGTCATAGGCATCGGGCAAGTGGGAAATTTGCGTGCGGTGGACCATGTTTACCCATTTGGCGTGCATGTTGTAGCCGCCGGTGGTGCTTGTGGAACCGTCCTTGGGCATGGCCATGCCGCCTTTGCCCCAGATGTTTCCCTGGTAGACATCGTGGTCGTCGGGGATGATAACCGATGGGCGATCTTTGAGGACTTCGCGAAAGCTCCAGCCGAAGAGCCAGTATTTTTGGAGATAGTTAAGGGCGGCCCGAGGGACGTCGGCTTCGGAATTGGTGCGGACGACGTTGTAGCCTGCGACGCTTTCGTAAATTTGGTCGCCAGCGAAGAATACGAGGTCCGGGTCCTGGGCTCGCACGCTTTCGGAAATGTATTGGTTCGGGAAGGCGTAGTCGACCATGCAGGAAAGGGCGGCTAGTTTGATTTCCTTTTGGTTGGTCGGATCGCGTCGGATGACACCGTCCCAGTGATCGGTTACATTGCCGCGAGCTGTGGCGTAGTCGAAACTTAAGCGATAGTCGGCGTTCTTGGCGCTATCCCAGCCTTCGATGCGGAATTGGGCGGTGCGCGAAAGCGGGTCGATGGCACCGCGACGAACGGCTTTCCATCCCGAGCCTTCTTTGATGGAGAGGATCACGACTTTGTTTTCGCCCGGTCCGACTGGAACGACGTGGGCGGTCATTTTCATGATGTTGTCGTGTACGGTGTACTGCGACCAGAGGAGGGGGCCGAAGCGTTGTTCGGGTTTGGCTACTATCTTGTCGCCCGATACGGACCAGTCCTTGAACCAGAAACGGTAGTCGCCATCGGCGCCAGCGCGGCGGCTGGCATTGGATTGGCCTTGGTTGTCAATGGGACCGGCGAATAGGCCGATGTTGCCGATGAGCGGATCGCTTTTAACTTTGGCGGAAAATTCGCCGAGGACTGCGCCTGAACCATTCCCGGCTTTGGCTGTAATGGTGGCGGATGCGTTGGATCCCTTGCAGTCGATCTTTATGTCGAGTCTGACGTCTTCGAGTAGGGTGACGTTGAGGTTCTCGGGGGAGAATTTGGCTCCGATGAAGAGCTTCCCTTCGGTGGTGATTCCTGCATTGACGCCGTAGCTTCCGAAGAGGCCGGAACGGTATTCGTCCGGCATGGCGCCAGTAATTGCGAAGCGGAAGCCGACTGCTCCGATTGATTTTTCTTTGGCGTGATCGAGGAGCTCTCCGGCGCGAACGGACATTTGGAAGCTGCCGTTGCCTGCTCGCATTTGGTGGGTGAGGAGTTGGAGGTCATGGCCTCGGCCGCCTTGGGTGATCTCGACGCGTCCTTCGTTGAGCTGCCAATCCATCATGGGAGTGGTCCAAATTTCTGGGGCGACCCAAGGGCGGGTCACTTGAGACGGAGACTTGAGTGAATAGTCGTCTGCGTTGAGAATGGTCGCTGATAGAGCGAGGGCGAGAGTCAGGGTTAGTGAACGCATAGCTTGAATGAAGAAGTGGAAATTAAGATTGAAGAATTTGAAAAGAAGGATGGCGAGAGGCAAGGGAAAGCGAGTTTGCGGCTGGAGCTTAAGATGTCTGTTTGATGGTTGAAATTGGACAGCTTTACGGACGGTTTTCGCTGCGCGAAAAATAGGTTTGGGTTGGCTGCTACCTTTTCGGTAAGTTCTTGGCGTTGCGTTGATCGGCGGCTGCTTCGGTTTCTTGGCCTAGGTCGCCGACTTTTTCCATGTGGGAGAGCAGGGCGTTCCGCAGGCTTGGAAGCAATTGGTGAACCGCATGCCCTCGCCGGCGAGAGCGTCGAGGTTCGGCGTGTGGGCTTGGCCTGCGTAACAGCCGGCGTCGAAGTGGCTCAGGTCGTCGGCTAGAATGAAGACGAAGTTTGGCTTGTCCGCCGCGGAGAGGGAGGGGAGAAGAGATAGAGCGAGGGGGAGAATGAGATAGGGGGGGCGAATTTCATGGGTCGGTTCGGGTTTAGAAATGGGGGATGGGCAATTGCGAATGATTTTTTCACGCCAAGTTGCGAAGATGCGAAGGTTTTTGGGGGGTGTAGAGAGCGATCGATAATTTAGTGTAGGAGCGGGTTTATCCAGCGGTTCCAATTATTCTATCCCATGCAGATCGATTTTATCGCGGGATAAATCCGCGCCCACAGCTTAGAGACGAAAGGGTTCTAGGAGTATTCGGATCCTCATTTCTTCCTTTGCGACTTAGCGGCTTTGCGTGAGTTATCTTTGGATAGGCGAATGTTTGCAAGAACGTGATTCCCTTTTGCGTCTAAAAGGTGTGTTCTGAGTAGTCGTTGAACCCGAACCCCCCCGTTATGAAGCCTATCGTTTTCGTTCTCACCCTTCTGATTGCATCCGCGAGCTTTGCCCAAAAAAAGCAAAAGGTCGAACTTCCTGAAAAAACACATGCGAATGCGCCTTATGGCGATCATCCGCAACAGGTGATCGATTTTTGGAAGGCTGATACCGGGGCTCGGGGGCCGTTGGCTGTTTTTATCCACGGTGGTGGGTTCACTGGCGGGAGTAAGGACAAGATTAGCGCGTCTCAGGTTCGTAAGCTTTTGGATAGCGGAATTCACGTGGCGGCGGTCGAGTATCGATTTTTAAAGCACGCTCCATTGCCGGCCGCTCATGAGGATGCGGCTCGGGCTTTGCAGTTCATTCGTTCGAAAGCGCGAGAGTGGGCAATCGCGACGGATTTGATTGGCGGTTGGGGTGGTTCAGCTGGGGCCCAATTGGTCGGGTACTTGGCCTTTCATGACGATATGGCGGATCCGAATAGCGATGACCCAATTGCTCGTCAGTCGACGCGATTGGCTTGCGTGGCTCCGCAGAGTGGTCAGTCGACGATGGATCTCAATTGGTGGCTGGCGAACATTCCAGGCTACGAAAAACGGCACCGGCAGGAGAGCGAATATTTTGGCGGCTCCGATTCCGAATTAGCAGAGATGATTAGGGAAGGTTCTATTGTGAATCACATCTCTCCTGACGATCCGCCGGTTTATATGTCTTATGGGATGGCGCCAGACTCAGATATTCCAGCGGACCCGAAAAAGGCGAACGGTTGGAAGATCCATCACGTCAATTTTGGGATACACTTGCAGGAGGCTCTTCGAAAAGCCGGCGTGGAAGCGACGCTCGATTATCCGGGACCTAAGACGCGTTATGAATCGGTAGTCGATTTCTTTATCGATAAGTTGGCCTGGAAAGGGCAACGCGACTTGTACAGCGATTTCGAACCAGGGACGTTTGCTGGCAAGTCGGGCGAGACTATCGATTACCAATTGTTGAAGCCGCGCGATTTTGATCCGAAAAAGCAGTACCCGTTGGTGGTTTTTCTTCACGGAAGCGGTGGTCGAGGACCGTCGAATATTCGAAACCTAATCGACGCGGATACGCCGGCTCGCTTGGCGACGGATGCGGTAAGCGGCCAGCATGAAGCATTTTATCTCGTGCCTCAGTGCCCGGGGCCGAATACCTGGATGAGCGGCGATTGGAGGGAGTCGAGCAGACCGAGTCGGCCGAGTAAACAGGAGGTTTTGCTCGAGCTCGTTGACGATGTTATTTCCAAAGAACGGATCGATCAGAAGCGTTTGTATGTGACAGGGCTTTCGATGGGAGGATACGGGACTTTCAGTGCGGTAGCAGCTCGGCCTAAGTTTTGGGCTGCTGCGGTTCCGGTATGTGGCGGATGGACGCCGGATGATGCGAAGGTCTTCGCGAAAACGCCAATGTGGCTTTTTCACGGAGACAAGGATGGCGCCGTGAAAGTCCAATATTCGCGTGACATGAATGCCGCGATCAAGGTAGCCGGCGGAGATGTTCAATATACCGAATACCCAGGAGTGGGCCACAATTCCTGGCTGAAGGCGTATTGGGAGGCAGATATGTGGGATTGGATGTTCGAGCAAAAACGGTAGAGGGAGGAAGGTTTTGTCTCAGTTTGAGGTTGGTAGCTCAGTGCTTCAGCCTGAGTGTTTTCGTTGTTTTTGGTTTTCGCAGGCCAAAAGCTCAGAGCTACGCTATATTGGGATCGATACCCTAAGTTTCGCTCCAGCTTTAACTATTTCAGATTGATGGCGTTTGATTGAGCTCGGAACTTCGGAAAATCTTCGTAGTTTCTAGCTGTCCATTTCAGTACATCCCCTGGGAATTATAACCGACGCGTCACCAGAAGCGCTCTGGTTACAGCAAATTCCAACCTACAGACTCTCTCGTGTATCGATATTTCAATTCCCCTTTTTCATTCATTCCGCTGATGCGATCAGTGGGGGGGGTGGTGATTTCTTGCTGCTTCGGCTTTTCTGCGACTGCCGAATCGATTGATTTCAATCGCGATATTCGGCCGATTCTCTCGGACAAGTGCTTTAAGTGTCACGGTCCCGACGAAGCGAATCGCGAGGCGGATTTGAGGCTCGATATTCTTGAAGGCGTCTTGGCAGATCTGGGCGATGGCTACTTCCCGGCGGTTCCGGGGAAACCGGAGGATAGCGAGATCGTTTGGCGGATCGAGGCGGATGACGAAGAAGATCTGATGCCGCCGGTCGATTCGGATATGGCTTTGAGCGATCTCGAAAAGCAGCGATTGCGTCAGTGGATTGCGGAAGGCGTCGAGTGGAAACAGCATTGGTCGTTCGAGCCCGTCGAACGTCCGGAAGCGCCTTCGGTTTCGAAGCCGAATTGGGTTCGTAACGGAATCGACTCGTTCGTGTTATCTCGTCTCGATGAAGCAGGCTTGTCGCCTTCGAAGGAAGCCGATCGGACGACGTTGATTCGACGTCTGACTTTGGACCTTACTGGTTTGCCGCCTACGCCCACGGAGGTTGAGGCTTTCTTGGCGGATGATTCGCCTGATGCTTACGAGCGCCTGGTGGACCGCTTGCTGGAATCGCCGCGCTATGGCGAAGCAATGGCCTTGCCTTGGCTCGAAGCATCTCGTTATGCGGATACGGATGGGTACCAAAACGATGGGCCTCGTTCTATGTGGCGTTGGCGCGATTGGGTGATCGATGCTTATAATGAAAATCTGCCATTCGATCGATTCACGATCGAGCAGTTGGCTGGCGACCTGCTCGACAACGCGACCTTCGATCAAGTGCTTGCGACTGGATTCAATCGGAATCACCGCTACAATTCGGAATCAGGTTTAGTCTTGGAGGAGTTTCTCCTAGAAAACGCAGTGGATCGCGTGGATACGACATCGACCGTTTGGATGGGGCTCACTATGGGCTGCGCTCGATGCCACGATCACAAATACGATCCGATTTCTACTAAGGAATACTATCAGCTTATTTCGATTTTCGATAATGTTCCGGAATCCGGTCGAGCAGTGAAGTTCGGCAATTCGGAACCATGGATAACGTCTCCCACGCGCGAGCAATCGGATAAATTGGCTGCCTTGGATGGCAAACTCGAGGGTGCGAAGACAAAGCGAGAATCGGCGCGAAACGAGATCGATTCTGCGATCACGAATTGGGAAGCGCAAGGTAAGCTCAAGCTGGATGAATCGGCGGTACTCAGTCGGGGACTCGTAGAGCGTTTTTCGTTGTTCGGGAATGACGTTTCTGCAGAGATCGAAGGGAAGGAGCCTGTATTTGAAAAAGGAATTCGCGGTCAGGCGGTATCGTTTGATGGTGACAGCGTTCTTGGGCTGGAGAGCGCTTCGGGTTTTTTGTGCAACGATCGGTTTAGCCTAGCGTTCTGGTTGAAGCCTGAGGATCTATCTGAGGGAGTGATTCTCTCCAAACAGGGCGAGAACACTCTCCGAGCGGGATTGTCTGTCGAATTGAAGGATGGGCGTCTGCAGTTTTATGTTATAACTCGTTGGATCGCTGGTGTTGCCGCGGTTGAAACCGTCGAACCTATAAGTGCGGATAAATGGCAACATGTGACCTTAACCAATGACGGATCGCAAAGCGCGACAGGAATGCAGATCTTGCTTGATGGTAAGCCTGTCGAAACGAGAATAACGTATAATACCAATAGTAATGTTGTCGCTCGAGCGAAGGGAGCGACGCTTCGAATTGGCAAGGGCGTAGTTGGCGTCGGATTTAAGGGCGAAGTCGACGAAGTCCGAGTTTACGACCGTACCTTGTGGCAGGATGAGGTTGCCGTTCTCGCAGAAATTGAGACATTGGCTTCGATTAGCAAAAAGGATTCGGCGAATCGCAGCGAATCGGAAACTGCGAAGTGGCGTTCGTATTATCTTGAACACATTGCACCTGAATCGCTGAAGGATTTGGATCAATCGGTTTTCGCTGTTAAAATGGAACGGCAGAAGTATCACGATGATTTGCCGACGACCATGGTGATGCAGGAAATGGATCCGCCGCGTCTGACGCATGTTCGCGAACGCGGAGTGTATCATCAATATGGTGACGTTGTTGAAGATCGTTTGCCGGAAGTATTCCCGGATTTCCCCGATGGAGCTCCCAGCAATCGACTTGGTTTCGCTCAATGGCTTGTCAGTGGCGATCACCCATTGACTGGTCGTGTGGCTGTAAATCGCTACTGGCTGAAGTACTTCGGGCGCGGACTCGTAAAGACGGCTGAAGATTTTGGCGTGCAAGGAGACTGGCCGAGCCATCCGAGATTACTTGATTGGCTGGCGGACGAATTCGTGTCTACCGAATGGAATGTGAAGGCGATGCAGAAGTTGATCGTGACTAGCGCCACCTACCGTCAAGAGTCTCGCGTAACGCCGGAATTGCTCGAAACTGACCCGCAGAACGTACTGCTTGCCAGAGGGCCGCGTCAGCGCCTTTCGGCGCATGCTTTACGCGACCAAGCCTTGGCTACGAGCGGCTTGCTTGTTGAAGAATTGGGAGGTCCTTCGGTTAGCCCTTATCAACCAGACAAGTTGTGGGAGCTAATGAGCAATATGAAGTACAAGCAGTCTTCGGGCGAGGATCTGTATCGAAGAAGTTTGTACACGATTTGGAAGCGAACGATTCCGCCACCTTCGATGGCGCTGATGGATGCGGCTGATCGCGAATCGTGCATTGTCAGTTCAACGCGAACGAATACTCCCTTGCAGGCGTTGACCTTGCTTAACGAGAAAACCTTTGTTGAAGCAGCCAGAAACCTGGGTCAGCGGTTACTGCAGGAAGGCGGCGATACAATGGGCGAGCAAGTCGATTTTGGATTTCGGACGGCCATGGCTCGCGGGCCTAGTAAGCGGGAGAGCGTACTACTGGAAAACGCGTATCGAGAATATCGCGACGCCTACGAAGAGGATCTCGCTGGCGCGGAGCAATTAATTGGAGTAGGCGAGTCGGAGGCGATCGCATCGCTCGATCCACGAGACTTGGCGGCGGCGACGGCCCTGTCCAATGTCTTGTTGAATTTAGACGAAACGATGACCAAGGAGTAGAATGAGGATCGAAAACAAAATAGTGGTAGGGCTGCTTGTCCCCAAGCAGTCGTGGAGCGAATCTCAACCCGTAGGGCCAGCGCTTGCGCTGTGCCGCGATAGACAATCATTTGATGGCTACGCGGCATGGCGCAAGCGCCAGCCCTACTTTGAATATGTTGTAGAATTAGCGACTGCGACTGACCGGGACAGTCAGCCCTACCTGGAAAGCGTTAAATCGGAGAACTAAGTATGAACCATCAACACGAAGGCTGTACTGGATACAATAAACTGTCGGAGAATCCTCTGACAATGACACGTCGCTATTTTCTCGGAAAGTCGGCGAAAGGGCTGGGCGGGCTCGCCCTGGGCTCTTTGCTTGGAGACCGTCTTGTGGCGGAGCCGAACGTGGTAGACGGAATGCCGCAACTTCCGAACTTCGCTCCCAAAGCAAAGCGGGTGATCTATCTCTTCCAGTCGGGCGGTCCGCCGCAGATGGATCTCTATGACTACAAGCCTTTTTTAGACAAGGTTCATAAGCAAGAGGTGCCGGCATCGGTATTCAATGGTCAACGACTCACGGGCATGACTGCGGGGCAGAGTTCGTTTCCTGTAGCCCGTTCGATTTTCAATTTCGAGCGAACAGGCAAAGGAGGGACTTGGCTGAATACGGATGTGATGCCTCACCTTGCGGGAGTGATGGATGATATTTGCGTGATTAAATCCATGCATACGGAGGCAATTAATCACGATCCCGCAATCACCTTCTTCCAGACTGGCTTTCAGATAGCGGGTCGTCCGAGCGTGGGAGCCTGGTTGTCATATGGTCTTGGTAGTTTAAACGAGAATTTACCTGCGTTCGTGGCAATGACCTCTTTCGCTGGCGGGCAGCCGCTTTACGATCGACTCTGGGGAGCGGGCTTTCTACCTTCGAAGCATCAAGGCGTGAAGTTTGGAGCAGGGAAGGATCCTGTTTTGTATTTGAATAATCCGGACGGGATGAGCGCCGCGGTGCGCCGCAAGACGCTTGATCACATCGCGGCGATGAACGAGATGAAGTTCGACGATTACGGAGATCCGGAAATCGAGGCTCGGATTGCTCAGTATGAAATGGCTTTCCGCATGCAGACCTCCGTTCCTGAGTTAACGGATGTATCGAACGAACCGGAAAGTACGTTCGATCTATACGGCGAGGATGCGAAGAAACCGGGCACTTATGCAAACAACTGCCTATTGGCGCGACGTTTGTCCGAGCGTGGAGTACGTTTCGTACAGCTTTTCCATAGAGGTTGGGATACGCATGGTAATTTGCCGAGTCAACTGAAGCGACAGTGCAAGAGCACTGACCAGGCGACCGCCGGTTTGCTTAAGGATTTAAAACAGCGAGGCATGCTTGACGATACGCTTGTGATCTGGGGCGGCGAGTTTGGCCGTACGGTGTATAATCAAGGAGAGATGACCGATACGAATTACGGGCGCGATCATCATCCGCGTTGCTTCAGTATGTGGCTGGCAGGCGGTGGAGTTAAGGGGGGCATTAGCCATGGCGAAACGGATGACTTTAGCTATAATGTGGTGAAGGATCCGGTGAGCGTTCATGATCTGCATGCCACGCTCATGCATTTGCTTGGAGTTAATCACAAGAAATTGACTTTCAAATTCCAAGGACGCCACTACCGATTGACCGATGTACATGGAAAGGTGGTCAAACCGATCTTGGCTTAAATTTGGCAGTTTCAGCATTACTATTTTGCGAAACCAATCATATCCTACTGGATTCACGAGCGATCTACGATTGTTTGCGATCTGAAATGGCGATTCGAATTACTATGAAAAAAATGACACGATACCTCTACGTTTTACTATTCGCGGGCGTCGCCTTGAATATAGCGACCGCGGCTGCTCCCAATATTGTCATAATCCTTGTTGATGACATGGGTTATGGCGATCTGGGCAGTTTCAATCAGAACTCCAAGATCGCTACGCCGAATATTGATAGCCTAGCGGAGGAAGGCATGCGCTTTCGCGATGCGCACGCCCCAGGACCTTTGTGTCATATGTCGCGCTATGGATTAATGACGGGCGAGTATCCGTTTCGTATCGACGTAACGGTTTGGCCCAGAGAGCCATTGATTGACGAGAATCAGATGACGATCGCTTCTTTGCTCAAGACGCAGGGCTACAGTACGTCAATGGTAGGAAAGTGGCATCTCGGTTTTTGGGAAAACGGGTATGAAAATCTACTTCCAGGTGGACCGATTGATCGTGGCTTCGATACGTATTTCGGAATTCGCGCTTCGACTGATATTCCCCCGTATTTCTACATTCGTGACAATTTTGCGATTAGCCCGCCGACTGAATTCATCGAAAGTCGCAATAGCGAAGGCTGGACTAATATTCAGGGAGAGTTCTGGCGCGAAGGCGGGATTGCTCCGGGTTTGGCATTGAAGGATGTTTTGCCACGGTTTTCGAACGAAGCGATAGACGTGATCGAGGATCATGCCAAACAAGGCAAGCGCTCTAGGGATCCATTGATGCTCTATTTGGCGTATCCGGCTCCCCATACGCCTTGGTTGCCCTCGCCCGAATTTGTAGGCAAGAGCGGAGCGTCTATGTATGGCGATTTTCTAATGATGGTCGATGACCAGATAGGGCGCGTTTTGAATGCATTGGAGGCGACGGATATGGCTGACGATACCATGGTTATCTTCACTTCCGACAACGGACCAGTTTGGTACGATGAGGATGTGGCGCGTTTTGATCATGACTCTTCCGGTGGTTTGCGCGGAATGAAATCGGATGCTTGGGAGGCGGGTCACCGCATGCCGTTTATCGTGCGTTGGCCAGGCGAGGTAAAGCAGGGGTCGGTCAGCGATCATTTGATATGTTTTACTGATCTGATGGCGACCTTCGCTGAAATTCATGATGTCACGCTGCCTAGGGCGGCGGGACCGGATAGCTTTAGTTTCCTAGCTGCGTTGAAGGGTAAAAAGCCAAAGAAGAAAACGCCCACACGCGAGTCGTTTGTAATGAAGTCCGGTAGTGGCGGACTGATGACGATCCGTTCTGGGGATTGGAAGTTTATCGAAGGTAAGGGATCGGGCGGATTTTCCGGTCGCGTTAGAGGGGGCGACCCTCTCGCTACTGGCGGAAGCAAGAAAAGAGCCGCTGCTAACGATGACGAACCTCCGGCTCAGCTTTACTTGATGAGCGAAGATATTGGTGAAACGACAAATCTTTATGTGGAAAATCCAGAGATTGTTTCTTTGCTCCGCGAGCAATTGGCGGAGATAATGAATACCGCTCGCAGTCGGTAACTGAGCACGTTTTGAACCACGGAGTGCACGGAGGGTTTTGTAGGATCGGGCAGAGGGAACTCATTGTGAATTTGTAGGAGCGGGTTTATTCCGCGATTTGTTAGATCTAAAGATATCGCGGGATCAACCCGCTCCTACAATTCTACTTCAAGCTTATCTCCGTTCCTCTGTCTTCTCTGTGGTTAAGAAATCCTACTTTATTCTCCTTCTTTTTCTGGTCCCAATAGGGTGTCAGACGATTCCTGATACGGAAGAGTCCGTACTTGCTCCCTATCGTGGTCCGTCGGTTGTCGGGGTGGATACGAGTACGCTGACCGGAAAGGTCATGTGCGGGTATCAGGGTTGGTTTAATGCGGAGGGCGATGGTTCCGGGCTCGGTTGGGTTCACTGGGCGAAAAGGCGCGATGAATTATTTGGGCCGGAGAATGTAGGAGTAGATCTTTGGCCGGACATGAGCGAGTATTCTTCTAAGGAGCGGTATGCGACTGGTTTTCATCATGCCGATGGCAGCGTTGCAGAAGTGTTCAGTTCTCATGATAGAGGGACCGTGTTGCGTCATTTTGAATGGATGCGTGAATATGGGATTGATGGGGCTTTCGTTCAACGTTTCGCGAATGGTCTCCGTCGCCCTGGATTTACGAGACATAAGGATGTCGTGCTGACTCATGCCCGTGAGGGGGCCAACCGAAATGGGCGCGCTTATGCGGTGATGTATGATTTGAGTGGGTTGCCGAAAGGTGGAGTTGATGGAGTACGAGAAGATTGGATACGATTGAGGACGGAGATGCATGTAACGGAAGACGCGGCTTACCTGAAGCACGAGGGACGACCCTTGGTGAGCGTATGGGGCGTTGGCTTTAGCGATCGAGGCAAGGCACGGGATTACACTCTGGAGGAGTGCAGAGATTTAGTCGCTTTCTTGAAAGCGGATGGTTGCTCGGTTATGCTTGGCGTGCCGACGCAGTGGCGAGAAGGCGGACGGGACGCGAGTTCGGATCCACTCTTTCACGAGATCTTAGAAATGGCGGATGTTGTGAGCCCTTGGACCGTGGGGCGTTATCGCGATGAAGAAACGGTGAGCCGGCATGTAGAGAAGTATTGGCAGCCTGATGAAGATTGGTGTGCGGAACGTTCGTTGGATTTCTTGCCGGTCGTTTTTCCGGGGTTCAGCTGGTATCACTTGAAGGGTGGCGATCTAGGAGCTATACCGCGCCAGAAAGGCGCTTTCTTGTGGTCGCAGATTGCCGAAGCTAAACGAATTGGCAGCGATATGATCTATGTGGCGATGTTCGATGAAGTCGACGAAGGGACAGCCATTTTTAAATGCGTTAATAATCCTCCAAGTGGAGATGGCTTGCCGTTTCTTGACTACGAAGGTTTACCCAGTGACTACTATTTGAAATTGGTTGGCGAGGCGGGTCGATTGCTGCGCGGCGAACGGGAATTGACAGAAGGGCAACCGAGTTGGTGATGGGACTAGATGATGGTAGCGGCCGATCTCCGAGCGGCCATCAATATCAAATTTGGCCGCTTGGAGATCGACCACTACCTTGAATTATTATATGAAGAAACGAATCTATGAAGCCCTTGGGACGACAGTTGCTATTTTGGCTTCGTGTCTAATTCAAGCCAAGCAACCGAATGTACTCTTTATTATCTGCGATGATTTGAATGTGCATTTGAGTGCGGCGGGTTATGATCAGGTTCCTACTCCTGAGTTGAATGGCTTGGCATCGGAGAGCATTACCTTTACGCGGGCGTACTGCCAGTATCCGGTTTGCGGTCCTTCACGAGCTTCTTTGTTGAGTGGATTGTATCCAGAATCTACAGGTGTATTGAACAATACGGTGGATATTCGAGAGTCACGTCCCGGTACGGTGTCATTGCCTCAGCGATTTAAGGATAGCGGCTACTGGGCGGCGGGGACGGGGAAGATCTTTCACAATCCGAAGTTCACGCCTACAGAAGAAGCCTGGGATGAATTCATCAAATTCACGAATGACAAGCATGGTATTGAAATAGAAGCCCAGGCGGAGTTTGAAGCGAAGAACGGTTCTATCGACGATCGAAAAAATCGGCAGGCATGGAAAGCGTTTCTGAGTGCCTATTCGACGCAGACTCGTGGGCAAACGCCTCCAGGCTACGGCCCGACCGACTTGTCGGACGAGCAGCATATGGATGGGAAAAATGCGCGGCAAGTTGCTGATTGGCTGGATAATCAGTCTTATGGCGAGAAGCCATTTTTTATCGCTTGTGGCATTCAGAAGCCGCACGTGCCATTTCTTGCTCCGCAGAAGTATTTCGATCGCTTCCCGTTAGACGAAATTGAATACGATCCGATTCGAAAAGATGATTGGGACGATATTCCAGCGAAAGCTGCGTCGCTCCGTTTCCCGGCGTTCGGGTTTGAAATGAGTAAGGAGAATGACTCGCTTCGTAGAGAATATATACAGGCCTATCATGCGTGTATCTCATTCATCGATACTCAGCTTGGACTCGTTTTCGATGCCTTGAAGGAGAGCGGTCATTGGGAGGATACGATTATCGTTTTCACTTCTGATCATGGTTATCATTTGGGAGAGCATTCGATGTGGGGGAAAGTAACCTTGTTCGAGGAATGCGCTCGCGTGCCAATGATGATGCGCGTTCCGGGAATGACGCCTGCGGGAGTTAAAAGCGATTCGCTTGTCGAGCATGTGGATTTTTATCCTACTCTACTTGAGCTTTGCGAGCTGGATGCGGCGAGTCCTCTTCAAGGTGAGAGTATCGTGCCCTTGTTGAAGAACCCTGAGATGAAAGGCAGAGATTACGCGTACACAGTTGTCAGTCGTGGACAAAAATTGGGGCGCTCGATTCGTTCGGATCGCTGGCGTTATGCGGAGTGGTTCGATGCGGAAAACGCGGAGCTTTACGATTTAAAGGCTGACCCGATGGAGTATACGAATTTGGCGGGAAACCCTGAATACGCTTCGCAATTGAAAACGATGCGGAAAGCGCTCGCGAAGGTGAAGCAGACCGCGGGAAGCGAACGGTAAGGGGGCGGGAGAACGTTTGCCTCAATATCCGATTGCTTCAAGCGGCTCTTTTTCTATTATTCTCAATTCGCGTCCAAAGTCCCCGAGCTGGACGGAACTTCTTACATCTTATGCAAATGAAAATCCTCGTACCTAGTCTAATGGCGACTGCTCTCTTTTTGAGTGCTTGCTCCAATGCTCCTCTGGCGGATAACGCCCTTAGCTCGGCCGAGCAAAGCGATGGTTGGAAATCGCTTTTCGATGGTTCCTCTCTTGATGGATGGCGTGGTTACAATGGAGTCGATATGGAAGGTATTTGGACTGCGGATGCGGGCACGATGCATTTGGTTGGTCGCGAGAAAGGCAGCCCGCATGTGAATATCATCACTAAAGCGGTGTATGATGATTTCGATCTCCGTTTCGATTGGAAGGTAGAAGAGGGCACGAATTCAGGCGTGATGTTCCATGTTGGAGAAGGCCCGAAGCAGCCTTATCTGACCGGTCCTGAGTATCAGGTGCTCGACAATTTCGGTTTTCGTTCAGGCAAGGGTCTCCCTGTTGGTCCCCTCGAGCATTCGGCTTCGAATTATTCGATCGAGCCAGCCGTTAGCGACGAGACCAAACCGGTCGGCGAATGGAACTCAGGTCAAATCGTAGTGAAAGGCGACCATGTCCAGTATTGGCTAAATGGAGTGAAAACGGCCGAATACGAAATGCACAGCGTCAAGTGGGACGAACAAGTCGCAAATTCTAAGTTTAAAAACTGGAAGGACCTCGCAACGCTCGGCAAAGGCCACATCGGCTTGCAAGACCACGGCCACCGCGTTTGGTTTCGAAATTTGAAAGTAAAGGAACTGTAGGTTTTTTGCCCCACGAATCGCTCGAATATTCACGAATCAATTTATTATGAATGATGATGGGATTTAAAAAGTCAATTCGTGTAGATTTGTGCGATTCGTGGGCGAAAATTCTTCTCGCTTCGCTTGTTTCCTCGTTCGTGGGTTTCGCCCAGGATCGGACGAACGTCGTTCTTATCATCGTCGATGATATGGGCTATAGTGATATTGGCTGTTATGGATCTGAAATCCCGACACCGAATATCGATTCGCTTGCGGAGAATGGATTGCGATTTCGACAATTCTACAACACGGCAAAATGTTGGACGACTCGCGCATCTCTTTTGACGGGTCTCTATTATCACCAGGTAACCGAACTGAAGATACTCGAACGCAAGGGTGTCACGATCGCCGAGGCTCTTGGAGAAAATGGCTATCGAACGATTATGTCGGGCAAATGGCATTTGTCGGGCGGGCAGTTGGACAATCCGGAATTCCAGCCCTTGGCTCGAGGTTTCGACGAGTTCTACGGAACTATCCTTGGGGCCGGTTCGTTTTACGATCCTTACACCTTGCAGGATGCAGACAAACGCATCGAGCCGGATGAGGATTTCTATTACACGGATGCAATTACCGAGCATGCTGTGAACAGCCTTCGAGCGGTTGCGAAAGAGGGAAAGCCTTTCTTCCATTACGTTGCCTACACGGCGCCGCACTGGCCGATGCAGGCGCCAGCTGAGGAGATTGAGAAACACAAACACTTGTATCTAAAAGGTTGGGACGCGATTCGAGAAGAGCGCTATGCCAAGCAATTGAAACTCGGAGTAGTGGATGCTCGTTGGGGTGCGAGTGGTCGCGATAGTCAAGTAGCAGCCTGGGATGAAAACGATCCGGACCGTGAATGGCAGATTCATCGCATGGCGACTTATGCAGCCATGCTGAATATCGTAGATCGAGGTGTAGGGCAAATTATCGACCAGCTGAAAACGCAAGGAGCCTTTGATAACACTTTGATTTTGTTCATGTCTGACAATGGCGGTTCCCCAGAGGATATAGGATTCAATAATGGAGTCTTCTGTCTAGGCGGAAGTCAGACGACGTTGTCGGGGACGCATGTTCAAGTCGGTCGCGACACTGGTGTCTTACCTGGTCCGGAAGAAACGTTCCAGGGAGTAGGGCGCGAGTGGGCGAATGTTAATAATACGCCTTTCCGTGAATTTAAAAATTGGTGTCATGAAGGAGGGATCGCCACCCCGCTCATTGCTCATTGGCCCAAAGGAATAGCCCGTAAGGGCGAGTTAAGCGATGAAGTCAGTCACGTGATCGACATAATGGCCACCTGTTTAGAAGTCACCGGAACGTCTTATCCAATCGAATACAAGGGCAACAGTATCATTCCTCATGAAGGAAAATCGCTTGCTTCGACCTTTGCCGGGAAAACGCTCGGCGAGCGAACGGTTTTCTGGGATTACGCAAATCATGCCGCGGTCCGCTCTGGCAAATGGAAGCTGTTGGCCCCGTCGACGAAAAAGATAGAGTGGGAACTCTACGATATGGAAGCCGACCGCTGCGAATTGAATGACCTAGCGGACGATTTCCCCGAAAAGGTCCAAGAAATGGGCGCCCTCTACAAATCCTGGCAAGCCCACGTCGGCCCTGACCGCAACAAAGCCAAACCCTCAAATGCGAAATAGCTCCGATGCTCTTCGTCGTTCGATGCCTGGCTTCACTTTGTATATTCTCGTTTGTCGCTGAATTGACGTTTGCTGAGGATGAGGAAAGGCAACCTTATCCGGATAGTGAGGACATCGAGCGGTTTGTTTTGGATTGGTCGACTCACAAGCGTTTCGCTCAGGGGAGCGATAACTTTCAGCTTACGTGGGCCGAGGATGGTCACCTTTACGGAGCTTGGGGTGATGGCGGTGGTTTTGGCGGGACTAACGGTAGAGGTCGAGTTGGTCTGGGGATCCCTCGAATCGAGGGCGATGCTGACGACTATCGAGGCTTTAATGTATGGGGTGGTTTCGAACCCGACCGGCCGGCGTCTTTTGATGGTAAAAGTTGGGGGATGATTGGCGTGAGCGGAGAGTTGTTTATGTGGCTGGTGCCGGATCATCCGGAAGGGAAATCACATCGGAATCACTACGAGTACGTGGAGCTGGTTCGATCAAGCGACTCAGGGCAGGGTTGGCTTTTTCGATGCTCCGACTCCATGGGGCCCCTGGGCGACGATTGAATATTATAGAAATGATGTTCCATTTGGAGCGATTCGAATGGGTAGCGAGCTAGCCTGAAATAATAACGTGTTCTTTGCGGCCTTCGCTACGAAGTGGTTGGACGGCGAGCGATTTGTTCTGAATTTCACCGGCGGCGGTAACGGCAAGGACAACGATTCGTTTAATACTGTCGAAGGCCGATTTGTTCGCGCGGGAGAAAATTGAAAACTCTCAAATTGAGCTCTTGTTTTAAGCTACCACAAAAAAGGCCAACGTTGGCCTTTTTTGTGGTATAGAGGGTGTGGAGAGAGTGATAGGCATATTTAATGCGAGCTCTTTGTGTTGGTGTCACCTACTCGATCCGGGACGTCTCGCGCCACCTTCTCGAGAGTGGCACGATGGTGATGGGAGTGAGTTCGATCTGAGCCTTCAGGTTTTTAGGCATTGTATTAAAGCTCTGGGTAGAGGTTCCAGTCTCGTGGATAGATGATGTCGAAGGAAGTGGTGAAGGTTTGCGCTTCTTTGGGTTCGAGTGTGGCTTCCCATTTGAAGATGCCGTCGTTTTCGTCGTCGATAGTTACCTCGTCGATGGCGGGAGCTTTGCGTCGGATTTCGATTTTCGAGTTTTGGGCGATTGGGAATTGGTCGACTAGAATAATCTTGTGAGCGACGGAGTGGTAGTTGGTTACTTCGTTAGCGTATTCGCGTTGCAAGGTCGTGGTCTTGTCGATGAAACCGGAGTTGGTGTCTTTCTTCGAACCTTCGCGCCGTTTCACTACGATGTTGGCATCGGTGCCGAGGGAGAGTTCGGTTTCTTCATCCGGGAGGATCTTTTCAAGGGCGACTTTGGAAGAGAGTTTTCCGTCGACGAACGCGAGGGCTTGGCCGGGCAGGATTGGTAGGTCCAGAGTGTTGCGGATTTTAGCTCTCAAATAAGTATCGAGCTGAACTCTCGGAACGGCTTCCGACCAGAACTCCGCTTCGAGACTGGCCTCGAGCACTTTGAATGCGCTGCTCTCGCGAGAACTGGGAACGTTGATGCGACCGGGGATTGTGGCTTGGAAGGAGACCGTGGATGCAGATACGGCGACTTTTTGAGATCGTAGTCTCGCGCCTGCGATAGTCGATGTTTCTGCGTATCCGTTTTTATTTGTGGCATCGACTGAGAATGGGGAAAGTTCAAAAATTTCTTCGTTAGCGCGACCTCTAGCTTTTGAATACGATTCCTGATTCCTCAACGCCAACGGAAACAGCACAGGTACGTTGCCTTGCCGGTTAGCTTGATTGGTGTGAAGGGAGAGTGTGACGTCGTTCCAGTCTTCGCCGGTGTTTTGCCAGATGGTCGCGAAGTATCCAAAATCTAATGCCTTCTCGTCTGGACGAGCGCGCAACTCGTATTGGGGAATCCAATTGGCTGAGTTGACGAGGTAGCTCAAGACGATTTCGATTTCGCCGGACTCTGCCATTTCGATTTCGACTTCCGCGATCGAGGCGAGCAGGCGGTCGGTTTCGATGGCCTCTTTGAGCTCTTTTTGAATGTCTTCTATATGCTCGTCGATCGCTTTGATTTCGATTTCAACCGCATCTATTTTGGCGTAGGCGGATTCTTGAGTCGTTGCGACGAATGCGGCGAGCTCTTTGGCTTGGTCGAGGGTTAGGGACTGGCCTTCGTTGATCTTGCCGAATTCCTGGGAAAAAGTAGACCGCATATTTTGGGCAAAGGTTATGTCAGCTTTTGCCTCGGAGTAGATGCGTTGTTTGAGAGCCTTTTCTTGATTGGCTAAGTCGAGCTTGTCTTGGAGGGCTTTCACGTCGTCCGATTCCTCTTGATTTCCAGGGACGTGGATCTTGGCGTTGCGGATGAGGCCGTCGGGCTGATTCAGAAAATTGGCCTGGAGAGCGGTGGGGTCGACGCGGGTTGGAAGATCTTCGAATTGGATAGTCGATTTACCGGCTGGAACGGTGACGCTTCCTTGGCGTGTAACAAGGGCGCCGTCGCGAAAAAGCGCGATCTCTTGAATGGTCGTCGAAGCGACTATTTCATCGGCTTGCGAGACGTTGGATACAAGGGCGCTGACCGTGATGGCGAGAAGAGTACTGTATTTCATAGAGCTAACGTTTAGGATTAGGAACGTTG
>Ga0302122_10000560_pt1 | contig 23033 bp, 18 predicted proteins | sample CB21_SCM_MG_FD_203115 | JGI IMG/M metagenome (GOLD analysis project Ga0302122, IMG submission 203115) | Marine microbial communities from Western Arctic Ocean, Canada - CB21_SCM | ecosystem: Environmental > Aquatic > Marine > Oceanic | place: Canada: Western Arctic Ocean | collected 2017-09-28
CAAATTCTCGCGGGCACCGTCTCTGGGTTACTTCGTGGGTCAGTCTCAATGCCTGGGCCACCCGTAATTATTTATCAGCATTGGATTGGTGGCGGGTCTGATCAAATTAGATCAAGAATGTTTGCATATATGATTGCAATGGCACTCCCTACCACAATAATTCTACTGATTATGGGCGTGTTTTCTTGGCAAATAATCTACTACGCCGTCCCTGGACTACTAGCCGTATTCGTAGGGAATTATATTTCTCAGAAAACCAGAGATCTCATGACTGAACAAATATTCAAATCCCTAACCATCGCCTTGCTTATTGCCTCTGCAACCGTTCTGATTATTCGAGGATTCACTGGAACAAACTGATCTGAATCTAAATTGACATACACTAGTGTCGTGCAAAAATCGAGTTCAATCATGAATCGTTATGGAGGAATTAGCGCTCATGTCAGGGAGAGTTCAAGATAAAGTCGCAATTGTAATAGGAGGCGGACAGACCTCTGGAGAAACCGTCGGAAACGGTAGAGCAACAGCTCTTGTACTAGCTCGTGAAGGCGCGCGGGTAGTAGTTGTTGACCGAGATCTTGAATCTGCCTCAGAAACTAGCCAACTGATCAAAGATGACAATGGCATCTCAATCTCGTGCAAGGCGGACGTTACTGACGAATCGCAGATAGCCGCTGCAATAAAAACTTGTATTAGTGAATTCGGTCGAATCGATATTCTACATAACAATGTTGGAGCCAGCGTAGCTCTTAAAGATGGGTCGGCCACAGATCTAGAAGTAGAAGCATTCGATCAAATATATGCGGTCAACCTGAGGGGGGTATGGCTGCCATCAAAACACGCTCTTCCACATATGAGAGAGCAGCAAAGCGGATCTATTATCAATATTTCATCTATGGCTGTGTTCTCAGGGTCGTATCCATTTATAGGCTACAAAACCACCAAAGCCGCGATAATAGCCCTCACTGAAAATCTGGCATCTGCAAACGCTCAATATTCGATTCGCGCGAATACGATTCTACCCGGACTAATCAATACACCGATGGCTATAGAAGCCCGTGTCACCGCAGGTGCAGACCGGGCTGAATTAGTAGCGCAGAGAAATAGTCAGGTACCGTTAGGCGGGAAAATGGGAACGGGCTGGGATATTGCCAATGCCTCGCTATTCCTACATTCAGAAGAAGCTAAGTTTATTAGTGGCGTGGCACTCCGAGTCGATGGCGGCCGGTCTGCAAGCAGTTAATTAAGAAATCAATATCAAAAAATAGCTTAAGTTTGCTAGACTCCTAGCAAACTGAGAATAGGAACCGGCGAAATGTCTACTGGATTTGTTTGGCACGAAAAATATATGTGGCATGACACTGGAAGTGGTGCTGCCTCAAATATTGAACCTGACGAACACTTCGAAAATCCCGATACTAAACGGAGGCTTAAAAACTTACTCGATCTTTCTGGCTTAAGCGAAGAATTAGTTCAGCTCAAACCAAGAATGGCGTCCGAGCAAGAACTATTGCGATTTCACACGGAGGAGTATGTAACACGAATACGGACCTTGAGCGACGCGTATGGTGGATCGGCTGGGCCAGGTACACCATTTGGTGCAGGCTCGTACGAAATAGCTAAACTAGCGGCGGGCGGGACAATAATTGCGACTGATGCCGTACTCAAAGGCGACGTCAATAACGCGTACGCACTGGTACGGCCACCTGGACATCATGCCGAAAGAGATTTAGGTAGAGGCTTCTGCATATTTGCTAATGTCGCCCTGGCTGCAATGCACGCCAAAGAGGTGTGGGGAATCGAACGAATTGCGACCATCGACTGGGATGTCCACCACGGGAACGGCACACAACAAGCCTTCTACGAAGATTCAAATGTGCTAACTATTTCAATTCATCAAGATGGCTTATTCCCAGCAGAGTCGGGGAAATTTATAGAGCGCGGCGTAAATTCTGGCGAAAATTACAACATAAACATCCCTCTCCCTGCTGGTTCAGGCCGAGGCGCCTATGAAACAGTATTCAGGCGCATCGTTGGCCCGGCAGTTAGGGCCTTTCAGCCTGAATTGATTTTGGTGCCATGCGGATTTGACGCGAGTGTGTATGACCCGCTAGGCAGAATGTTACTCACAGCCGAGGCGTACCGAGATCTTACAAAAGAACTAATGGCGATTGCTGCGGATACCTGCAACGGCAAACTGGTACTCTCGCATGAAGGTGGCTATTCCAAGCGATACGTGCCGTTTTGTGGACTCGCCACAATCGAAGCGCTAAGCGGTTTCAGAACTGAAATTAGTGACCAAACTGGCAGGGATGATATGCCCGGCCAAGAACTCACTCCTGCACAGAAAGCCCTAATAGAGGAAATAGCTACCTCACTACATCTCGCATAGCAATAATCAGAGATCAAATACTGGACTTCAATTAGCTTTTTATTTTGGTGGCTGGTAGTTAGGAACTTTGGCCGCTGCTGCGTCCATTTCCGCCGCAGTAATCAATGGAGTGATTGTTGCTGCTACGGCACCGGATGAGTTAACTGCTAGGGAAAAAGCTAATGCGGCCTCAGAGGTACCGTCACCAATAAGAACAATATCATCATCGCCATATGCAAAATAAGCAGTTTCTATCGTCATACCCAGTGATTCTGCCAGGTCTTTTATATACTTCACACGACTCTCAAAACCTTGACTCGTCGCAGCTGCTAGCGCTTCAGGACCATATGACCCAACAAGTAAAAACTTAGCCATCACTACCTCCTACTGATATAAATATGTTCATTATTGATAATAAACGATAGGTGTAAATTCGTCGTGTTTTCAATAAATCTAATAACCAGCCTAAAACACATCAGTTTCATTGATATCGACCTCCAAAAAACTGACTTCATTGTTGATTTTAGATAGTTTTCCGACTGTCAAAATTGGAAAATGCCCACCAGTCACCATTGCATCTTTCTCAATCGCAAGGTCGACAATACGCCTACGAGACCGTGTTGTTTCCGCTGGGTCATTGTCCACGGCGGGAACCCAATCATGATGAACAAGGTGCTCTGGATGATGTGCCGCGTCACCAACCAAAAGTAAATGCTCACCGGCGGACGAAAGTAAAAATGAGGTGTGCCCAGGCGTATGACCGGGCGTAGGAATCGATGTAAGGAAGGGTTCAACTAGTGTCTCGCCGGAAAATGACTCGACTTTTCCAGTTTCCACGATCGGATCAAAGACGTCTCTAAGTATGTGTTCATAATCCGGATGTGGTTGCACAGCTCCGCCATTCCACCAATTAATTTCTTCGTCGGACACGCGCCAGATAGCATTCCTAAATGTAGGAACTCTTTCGTTATCCTCCGTCACTGTGTTCCAGCCCACATGATCAAAGTGAAGATGGGTATGAATTACGGCATCTATCTCGTCCAAACCGACTCCTAAATCGCGAATTCGGTCCAGTAACCCCGCTGCGCCCTCAGCCGCCGCATATGGACCTTGTTCACCAAAACCTGTATCAAGAAGTACTGTTCGACCATTACCTCGAAGCAAAAATGACCCGAAATTAAACGGTACTGACTCGTCTGGACTATCAATCGAAAGGGCCGAGGTCCATTCTTCATTCGGAACTTCATTAAAAAATCTCGGAAGCGGCATTTTTGCGGCAGCATCAGAAAGTGCCGCGACCGAAATATTGCCTACTTTAAAGGTCGCAGAGAGTCTCATATCTCCTCCATTCCTGTTGATGGAATTCTACCTCTTTTTCAAAAACATAACTAATGAAGCAGCAAAAAATACTACCTACAGGAACACTCAAATTAGTGATCCCCAGCGCAAGCAGCAGATAGGCACTCACAATTCGGTCTAATCGTAGTCAGATTGATTATCATATGGGAATACCCAGAAGGAGCAGGTTGTTGAAACTACAACAGTGCTTAAATGAGCAATAAAAGAAAGTAACATTGTCACTTCTAAAGCGCGAAGTTGATTAAGTCGAAAGGGTTTTAATATGACAAACGAATCGAAAGAAGCTGTCCTCCCAATCACGGGCTACCTTGATCCGATGTCTGCCCGTCAGGGAGAATCAATTTCAGTTAAAGTCAGTGCCGCTTTTCAGGGAACATATGACGTCGATACGGTCAGAATTATTTCCGCTGACCCAAATCCTGAGGGCCCCGGCGTCTTATACGAACCACGTGATTTTGGCCTGAAACCAACCTACCGAGCGCGGCCCCAAGACATCAACATAGGGTCATATGCTGTCGTTCCTGGTAATGTTTATTTCACCGGCGAGGTGATGCTATTTACGGTACTAGTTCAGCCCTGGCTTCTCAAAGAAGAGACATCAGTGATCGCTAGTGCGCTCGATAGTGAGGGAGTTGGGTGGCAACTAAGTACCAAACAAGGAAAGCTTGTATTTTCATATCAAGCAGCTGAATCAGAACTATACCAAGTCGAATTACCCGATGCATTAAAGTACAAGAATTGGCATCAAGTTTGGGCGGGCTATGATGTTTCCAAAAGTCGCCTGGTTCTGGGTGTACGGGACCTTAAAGACGAGAAGGTAAAAAGTCTATCCGAGTCGAGAGACCTCGCACCACTCCCAGATGAGATTCCTCTTGTCTTTGCAGCTCGCAAAACCGAAGCGATTTCCGAGGACCATTTCAACGGTCGTTTAGAAGATCCTGCGTTTTATAATGAATTATATTTAGAACCAAGAGCGGTGCCACTTCCGGACAAAGCGCCCTCAGGTGCCATCCTAGCTTGGTGGGACTTTGCAATTGGTATCAATACTCAAAGCATTGTTGATAGAGGGCCATTCGGGCTTTCCGGCAGATTAATTAATATTCCGTACCGAGGAATGTCAGGTGCCCGTTGGTCAGGGGACAAAATGGATTGGCAAAAGGCCCCACGTGAGTATGCCGCGATCCATTTCCATGAAGACGACCTCTATGACTGCCGTTGGAAGACTGATTTTCAAATAACGATCCCGTCAGACACTCCAAGTGGTGTTTATGGCGTGCGGCTTAAAAAAGACGACTCCACCGATATTCTTCCCTTTTACGTACTACCTGACAAAAGTGGCCCAAAAAACAAAATCTGTTTTTTGGCATCTACATTTACTCACCAGGCCTACACAAATCATGCACGTGGTAATTGTGATGCTGAGATGCGAACTCGAATGAAAGAGTGGGGTGCCACCCCTTTCAATCCAGATGATTATCCAATCTACGGGCGTTCCACATATAATTTTCACCCCGATGGAACAGGTATATCAATATCATCTCGGCTCCGGCCAGCGCTGACTGTTCGACCCGGTTATATCACCTTTACTGACAAAGCTGGATCTGGTTTAAGGCATTTTCCAGCTGATACCCATCTTTTATATTGGTTGGAAAAAAAAGGGATCTCGTTTGATGTAGTCACTGACGAGGACCTCGACGACGAAGGCCTAGAATTACTTGCGAGCTACGACACCATCCTTACTAGTTCACACCCGGAATATCATACGGCCAAGATGCTGGATTCCCTTCAAAGTTACGTCGATTCGGGTGGCAATTTGGTATACCTTGGGGGTAACGGTTTTTACTGGAAAATCACGCGTGTTCCTACTCTCCCAGGTGTTATCGAACTGCGTCGGGCCGAAGGTGGAATTCGTGCTTGGTCGCCTAAGCCTGGCGAATCTCACCATCAACTAGATGGCGGATATGGTGGGTTATGGAGGCGTAATGGGCGGCCTCCACAAAAACTTGTAGGCGTGGGTTTTTCAGCACAGGGGCTTTTTGAAAGTTCGTATTACAAACGAACACGTGAAAGTTACGACGAGGATGTGTCGTGGATTTTCGACGGTGTCGGCGAAGAGAAGCTAGGTGATTATGGATTTAGTGGGGGAGGCGCTGCGGGATTCGAGCTGGATCGGGCAGACCAGGAGCTTGGCACTCCACCAGAGACAGTGATTCTTGCAGTAAGTGAAAATCATAGCGAGAGCTTTATAGCAGTTCCGGAGGAATTACTCACTCACACGAGGACAGAAACTGGTGAAGACCCGGAAGATTTGATCCGAGCGGAAATCGTCTACTGCCCCAAGCCTAACGGTGGCGCAATATTCTCTGTTGGATCCATTTGCTTTTGTGGCAGCCTCAATCACAATGCCGGAGATAATGGTGTTTCGAAAATGCTCGAAAATGTTATTCGCCGCTTCGCTTCTCTATAAACCAAGTTACAGCAAAGAGAATGTCATCCTAAATCTTAAAAATTCGGAATAATTTCTAACTAAGCTCAGTCGCCTAAAGCCATTCAGTTACAGGATTACCCCACTGGAAGGGTTTTGTAAGAACATACCGAATACCGAGTTCGCCCGCATAAATCGAAAGACTATCAATAATTGGCTGGGTTACGTCGATATTGTATCCAAACCCGTGCGCATAACCAGGACCGTCATGCCAAATATCCACATATAAATAAATTAGAGTCATTCCCTCTGGTTTAGTGAGTTTGGTTATTTCTATGGCGTCAATTATCTGTTGCAAAATTTCCTGTTGAGTGTTCGCTGGCTGTAGCCGCACGACATTGATTGCAAAGTTCATATCCCCATCACTTGAGACGATCCAGTTACAAGATGTATTGATCTCGAAGAGAGCTCCATCTGATCGTGGGAGATTGTTTGAACCGAAGTTTTGCACACTCCAAGCAGTAGCGCACGTCTCACTAACCAGCAGCCGGGCTGCTTCATCAAGTACTTCCTGCCCACCACAACTCTTCTCCCCATGCATTTCTATCATTCGCTCTTGAAGTCGAGTAAATTCTCCATTTTCACTCACAGAGTCAAATGCCCAGCCTATCCATGCCCAAGGAGGATTGTGTTCGGCACTACGCGTCATCATAGATGCTATCCAGCAACCATCATCGGCAATGAAAGCGGGGCGAATTTTTGGAAATAGTGATGTTAGCCAATCGGACATTTCTCTTCGCTTACCACTGTGAAGAATATGAAATGTCATCCCCTGATCGTAACTCACAATTACTACCCCGCCCTTGCTTTGGGATCTCGCTAAATATCGACAGCGACTCCCCCATCTAAGAAGGCAGCCGAGCAAAACTTCGACCCGCACGGGGCACAATTTGGGCACCCCCGTGATTCGCGGTGGAATTGGGCTTGGGCTTCTTACCAGAGAGAATTCCGTGAAGTTGAAAAAGAAATGCAAGAAGAGTTCATTAAAAAACACGATTATCCTGCCCCTACATATGATGGGCGGAACTTCTTAATGCCCGATTCGGAGTGGTAGCCCTGTACACTCCCCCAATTTTTCCCAGTACTTTTTTTTGAGTATAGTTACAACGTTACTCACTAACGTGAAGGAAATTCATCATGAGGTTTATTGACATACCTGGTAAGAATTGGAGAAGGTGGTATTGCGAAATGAGGGGTAAGGGAGAAACGATCGTCCTTACGCAAGTGCATACCAGCACGTTGCTCACCTCTGTCGACACTGTGGATACTGCCCTATGGACATAGGCCTAACCGTTGAGAACGAGCGTTTAGCGGAACTGCTTACCGCCCTTCGTTTCGAGAACCGGCAGCAAAGTGGGTTGGCGTTCGACCTCGTTCCAGGCGATACGGATGCGGCGTATCGAGTGTCGCGTGAGGTGTCGCGCCGCCTTGGCTGGAACGTCGCTGGATGGAAAATTGCAGCGTTCAAGCCGGAGATGCAAAGGCGGTTGCGAGCTAACGCACCGATCTACGGTCCCGTCTACGAGCCGCAGATCCACCTCTCACCGATGCGACTCGAAGGCCGCAGGCTGCTTCACCCCCTCGTCGAGGTTGAACTCGTGGTTCGATTGTCAGCACCCTTGCCTCCTCGGTCGTCTCCCTATCTGCGTAACGATATCGAGGACGTCGTAGGATCGATCCATCCGGGCCTCGAGATCGCCGAGTGCCGTTTCGCGCACGATGACCGGTTCCCGCCCTTGAATGCGATCCTTGCCGATGGAAGTGGATCGGGAACCCTCGTACTCGGGGAAGCGATCGTCGGGTGGCGTTCCCACGATTTCAGCGCGGGCGATGTCGCTTTGCGCGTCAATGGCACTCAACGCCGTGAAGGGCGCATCTTCGACGCGGTGGAGCACCCGCTCGCGCCCCTCGTTTGGATCGCCAACGAACTGTCTCGAGTCGGGGTCGGACTGCCTGCGGGCATATACGTCAGCACCGGTAGCCTAACCGGTATGTACCTGGCGAAACCGGGAGACGAGCTCATCGGCGATCTGGGTCCCTTGGGAGAAGTGCACGCGTTCGTAGGGGAATAGCCCCGGTTTTGCCTGGAGCGACCACCCCTCCCTCATACGGGGACGGGCCCCCTTCCTCGCGACCTCCCACTCCTCGATCCGAGAATTCAGCAAAATATCTACAGGCAGTCCCCACCTATAAGAGAAGGCCAGCCGATCCTTCGACCTGCACGGGGCAATTTCGGGCCACAAACGGGCCACATAACTCCAGATAGACCTAGATCAACGTAGATCACCTATGAGACACAACCCCTTATGCAGTATGGGATACAAGATAATCCTGATAACCCCAAATACTATTTGAAGACTGAATAGGTATGGTCCTGTTGAGTAATAAACTCTAGAAGTACCGCAGTACCCTCCTGAGTCTTTTGTATACCTCGTTCAATTGCGGGGATAATATCCTCTGGTCGTTCAATACGCTCACCGTAACCACCAAAAGCTTTAGCCATATCAGCGTAATTACCTGAAATATCGGTAGACCCGTATTTCTCACGAGCCACTTGCATAATCGGTAACTCAATTGCCATCGAAAAATTATTGAACAGAATAGATAAAATTGGAATATTCTCACGGACGGCCGTCTCAAAATCCATTCCTGTAAATCCAATAGCCGCGTCACCCCACACGTTTATACAGAGCTTATTGGGGCGAGCTAATTTCGCACCCATAGCCAGACCAAGCCCATATCCCAGCTGTGTAGTTTTCCCCCAGCCGATATAACTCAGTGGTACATCTGTAGTCCAAAATGGCGACAATTGATCTCTGGGACTACCAGCATCATGCGTGATGATCGTGTTATCTACATCCACCGTTGCATGTAAATCACGAATAACTCTGTAGGGTGATAGTGGAGCACTGTTGTCATCAAGTCGCGGCCGCCAGTCAGTTATCCATTCGTCGCGGATAGAAGCAATTTCTGCTGCAATACCGTCTGCTCGTCCCCGTCCACCATCACCTACCAGTGCACGAACCTCGGGAATAAGAGCAGCAAGAGTTAATTTTGCGTCGCCGACTAACGGCTGAGTTACTTCAACTGTATTGTCGAGGTCGAGCGGGTCCAAAGTTGAATGAATAACGGTCTTACCTTTTGGAATTTGAATACCAAATCCAGTTGCGAAAAATGAACAACCAATACCAAAGATAACATCTGCGTTCTGAATAAAGTGATGGACCGGCTTCGGTAGTGCCCGTCCGCCCGAACCAAGCGCCAATGGATGGCTCTCCGGAAATGCACTCTTTCCTTCAAGGCTTGTTGTAACGGGTACCTCAAGCAGCTCGGCCAGCTCTTTCAGTTCCTCCCATGCCTTGGCGTAATGCACTCCTTGTCCCGCATAAATCACTGGACTGGCAGCGTTTACCAGCATTTCTGCCGCTTTCAAGACATCAGCTGGATCAGGAGCTGATCGTGCGACCTTTACCGGGGTATAAGACAGTGACTCAATCTCTTCAGGAAACACGTCAGTCGGAATTTCAATTACTGCCGGACGTGGTCGACCATTCCTCACGGCACTAAATGCCCTACGCATCGCGTCTGGGATTGCAGACGACACAGTAACCTGCTCCACTGACTTCGCAACGTGCTGGAAGTTTAAAAGACTACTGAAATTAGGAGTGACATTCGTAAGTTTTCGATCGTAACCGGCAGGAATTATAATGATCGGTACCGAGTCGCCATACGCTTGAGCAACTCCTCCAAACGCATTCTCACTCCCTGGACCATGTTGCATCACAAAAACGCCGATTTCATCGCCAGAATTGATACGACTAAACGCGTCGGCCATATGAATACCAGTCCGCTCTTGTCGCACAATAATCGTTCGAATATCTGCTCTAGCCGCAGCCTCAATAATCGGATTCACTGGATATCCAACTATAAATTCAACGCCCTCTCGTTTTAATATTTCAGCTATAGCATCAGAAACTAACACAGTACATATCCCCCTAATTAGCCCACAACACAGAGCTTGTTTGACAGTCTTGTAGCTTAAAAATTCTATAAGCTAAATGTTTTGTTATGAGCCTCAAGTTATACCAAGTAGTAGGTGTTTACAAGGCCAGACGTGCGATCTAATCTGACCTGCAGCATCCAACCTCAACGACGATCTATCTTTCTAATTTTTGATAGGTAAATTTGGCAACACATCATTCGTAAAGCGAACAAAACTATCGTGGCTGAGTGGTGCACACATCAAATAGTCGAGCCCAATTTCCTCCTGCAAGCGCAGAATTTCATCGACTACCTTCTCCTTCGTTCCGTGGATCATCACCTTCTGCACGTACCGATCAACCGGATCCATATCTTCATCTGGACGATTGATATAACTCCCAAGCATCCACTTTGCACCCTGACTCGCTATCGCCTCGGCCTCGGCATCAGTGTCGGCTACCGCAATCAGTCGTGCTGTCGGAAGAATGCGATTTTCGGTCGAGTGACCATGCTCCTGCAATGTATCAAAAAATAATTGCCTCTTCTCGCCAATTTCTTCATGGCTTGAGTGTGGATCCATAAGAATAGAAAAACCAAGCTTCGCAGCAGCCTCAATCGATTCTCGTGACGTTGCAGCCATCCATACGGGCGGATGTGGATCTTGGAGAGGCTTAGGAAGTACTTCGACATCCTCAAAATCCCAATATTTACCGTGATACGTCAGCTTCTCATTCTTCCAAGCTTCAACCACAATTTGAAAATTCTCTCTGAATTGCTCTCCGCCCGTCTCAGGTGTAACTCCAAAAACTTCATACTCTTTTCGGTCAAAACCACGCCCAGCGCCCCAGTTCACTCGCCCGCCAGAAAAGTGATCAAGTAAAGCGACTTCTTCGGCAATTCGCAGAGGGTGGTACATTGCCGCAAGCGTAACCCCCATTCCAATTCGAATATTTTTCGTTCTAGAGGCTACCTGTACTCCCATCATGTGAACCGAAGGACAAACAGAATATGTAGAAAAGTGATGCTCTGCTAACCAGACGCAGTCGTATCCGGTCTGATCCATGATCTCGATACGAGACAATGCACGTTCATACACTTCGGGAAGTGGAACTCTTCTACCAGGCCATGAAAAAAACTGCAGTGCGCCTACCTTCATTTTAAATCCTTCCCTAGTCCTCAAGAAATATAGCAGTCACAGAATGACCAAGTCAGTTTTCAAGAAAATCAAGGTTTCACGAAAAATAACTGAAACTCTAATATTCCGTTATCTTCGATCGAGACAACCGATCGCGAGGATGGCTGCTCAATGTCATAATCTGCAAACACGACAGGATAGGATCCAACAATCACAAGCACGTCGTCAACTAATGTACCTGCAACCGTTATCACTATCTCTTTCGACACACCATGCAAAGTCAACAGCCCAACGATCTCACGAATCTGAGGAAGTCCGGTTTTATAATCCTTTATTATCTCAATCTCATCAACTAATTCGAATTCTGCTTCAGGAAATAAATCCGTCTCAATGGCCTGGCTTCGCAGCGCTCTGTCTCTGTACTTACTATCACTCTTTAACGACGCGAGATCAGCGATTACATTGACTGACAGCACCTTTACTCCGTCAAATTCCAAAACAGCTTGGATATTTGGAGTTCTACCAACTGCCGTAAACTCTCCAATCCTGGAGAGGACCTCGTCCACCCGGTACCCAACAAATGAATCTTGAGAGTCAGACAGTACCCAACTTCCCACTAACAGCTGTTCCTCAGGTTCCTCAGTAGGAGTTCCCAGTGGTTGGGTCACTGAGTTAGTTACAGTTCGCGTGGCCGAGGCTACAGATGCCGCAGCAGCTTCCAACGACACTTCCTCTTCAACTGAACGAAATACAAACAGGTACAAAAAAGCTGCGATAGCAATTAATACAAGACCGGAAAGAATTGCAAAAGAGATAAATATTTTTGACTTAATTTTTTTCATACTATCACTCTATACAATATTTTCTTATGCTCCTCAAGAATTCATTACACTAGAGGTATAGCCATCACACAAATCACATTGATGGCTTAATTGTTAGTTTGGAGACTCATGACACACGAATCAGCGCATCTCTCAATTTTAAACGCGATGGTTTGGTCAGGAACTCAAGAGTCACCTATCAAAAGAAATGTTTTCATCCAAGACGGCATAATGGTAGACGAACCATCTACAGATTCAGTAGAAATTGACGCATCTGGTCTCACACTCATTCCTGGACTAATCGAGGCTCACGCGCATCTTTGCTTCAACGCGGGTACTGACTGGAGAACCGTATATGACAACGATACGCCTTCACGTATGTTGCTACGAATGGTAGAAAATGGCCAAAAAATGTTACGGTCAGGAATTACCACTGTTCGTGATTTAGGTGCGCCAACGGACCTTGCAGTCACACTAAGAGATGCCATCGAGACAGGAGTGACACGCGGCCCTTCTCTTTTGGTCGCGGGTGCACCAGTTACACCAACAGGCGGACATTGTTATTTTATGGGAGGCGAAGCCGATGGGGAGCTAGGCGTCAGGGTAGCCGTGCGCGAACGAGTTAAAGCCCGCACAGACTGGATCAAAGTTATGGCCTCAGGAGGCAATATGACACCAGGTACTAATGTTGAACGTGCCCAATATTCCGTCGATGAAATGCGTGCAATTGTCGACGAGGCTCATCGACTAGGTACGTCTGTCACCGCGCACGCTCATGGCGTTGAGGGAATTCGCCACGCTCTCGCCGGTGGCGTAGATATGCTCGAACATTGCTCGTTCCAAACGCCTAACGGTAGTGAACCAGTCGCGGAAGTTATCTCAGATATTGTTACTAGTAAAACAATCGTGTCACCAACCATTGTTGGCGCTCTGAGTCAACAAAAAAGTACCGAACGCTACACACGTAGGGCAGGTTTGACCAAACAATTAGTTGAGAGTGGCGCCAGAATTCTCATGTCGACTGACTGCGGGATTCCCAATACGCCACACGAAGACTTAAGTTACGCACTTGAAGTCATGCAGGACATGAGCGAACTGAGCGCCCTTGAGACTTTACGACTAGCTACAAGTACTAGCGCTGAATTGCTCGACCTGAATGACCGTGGCCGCATCGAGGTCGGATACAGGGCAGATCTTTTAGCGTTACACAGAGATCCCACCAAAGACTTGAGTGCACTTCGAGATATTAAGTATGTAATCAGTGCTGGTAACCTAGTCGCTCGTTAAAAAATAAATCTCAGTCTCGTCGCACGCGAATCAAATCTGGCGTTAATTCTGAAAGAGAGGACGCTCCAGCTAGTGCCATCGTACGCTCTAATCCCTCACGTAAATGCAAAAGAGCATGATCTACACCACGCTCACCTCCCGCACCCAAACCGTATAAATAAGCCCGACCAGCCATACAAGCGTTAGCGCCCAACGCAATAGCTTTTGCAATGTCACTCCCTCTACGGACTCCACCATCACAAATTATTTCGATATCACCTCCAACAGCCTGAACTACAGACTCAAGAAGTTCGAATGGCGCGGGTGCTCCATCTAACTGTCGTCCACCATGATTAGAGAGAGCAATTCCTTCGAGATTTAGATCCGACGCAATTTTCGCATCTTCTACAGTCTGTATTCCCTTGATGACGATCGGGCCTTTCCAAATCGATCGAAACCACTCGACATCTGCCCAAGACAAACTCGGATCAAATTGTGAATTAATATAATCTGACAATGTGACTGGGTCTGACCCATCGCCCACACCCTTACCTTTGACGTTCGCGAACGAGATAGGATCAGAAGTCACAAAATCCCAAGTCCAACCCGGATGTAACATACCGTCGATAATCGTACCTATACCGATTTTTGGCGGCAGTGTGAAACCTTGTCGCACATCTCTCTCTCTGCGGCCAAGCACCGCAGTATCGACCGTGATCATTATCCCTTCATAATCAGCAGCAATTGCACGCTCCAGCATCTCTCGCACAAGTTCGCGATCACGCCACACATATACCTGAAACCATTTCCTACCCGAAGACACCTCAGCAATCTCTTCAATTGATCGCGTTCCAAGAGTCGAAAGCGTATACGGAATTCCTGCACGATCTGCCGCTCGTGCAACAGCCAATTCGCCCTGAGAATCTGCTATTCGGCCAAAACCTGTCGGTGCAAGTATTAATGGAAACGAGAGATCTCTCCCAAACAGTTTGGATTGCAAAGAAATATTACTCACATCCCGAAAAACACGGGGTCTGAATTCGACTGCCCCATATGCCTCGCTGTTTCGTCGCAGTGTCACTTCATCCTCTGCCGCGCCATCAATGTAATCAAATACTCCACCAGGAAGTCGCCGCTTAGCCTTTAACCGCAAATCAGAGATACTCGCGGCAGTCTGAAGTCTCCGAATAACAGGATCCCATTCAAATTTTTTAAAACGGAGTACTGACCTAAGAGTTGAAATAACACGCATAGCTGATCTCCTACTCGCACGATCGTCTTTGTCTTTCGACTGTTAATTAATCTCTCTATGAATCGTCATCCGGGCGCAAAATCAATATATTCATGAATGCGACGCCAGCCGCAATCGCAATGGCCACAGATAAATTCACCGAATCTGGACTAAACAGTGAACCATAGCCCACATTATAAAACGAAGCGCCAAGCATTTGTACAAATCCTAATATTGCCGATGCCATACCAGCGATCTTAGGAAATGGAATCATCGCAGCAGCCATTGCCGCGGGTCTTGCAAATCCAAAGCCAAAAGCCGCTACCGTCATCGGTAGTACAATCGTCCATACATTACTCATCCCCGTCAGAGTAAAGACCGCCATGGTTGCGCCACCTAACATTCCGATTCCTGTTCCAATAAGCACAACTTTATTTGTTCTGATCCGCCCTATAGAACGACTCGCCGTCCATGCACCCAACATTATTCCAAATGCCATCAGGCCAAACGAAAATCCGAAGTTTCTGGGTGAAAGTCCAAACTCATCAATAAGTACAAACGAGGAGGAGGAAATAAAGATCAATTGCGCACTGAACATGAAACCAATAGTGGTTGAATAGACAACAAAATCCCTATTAGAAAAAAGTGTTCCCATATTTTTAACGATTGAGCTATACGTCAGTGCGGTTGAATCCTGATAACGATTTGTCTCGGAGAATGAAACTCTATACCCAATTAACAACAGAACACCGAGCAATATAAGTACGAAAAAAACAGCTTGCCATTCGAATACCTCTAGTAGAAGACCTCCGATAATCGGCGCAAGCATAGGTGCCAGAGGCGTCGCAACGTTAATGTAAGAAAGTGCTCGAGCCGCGCCCTCCTTACCATAATGGTCTAGCACAATGGCACGGCTGATCGCCGCTCCAGCGCCGCCGCCAAAACCCTGAATGACTCTACCTATAATCAACATCGTCGAGTCGTTTGCCAAGACGCAAACTATTCCACCTAACACAAATAAAAAAAGACCGACAGTCAACACCGGTCTCCTGCCAAACCGATCAGAACACGGTCCATAAATCAACTGTGAGCTAGCGAAGGCAAGTAAAAACAATGTGACACATAGTTGTAACGATGTCGAGCTGATATCCAGTTGATCTGCCATAGAAGGCATCGCTGGTAAAAACATATCAACCGCGAGCGGTGCTATCGCACTAAGAATTATCAGTAGCGTTAAAATCCATAATTGGTTTTCAACACTTTGTTTCCTATAGAAGATTTGAGTTAGGTTCATAAAGACAAGATAGGTTTATTTTTGCCTACAAGGTGAAAAGTCGACAAATATAGCTGTGCTTCGAAAAATATCATTTTGAACTACAAGGTAAACTCTCATACTTATGAGTGAAAAAACAGTCCAAATGTTTCATATCGTTCTTTTTGAGCCACTTATACCCGGAAACACCGGAAACATTATTCGGCTTTGTGCGAATACCGGAGCATCCCTCCACCTCATCAAGCCTCTTGGATTCAATTTTGATGAAGCGCATTTGCGTCGCGCATCGCTGGATTATTCTGACTTAGCTACGGTAACTGAATATGAAAGCCTTGAATCATATATCTCACAGTGGTCGGAAAGACGAATACTTGCTATCACTACAAGTGCTACCGAGACTTACACAGATGCGGAATTCACCGTTTCAGACTCATTACTTTTTGGACGCGAAGATACCGGTCTACCGGACTCGTATCTCGAAAAGCTGCCAACGAATCAAAAATTACTAATTCCAATGCAACCATCAAATCGGAGCATTAACTTATCAAATTCTGTGGCCATCGTTGCCTACGAAGCGTGGCGGCAGCTTGCCTTCCAGGGACGGGTTTAGAAAAGAATACTCAATTACCAATCCATGATCTCAGTACACTCACCATCTTCTACCTGAATAACTCGAGTAGCCACCTCTTTAACTAACAAGTCATCGTGACTCGCGCACACGATGGTCCCATCATATTCAGACAATGCTTCGATAAGCTTTTTGCGAGTAGTTACATCCAAATGGTTCGTTGGCTCATCTAGAAGTAATACATTCGACGGTTGAAGTAGAAATTTCGCCAAGGCGACCCGACTCCTTTCACCACCCGATAAGACTGAAATTAATTTGTGTACGGTGTCTCCCTGAAATAAGAATTGGCCCAGAGCTCGCCGAATCTCTGTCTCCGACTTACCAGTTGCTACTGATTTCACTTCATCAAGTACCGATATACTCACATCCAACACCTCATCCTGATGCTGATCGTAATATGTAGGTTCCGCTCTATCAGCCCAAACAATGCTGCCTTCTGTTGGAGCAAATTCTCCAGAAATAGCTCTCAAAAACGTGCTTTTCCCGCTCCCATTCGGTCCAATTAAAACAACTTTTTGTCCCCGCTCCACGACCATATTTGCGTCGATCAGTATGGTCTGGTCATCCCAATTATGGCCGAGACCATCCACCTGTAAGACTTCGCGTTCCACCCGGCCGGATGATTCCAGTTTAAATGAGACCTGCTTTTCTTTGCTTGGCAACACGGTCCGATTAATCTTTCCGAGCGATTTTTCTCTCGATGCGACTTGTGTTGCTTTTGTCGCTTTACTTCGAAACCGTTCAATAAAACGTTCTTGCCTGGCTATTTCACGATTCTCCTGAGTGGCTGCCTTCTCAAGTTGGGCTATCTTGGCAGCCTTTTGCGTGAGGAACGAGGAATAGTTGCCAACGTAACTTGTCACCAGTCCATCGCGTAGCTCAACAATTCTCTTTGCTACACCATCTAGAAAATCACGATCGTGCGTGACTAACACAACCGTTCCAAAAAATTGTGAGAGGTATTGAGTAAGCCATGTCTTAGCACGCTCATCCAGATGATTGGTGGGCTCATCTAATAATAAGTGTTCCGGCTGGCGCACCAGTATTTTAGCGAGGCCAATTCGCATCTTCCAACCACCAGAAAAATCTCCGCACTTTTTATCTCGATCGCCTTTTGTGAAACCCAATCCGTCTAATACCCGCCCGATGCGCTCTTCTATTCGGTATCCGTCTAATGCTTCAAACGCCGAAAAGAGCGAAGCCTGCTGATCTATTAATTCGTCAATATCTCCCGTACCCTGGCTAATTAATTCAGATACCTGGTCAATTTCCCTCTGGAGCGTGGTCACATCATCAAACGAAACCCATAATTCTTCTAGTAATCTTCGGTCGCTCTCGAACGGTATGTCTTGATTTAAATAACTTAATTCACCACCTTTACAACCTGCAGTGCCTGAATCCGGCGTTTCAACTCCTGCGACCAACTTAAGAAGAGTTGACTTACCAGTACCGTTTGGTCCGACTAGGCCAATTTTTTCACCATCTGGCACGTGAAAAGACACATCTCGCAGAATTGGAGTTGCGCCAAACGATTTACTTAGCTCATTAACAAAAATCACAATGTATCCATACTACCGGAACCCTATTTACGATCTATGATCTAGCAATACAAAGTGAGATTTAAAATGATCTATCAGATTGATACAGAGTGGGAACAATTGAAATATCCGCGTGCAACACTTGTCGGAGGCACACTCGAACCAAATTCACTCGTTGACGAGATGTCTTGGTATCCAGCGAGAACACTCATTGACTTACATCTAACTCTCGCTGAAATATTCGAAAAATGGTCTTTCACACCTCACTTCAGCGCACACAGTAAAAATAATAGCCTCGACATCGAAGTTCAGGAATGGGTGAGATCCTACGGTTTGCTCCATCAGGCTGAAGATTCTAGACCCATATTCGCCAAATACGCACGCTCTTTTATAGAAACTGCAGGAATGATTAGCTGGATCACACAAAGCACAGCCCTCGTTGAAACAATGCAGAAAATTGATTCGGGCGATGTAGACTCGCTTGATGCCACTATTGCCTTTCCAAATCCACTTCAATACGTAACTCCATCAAAAGAAATAGCACACACGGTAGTCGATCATCACGGAAATCAATTTCCGCGCACTGTCACTGAGCGACATCATTTTGCTCCAGCCGCTAAGGCTCAGATGAGTGGATTACATGTGACAAGTACGGAATGGAGTACATCTTCCCGTACGGTACTAAATTGCGTCGGAAAAACTCTTAATACATACCTCTCAGCGGAGGTGGATTTAATTCCATTGAGTACATCCAGTCAAAATAGTCATGGCATCAGCCAAGAGTCATCCGAGTACCTGATCAGACCAAAAAATCTAATCGGCTTTATATGGTCCTTATGCCTCACGCAGACCAATCTGCATATCTCCGTATAACCCCAAAACCTTCGGCGGATTCAGGGTAGGCTAGATCTATGCTTAGTAGTACACGTCTCAGAAATTTTCTTGCAACGCTATACGGTATTCCATTCGTCATTATCGGAATTAACCACTTTAGAAATCCTGAATGGTTTGAACCGATTGTCCCTGAAGCCATCGGATCGCCAAGATTCTGGGTGCTAGTAAGCGGAGTGTTCGAAATTCTCTTGGGGCTAATGGTAATGATTCCCCGAACACGGAAATATGCAAGCATTGGTTTCGTAGCCATGCTAATCAGTATTTATTGGGCAAATCTCAACATGTGGATCAATGATATTGAAATTGGGAACACCCAGCTTTCGCAATTCGGACACGTCGTACGCGCCGCAATCCAATTTCTGCTAATTATTGTGGCGTTATGGCTTGGTAAACTACCACCCTTTAATAAAAAAGGTGCGTCTGATTAGTGACAAGCGTCACGAATATTGATCGCTACACACTCGCTCGATTATTTCCGAGCCAACCGTTCAAATCTGCGGCGCTCAGCTCTCGTCTTACCAGGCGGTGTTACATCCAACATCCCAATTGTAATAATTGGTGGTAAGTCCTTAAGAATTAATGATCTAATTGCACCTGGCTGAGCTACACCGTGCTCTGCCTCAAATTCTGAAATAACCTCTGACATCGTTTTGGATCCATCCATCTTTGCAATAAGTCCTGCCATTACTGGACTGAGTGGATACCCATGAGCCAAATTCTTGTCACTATCAACAACCAAATGAAATGTCTGCTTGTACTCAGTACCGGAAAGAATCGGCTTCTGCTCCAACCGTATATGTCTCGGTAATGCGGGAATTCCATTCAGCAGATCTTCTCCACTATTTTCCGTCAGTCGCTCGGTTGCAGTAGTTTGCTCTTTGAGATGAGCCTCCATTCGTGACACGTCATCAAGAATATCCCCCGGAATTTCCCCTCGTTCAATCACGGCTCGTTCGTATCCTTGTGGTGGCTGTCCGCCCACCACCTTCACAAATGCCTCACGTGGTGTCTTTGAATCATCCCCAAGAATCCTTCGTGCCTCCCAAAAATAGGAGTCTGATGCGCGATTTGTTCCGTAAAACAATTGCGCTGTCAAATGAAAGTATTGATATTGTTTCTCGTATATATCGCGATACGTTGCCGCAGCAGTCTCACTCGCCGAGGGATCTGTCAACACTGTTTGCACGTACGTCGAGGCAAGTGACGCCGATCCGAGCGCAAGATGCACGCCTGAAGAGAACAAGGGATCCACAAAACACGCCGCGTCACCCACCAGAATATAGCCATCACCGGAAAATGCAGTGGACTTATAAGACCAATCCCGTACTACCTTCGGCTCTCCTACGAAACTTGCATTACTGAGCATCTCCTTGACGTGAGGTGCTTCGTTAATCTGTGCCTGAAGAAATCCTTCTGGTCCAAGTTCTCGAAGTCGCTCATGGCCGATATCCTTATCAACCACAGCGCCAACACTATCAACACCTGTATGCAGAGGTATCTTCCACAGCCATCCATGCTCAAACGCCTCGATAAAAATATTGCCGTCATTCGGAGATTCAAGGTGTGATCCTCCTTTGAAATATCCATATACAGCCAAATTATTGAAGTGAGTATCCCACTCAAGTAAACCTAATTTCCTACTGAGAATTGCAGCCTGTCCGCTTGCATCGACGACGAACCGTGCCGTAATTTCTGATTCAGTTCCGTCCTGCAAAAATCTAACGCCAGACGCACGACCTTCATCGAATAATATGTCTAGTACCTGCGCATTCTCCCGCACATCAACGCCATGAGTAGCGGCATTTTTCAATAAAATATTATCAAATTCTGAACGAACCACCTGGAACGAAGTCGGTCGCTGTCCGGGATCATCTGAAAAATACCAGCTCCACGGATCAGGATCTGACCCCCATACCAATGTGGCACCATGCTTCACAACAAATCCAGCGGCCTCAACCTCTGGCATCACTCCGAGCTGCTCTAATATCGGAATACTTGCTGGGAGAAGCGACTCTCCCACGTGCTCCCGTGGAAACCGCTCCCGCTCGACAATCGTAACTGCATATCCTGCATCTACAAGAAATGTGGCTACCGCACTTCCGCCCGGGCCGCCACCAATTACTACAATGTCACACGCGTCTGCCACAAACACTCCTACATTTACTCTAAATCAAACAAGCTAAAACAAAAACTGACCTTGGAAACTATATGCTTCCAAGGTCAGTTTCATTTACTAACTACGTAGCACCATAGTCACTGCTATGACGCTATTCTCAACGTGGCTGAATTAGGCTTTACTCGCCCACTTCAGGTAGCCCCATGCCTCAGCATCATAGCCACCGTTCCACTGAACGTTAGGAGATCTAAATCTATTTCCATTTGTTCGCACAACACAGTTAGACCAAGCAACATCGAGGAACTTCTTATTCCAAGCTTCCCAGTCCTCAACCAAACCGTCTTTAGCGTCCTCAATCAGGTCCATCCACTCGAGCTCGTCCTTAACACCTGGACGATCTCGCAGAGCCACACTTCCGTCGCCGACAGGAGCATTCATTCGACCATCATATGAGTCAGCATAAAGAACCGTCAGCGCTGGGCTTCCCTGCTTAATCCAGTTACCGAAACCAATCAGCATGTGCTCAAAGGTACCAGTCGTCTGAAGTGAAATCATTTCACTGTACTCACGATTCTGAAGCTTCAGTTCTACACCCATCTGAGCTAGATCCTGTTGAATCATCTGGGCCGTAGCTGGCGCATCTAAACGCTCAGGTAGGACATCAGCCGTTAATACAGTACCGTCACCAAGACCAGCAGCAGAAATAAGTTTCGCCGCTTCAGCAGGATTGTACGCAACCTTATCGAGCTCTGGCACATAGGCAACTGAATTAGACTGGAACTGAAGTCGTCCACCCTCATCGAACTCACCAAAGTATTCCTTCTGGATACGATCCTGTTGAAGGAGGAGCATAAGACCTTGTCGTGCTCGCTTATCAATAGTATCTGCGCGTAATCGAAATACTCGACCGCCCATACCACCGTATGTTTCGTGCTCCCAATCCGCGTTGTCCGCGATTGCCGCAGCATGCTCAGGTAGCAAAGTTCCTCCGGTGAAGAGATCAATATCACCGGCTTCGAATGCTAGTCCCTGCGCACCCGAGTCAGCAAAAATTGTTGTCTCGATCTTATCCAAATACGGACCTGTATCACCCCAGTAATCAGCATTCTTTGTGAGTTCATAACCCACGTTAGGATCGTAATTACCAAACTTGAACGGGCCTGTACCGTTAAGAACACCTTCTTTAACCTGCTCGAGTGTGTTCATATCACCAATATTTGCGCCCCTGAAGAAGTCATACATATATCCGGTTGGCTTCGATAATCGGACCACAACAGTCTTGTCATCTGGAGTCTCAACAGACGTAAAGTTAGCTGACATAAGGTTATACGGACTTCCCACCGCGCCCTCATGCTCACCAGCCATCATTAGTTCGTATGAAGCTTTTACGTCAGCAGAAGTCATTGGCCTGCCGTCGTGGAATTGAACGTCTTTATCAATCAATTTAAATATGATCGTAGTGCCACCATCGGTGACTTCCCAGCTCTGTGCAAGGCTTGGGTAGACGCCGAAGTCTGCGTCGTATAACTCGTATAGAGGTGCCTTTTGATCACGTGCAAGCTGGCGCTTACCTCTCATCTGTCCCACTTCGATTAATCGATCGAAGATTCGGGAGTTCTGATTCATATATGTGTTGTTACCAGCCGTATTGAACGGCATTCGAACAAAGTTTGGAGTTGAGTTTGTGCCAGCCTTGAGTGTTCCACCCATTTTAATGCTGCTGTCGGTTGCAGAAGTCGTGGCTACCGCGGTTGCGACTACCTGCGCTTGGGTTGCAGCTGCGGTTGCTGCACTGGATGAGCTACCTGAACTGGATGAGCTACCTGAACTTGATGCTGCTGACGTTGACGTGTCATCATCGCCACCACAGCCGATCAGAGCTGCACCAGCAAGACCTGCTCCACCAAGAACAGCTCCACGCATCAAACGTCGTCT
>Ga0302122_10000562_pt1 | contig 23005 bp, 21 predicted proteins | sample CB21_SCM_MG_FD_203115 | JGI IMG/M metagenome (GOLD analysis project Ga0302122, IMG submission 203115) | Marine microbial communities from Western Arctic Ocean, Canada - CB21_SCM | ecosystem: Environmental > Aquatic > Marine > Oceanic | place: Canada: Western Arctic Ocean | collected 2017-09-28
ATTCGCAGACATATAAGTAAATATACATTGAGCTTCGCAAGCGAATTTAAATAATTTTAATAGGGACATATCCTCGGTGTTCAAGTGGGTTTTCAAAATTGGCGTCCCTGTTGCGATCATTGCTTTCGCCGTGGCGACTGCAGGTTATCTGCGCGCCACCAAGCCTGAAATCAAGAGTGAGCCGCCGCAAGAACGCGTGTGGCCAGTCGAAACCCTGCAAGCGCATGTTGGGGCCGTACAACCAGACTGGACATTGTATGGCCAGGTTCTTGCGGGTCGGGAGGTAGAGTTACGACCTTTGGTCGCAGGGCGTATTGTGGGTGTTGGTGCCCAATATCGCGATGGCGGCGTTGTCAAAAAAGGCGACCTTTTGGTTCAGGTTGATCCGTTTGATTACCAAAGCTTCCTTGACGAAGCGGAAGCGCAACGGGTGGAAGCGCGGGCGCGGCGACGGGAAATCGATGCTGATTATGAAGGCGCACGGAATTTGCTGGTGTATGACGAGGGCCAGGCGGCGTTGCGGCGCCGCGATGTCCAGCGCCGGGAGAAATTGCGGGGTTCGGGCGCGGGATCGGTAAAGGCGTTGGATGACGCTAAAATGTCCTTGAGCGAGAATGAGCAACGGATTGTCGACCGACGCCGAGCCATAGAAGCCGGACAGGCGCGATTAGGACAGCAGGACGCAATTATAGACAGATTGGAGGTTGCCGTTAGCCGGGCTGCGCGTGATTTGGTGAATGCGCGGTTAACGGCACCTTTCGATGGATTTCTGGTCGACGCGGATGCGGAATTGGGCAAGCGTTTGGGCGTGGGGGACCGAGTCGCCAGATTAATCGACGCGCGGCGGCTGGAAGTTCGCTTTCATATTGGTAATGCCCAATTCAGTCAGTTGCAGTCTGGCGCGGGGTTCAAGGGGCGAACTGTCCAGGTTTACTGGCAGGGACGAGATGGCGCGACGCCATTGAAAGCTGTTATCGAACGGGAGAACAGTGAAATTGACACGGCCAGCGGCGGCGTCGATCTTATCGCGAGATTGGCCGATCTCGGCGTCGGATCGACATTGCGTCCTGGCGCTTTTGTGCGAATTGTTATGCCGGGCCGGTCCTACGAAAATGTTGTGCGGTTGCCCGAAGCGGCGTTGCATCATAAGGACACGGTGTATTTGATCGAAGAGGATCGGTTGCAACCAGTAAAAGTGTCTTTTATTGCGCGCGTCGGTTCCGATGTTTTGGTGCGGGGTGGTCTTACAAATGGGCAAATTGTCGTAACGAGCCGTTTCCCGGAAATAGGTCCCGGCGTTAAAGTGTCTGGGTTCGCCAAGGTACCTGGACCATGAGCATAATCCGACATGTCTGAAGACACCCAGGATACTAGTCGTGGCGTTATCCACTTTTTCGCGAGCCACCGGACGGCGGCAAATTTGTTGATGGCGGTGATGATTGTTGTTGGCTTTGTGTCGCTATTGCGTATGAACACGCAGTTTTTTCCGGATTTTGGATTAGATTTTATCCGGGTGTCTATCGCCTGGCCTGGCGCAAGCGCCGAAGATATTGATTCGAACATTATTCAGGCCATCGAACCAGAGGTGCGGTTTATGGATGGGGTGCGCCGCGTCAGGTCGTGGTCGCTTGAAGGTGCGGGCACGGTGCTTGTCGAATTCAACTCCGGTGCCGACATGCAGGCGGGATTGTCAAATATTGAAACGGCAGTGGGGCAAGTTACGACCTTGCCGGAAGATAGCGAAACGCCGGAAATCAGACGAGTCGTTCGATACGATCTTGTTTCAAGACTGGTTCTGTCGGGGCCTTATTCTGATGCGTCGTTGAAGGCGGTCGCGAAACGAATTCGTGATGGTTTACTGGCGCGTGGCATTGACCAGGTCGTAATTTTCGGCAGTCGGAATGAGGAAATTTGGGCCGAAATCCCGCCAGAACGACTACTGGAACTTGATCTTACGTTGGGTGATGTGGCGGCGCGCATCAAGGAAACGTCCCAAGATCTGCCATCTGGCGACACCACCGGTGCGGCGGAACGTCAAATCCGCAGCCTGGGCCTTAAAAAAAGCGCCCTGGCGCTTGGCAAAATTGAAATACGTGCGCGGGACAATGGCCAGAAAACCCTATTGCGCGATATCGCAGATGTGTCTGAACGTTTCAAAGAAGGCGGGAGTCGGGCCAACCGAAAGGGGTTCCCCGCTATTGAGTTGAAAATACAGCGCGCCATAAATGCCGATGCGCTGGAACTTGCCGACCGGACGAACGCCTATTTAGCTGAATTACGCCCAACGTTACCGCCAAACCTCACATTGGAGCAATACGATATTCAGGCCGATTTGATACGGGGTCGTATCGACTTGCTATTGAAAAACGGCGTTGGTGGTTTGATCCTGGTGTTAATCGTGCTGTTTGTATTTTTGAACACACCGACCGCGTTCTGGGTCGCTATGGGCATTCCAACCTCATTAATGGCGGCCATGGCAGTGATGTTGATGACAGGGCAGTCCATTAATATGGTCAGCCTTTTTGGTCTGATAATGGCGTTGGGCATTATTGTGGATGACGCCATTGTTGTCGGTGAACATTCCGCGTGGCGCGCCCGGCAGGGTGATGATCCGTTAGCGGCGGCGGTCGGGGGCGCGCGGCGGATGGCGGCGCCGGTCTTTAGTTCTTCTCTGACAACCATTGCGGCCTTCGTGCCGTTATTGGTGATATCCGACGTGATGGGGCAAATACTGCGCTCGATCCCGATGGTCGTGATCGCGGTCATCATCGCCAGCCTTGTCGAATGTTTCTTTGTGCTGCCGGGCCATATGCGTGGGGCATTGTCGTTTAACCAGGGACGCCGATCGCGCGCGCGCGCCTGGTTCAATCGGCATTTCGACGCCTTTCGCGATGGATTATTCCGGCGGTCCGTAGAGTTTGCGTTGATACACCGCTATGCGACCATCGCCACGGCGGTTGCGGCGTTCATTATTTGTATTGGTCTACTAGCGGGGGGCCGGATCGGGTTTCAATTTTTCCCCCAACCTGAAGCTGACAAACTCTACGTCAATGTTCAGTTTTCCGCAGGCGCGCCCCGTTCCAAAACTGTCGATATGTTAAACGAGGTGGAGCGTGCCTTGTTCGCCGCCGAACATAACCTGACCAAAGGTGCCAATGGTCTAATTCGCATGAGTTTGATGAAAATCGGTGTTGAAGTGGGTTTTCAAAGTGGCGCCACAAATGCCGGCGACCACATTGGCGGTATTGTGGTTGAGCTGACGCCGTCCGATCAACGCGATATTCGAACCGATGCGTTAATTGAGACGTGGCGCGCGGGAATTCGCCAATTCCCGGGTCTAATTGTGTTGAGTGTGCGCGCTGCGCAAGGTGGACCGCCGGGCCGTGAAATCGACATACGCCTATCAGGGGGCAGCTTGGCGAGCCTGAAACTGGCGGCTGAAGAGATTGGTGATGTGTTGAAGGGGTACCCAGGCGTCAGCGACGTCGAAAACGACTTACCCTATGGGAAGCGAGAAGCCATTTTGAACGTAACACCGGAAGGTCGCGCGCTGGGCTTTGATACCGGGAGTGTTGGGACGCAAATCAGGCATGCCTTTGAAGGCGCCATCGCGAAACGTTTCGCTAGAGGCGATGAAGAGGTGACGGTTCGGGTCCGGTTTCCGCGCGGCGCAAAAAACACCAATAGCCTGGACGGATTATACCTGCGAAGTCCAAGTGGTGCGGAAGTCCCGCTGGAAGAAGTGGTTTCTTTGCACGAAAAGCGTGGGTTTTCCCGCATCAAACGCGAAGATGGTGTCCGTCAGGTGGGTATAACAGCGGAACTCGACGAGGCATTGATCAGCACGAGTGAGGCGCTCTCGGCGCTGGAAGACGATGGAGTCTATGATATTGCCGCCAAATATGGACTAAACGTGTCATTCGCAGGTAAGGCGGAGGAACAGTCCCGTACCCTAAGTGATATGCGGACCGGGGCGTTTTTGGGGCTTACGGGCATTTACGTCATTCTTGCCTGGGTGTTCTCCAGCTATTCCCGTCCGATCGTTGTGATGGCGATCATCCCGCTTGGGTTCGTTGGCGCGGTCCTGGGGCATGTCGTGTTGGGATATGATATCAGTATCCTCAGCCTCATGGCATTGATCGGTTTGTCGGGGATTGTCGTCAACGACTCGATTATTTTGGTAAGTACGATTGATGAACGTATTCGCGACGGTGAGATCGTACATGACGCTATCATGGACGGTGCCTGCGCCCGGCTCCGTGCGGTGATCCTGACATCGGCGACGACGATGGGCGGATTGACCCCATTACTTTTTGAACGCAGTTTGCAGGCGCAATTCTTGATTCCCATGGCCGTGACTCTGGTGTTCGGGCTTTTGGTGACGACGTTTCTGGTGTTGCTGGTCGTTCCAGCGTTGATCGGTGTCCAAGATGATTTGGCGACATATTTTCACCGTGACAATTCGGCTCGATCCAAACCTTAGAAATTACCTAAAATAAAATTTTTAAATATCTGTTAATAAAGTAAAATAATGGCGTTTTAAAAGTGTAATTCGGTGCGAAAACTTTAAATATTTATTTATGAATGATATATACGACATCGTAAATTGGGAGTTATTGACGTCTGAAACAGAAGTGATCCCACGTGATATTGGCGCCTTGCTCGAATAAATGGATGTTGATGTCGATGGCGGTTGCATCATTTTTGAAGGTGATCTTGAGCAGTTGCGATTAAATGAAAATTTGGTACGATTGCTACATGCTAAAAAAAAATCCAACCGGAATTTTTAAGATTCCCTCAGGACGCGTCTCTGAGCCTTGTCGTATAGACCGTAGCTTGGCCGATGACGCCAAGGTGGGTCGACAGGCATGAAGGAACTTACTGTTGGCATTGGAGGTTTTGGCGTCATAGGCGAAGCCGTCGCGCGGCGATTGGACGTTGGTATTCCTGGGTTACGTCTTTCTGCTGTGTCGGCGCGAAGAACCGAACGCGCCGCCAATCGTATGTCAGATATGTCGGTACCTGTTCCCGTGGTGTCTCTGTCGGAATTAAGTGCCTATGCCGAAGTAGTTGTTGAATGCGCCCCGGCGTCCGCGTTCATGGATGTTGCCGGCCCCGCCGTGGATGGTGGTAAAATATTTATTCCCTTGAGTTGTGGCATGTTGCTGCGTCATGAAGGTTTACCCGACCGCGCGGCGAAGTCCGGCGCGCGGATCATCGTGCCGACAGGCGCGCTCTTAGGACTCGACGCGGTGCGCGCGGCGTCCGAGGGCGACCTCCGATCTGTGCGAATGGTCACCCGTAAACCACCAAATGGACTCAAAGGTGCGCCTCATTTGGTCAAAAATGACATTAATGTCGATGATTTGAAAGAACCGTTACTGGTCTTTGAAGGCACGGCGCGGGACGCCGCCGCCGGATTTCCTGCTAATGTGAATGTAGCCGCTGCGTTAAGTCTAGCAGGTCTGGGTGCTGACAAAACGATGATTGAAATCTGGGCCGACCCGACGGTCACCCGCAACACACATAACATTAAGGTCGATTCCGATGCGACGCGGTTCGATATGACCATAGAAGGCGTACCGTCGCTGGAAAACCCGGCGACAGGCATGTTGACGCCGCTCAGTGTGATCGCAACCCTGCGTGGGCTTGTCAGCCCGATGCGGGTAGGGACTTAGTGGTCTGATCGAAAGGCTTGGTTCCCAAGCCTTTCGTGAATCTGCCCACCACCGGACTACATCAAAAACACGCCCTTACCGGTGTTTTGTTGATCGAATAATTTGTAGGCCTCATCTGCCTGATCCAACGTAAATCGATGCGTGAACAGTTTCTCCACGTCGATATTCCGGTCGATGACGAATTGTGCGCATTCGCTTTGTCCGACAACGCTGAACGTCCACGACGCGACGATGGTTAATTGTTTGCGAATCATGTCCGGGCTGACATCAATGGTGACGTCGTTGCCTTCACCCACAAAACAGACGGTGCCCCAGCGACCAGCGGCTTTGACCGCAGCGCGTCTGGCGTCTGACGAGCCCGTGCAATCCAGGGTCTTTTCCGCGCCCAACCCGTGCGTTAAGTCCTGGATAGCCTTCACGGGGTCGTCCGTTTTGGCGTTTACTGTCGCCTCGGCGCCGAATGATTTGGCGAGTTCGAGCCGTTCGTCACTTATGTCGACGGCGATAACGCGAGCGCCCATGGCCGTCGCCAATTGGGTGGCGCTCTGACCTACGGGGCCCTGCCCGAAGACTGCAATGGTGTCCCGCCCGGACAGGTCCAACCGCCGTAGAGCGCCGAAGGCTGTCCCGGTGCCGCATGAAATGGCGGCACCGGTGGCGAAGGAGAGTTCATCGGGAAGCGGAACCAGTGTGCTGGCGGGGACTTTCATGTAGTCCGCATGTGCGCCGTGGCCATTGCCACCGCCATAGACAATGGAGCCGTCCAGGCACATTTGCGCCCACCCGCTGCGGCACTGACTGCAGACCCCGCAGCCGCTGTAATGATGATCCATCACGCGCATGCCGACGCTGGCGAGCGCAGCGGGAACGCCGGGTCCGACCGCTGCTACCACCCCGCAGGGTTCGTGGCCCCGAATCATGGGGACGCCTTTGGGATTGCGTGGGTCTTCTCCGGCAGGCGTGCGATAGGGACGCAAATCGCTGCCGCACATGCCCGACGCTTTGATTTCGATAACCGCTTCGCCCGGTCCCGGTGTTGGATCATCAAATTTCATCAGGTCAAGCTTGCGGTCTCCCAAGAATACGACGCCACGCATGGGGTTCTCCTTTACACCGATTAAAGCCGAAATTGGCAGTCAGGAGAAACTATGCCTTGGGCCGGTGGTATTTGGAAGGCCATGTTTAGGGAAAGGCCTGTCGCTCCGGAGGTGACGGTGCATGTCACGAACGCTTTAGAAAATCTGCCGGGCACGGAGGCGGTGAAGTCCAACGCCGCGACCGCCGGAATGACGGGCCGCTTTTGCATGTTGTAGCTCAATAGGAGCTTGTCGTTCAATAAGACCGCGGCATGCCGAGAACATGTTGTCCGATAAAGGCGAGAATCATGTTCGTTGATATGGGCGCGGTGCGCATGAGCCGCACCTCACGCCATTTGCGTTCGATATCGTATTCCCGTGCAAACGCGAAGCCGCCGAAGGTGGCCATGCACACTTCCGCCATCTGCCAGGCCGCCTCAGCGGTCAAATGTTTCGCCATGTTCGCTTCTGAGCCGCAGGGGAGTCCGGCATCAAATTTGGCGGCTGCTTTGCGCGCCATCATGGCGGCAGCTTCGGCATCGGCATAGGCTTTGGCGATGGGAAATTGAACGCCCTGATTTTGACCAATGGGCCGCCCGAACACGACCCGGTCGTTGGCGTATTCAACCGCGCGGCGGGTGAAGAAGCGCGCATCGCCGACGCCTTCCGCTGAAATCAGGATACGTTCGGCGTTCATGCCGTCGAGGATGTAGCGAAACCCTTTGCCCTCTTCGCCGATCAGGGACGAGCCAGGAATGCGCAAATTATCGAAGAAAATTTCAGTAGTGTTGTGGTTGACCATGGCGTCCAGGGGCTTGATATCCATGCCGTTGCCTTTGGCTTCTCGCATATCAATCAAAAATGTAGAGAGCCCATCGCTACGCTTTTTGACCGTGTCTGCCGATTCCGTGCGGGCCAGCAGCAACATCAAGTCGGAATGGAGCGCACGACTGGTCCAGACTTTCTGGCCATTGACGATGTAGTCGTCGCCGTCTTTGACTGCGCGGGTTTTAAGTTGCGTCGTATCAGAACCTGTTGTCGGTTCGGTGACGCCAAACGCTTGCAAACGAAGGTCGCCGCTGGCGATTTTCGGCAGATACAGTTTCTTCTGAGCATCGCTGCCGTGTCGCAGCACCGTACCCATGGTGTACATCTGGGCGTGACATGCGCCGGCGCTGCACCCGGTTTCGTGAATTGTTTCCAGGATGACGGCGCCCGCGCGGATGGGCATGCCGGACCCACCATATTCTTCGGGGATCAAGGCACCGAGATATCCCGAATCGGTCAACGCTTTGACAAATTCAGTCGGGTAGTTGCCTTCAACCGGCTGGTCTTCGAGGTTCCGCCAGTATTCGCCGGGAAACCCTTCGCAGATTTTGCGCACTGCGTCGCGGATTTCGGGAAAATCTTCGTCCTCTAGGGACATCATCGCCTGTGCGTCTATCATAAAGTATCTCTCATCAGCCTGAACATGTTGTGTCGAATCTACTCGGCAGCGGCGGCGATTTGGCTTGCCGGGACAAAGCCTTTCGGTGGGCCTGCCTTGGCGTACATGCCATGCAATGCTTCGCCGGGCAGATGTTTTTCAATGGTTTCCCGAATGGAGACGAGCTTGTCGAGGTCGACGCCGGTTTTGAGGCCTGCGCCTTCCAGCAGAAATACCAGATCTTCCATGACGATGTTGCCCGTGGCTTCGGGCGCGAAGGGGCATCCGCCTAGTCCGGCAAGGCTGGCGTCGAAGCGGATACACCCGGCTTCCAGCGCCGCGAAGACATTTGCCAGTCCTAAACCACGCGTGTCGTGGAAGTGCCCTGCGATCGCCACGGTTGATCCAAATTCACCAATGATTTTCTTGAACATGGATTTTACTTGCTGCGGGTTTGCGTAGCCTACGGTGTCTGCGATCATCAATTCAGTACTGCCCGCATCGACAAACCGTTCTGCCAACCGCATGACGGCGTCCTCGCTGACTTGTCCTTCGATGGTGCAACCCAGCGCGGTGGACAGGCCCGTTGCCAATGTAATGTTTTCAGCGCCAGGGATGATGTTGCGCGCGTGGACAATTTGTTTGAAACCTTCAATCGACTGATCGACGGTCTGTCGGACGTTGGCCATGTTGTGGCTTTCACTGACCGAAGTGACGTAGTTCAGTTTATGTACGCCGTTAGCGAAAGCGTCCTGGGCGCCGCGCAGATTAGGTGCCAAAGCTGAAATGATGGAGCCTTCGGTTTTCAACGCGGCGGCGACTACTTCTTTGGCGTCTGCGAATTGTGGCAATAATTTCGGCGGCACGAAGGAGCAAGCTTCGATTTCCGGCATCCCGGCGCCAACCTCCGCGGTCAACCACTTGATTTTACCTTCGGTTGCGAAGAATGTTGTTTGGATTTGCAGGCCATCCCGCAGGCCGACTTCGCGGCATTCAACATCGATTCCAGGTCGCATAGTCTGTCTCCTCGGTAGAGTAGTTGTTCGTTTACCAGCCTTTGAATTGGGCCTTACGTTTTTCATTGAAGGCGCGAACGCCTTCCAAACGATCTTCCGTCGGCACCATCCGATTATATGCTTCAATTTCGAAGGCGTACCCAGTTTTTAAGTCTGTTTGCGTAGCTACATTCATAGATTTTTTCGCCTGGCGCGTCGAAATCGGTGCATTGTTGCATATTTCTCGAGCGATCCCCAGAGTTTCCTCCATGAGTTTGTCATCGTCACACACGCTGTTCAGAATACCCCACTCACAGGCCTCGTTCGCGGTAAAGGGTTTGCCAGACAGAATGATTTCCTTGGCGCGGCGCACACCGACGGCGCGGGGTAAATTTTGCGTGCCCATGGCACCGGGCATAATGCCGAGTGTGACTTCGGGCAACCCGAACCGAGCCCCACGCGCGCCATAGGCGAAGTCGCAAGCCAGTACGAATTCACAACCGCCGCCGAACGCCGCCCCATTGACGGCTGCGATCACAGGGATCGGGCAATCCATCATCATCACGACGCTTTGTTCGAACAATGCATGTTGTTGTTGCCACTGTTCATCGGTCATGTTGTTGCGTTCTTTCAAGTCACCGCCCGCGCAGAAAAACCGGTCGCCCGCGCCAGTGACGACGATGCAGCGTATGTCTTCCTGATCTACATAAAAGCCACCCCACAGGTCGCGCATGTCGCGACCCATTTGGGTGTTGAGTGCATTGGCTGAATCCGGACGATTGAATGTCACCTGAAGCAGATACTCTTCAATCCGTTCGACTTTTAGCGTTTCGTAGCTGTCCTGCATGGCGAGGTCTCTCTTGAGTTTTGTTGGCCTAATATATTGGTCGCAATATTTCTATTGTCCGTAAAATTTTGCATCGAATTCACCCAAGTCCGGGGAGCCGGTTTTTTGTCTCGGACGTTTGCCATCGAAGCGAAGTGGGATGCCCATGAGTTTGAAACGGCCATCGTCTGTTTCTTGAACAATACCGAGCGCGTCGGTTTGCGGATGGGCGAGAACTTGCGAAATGTTCTGTAGGGGGGCGTTTGGAATGCCAACGTCGTCTAAGGCGTCCTGCCAATGCTGGCAGGGCTTGGTTGTGGTGACGCTCTCCAACATTTCGTTCAAGGTATCGCGATGGTCCCAACGGTCCGGGTTGGTGATAAATCGTGGGTCTGTGGCCCATTCGGGATGTCCTAATACTTCGGTCAGGCGTGCATACATACGGTCGTTGGGAGCCGCGATAATTAAATAACCGTCAGCGCATGGATAGGCTTGGTAGGGCGTCATGCCGGGCCCAGTCGACCCGATACGTTTGGCGATTTTCTTTTCCGCATGATAACCGGTCGCGTGATAATTCATCCAACCCAGCGCAGTTTCATAAAGGGAGGTGTCAACCCGACCGCCTTTTCCCGTTTCCTTACGGTTCATTAATGCAGCGAGGACGCCCATGACGCACCACATGCCTGTGCCCATGTCGATGATCGATGTGCCGACACGGACTGGGGGTTGACCTTCATGCCCGGTGACGCTCATCAATCCGCAAAACGCTTGCATTAACGGATCGTAGCCAGGCCGCAAGGACAACGGGCCCTCTGTGCCAAACGCGCCACTGTTGCAATAAATAAGTTTGGGACTTTCGGCGATCAACTCGTCCGCGCCCAATCCAATGGCATCGGCGACGCCGGGACGCAGGTTTTGGACGACAACATCGGCTTCGTCAATAATATACTGGCGTAGTTTTTGCCGTTGGTTGTCATCCTTTAAATCTACCGTAATGGAATGTTTGCCGGCGTTGAGCGTCAGGAATAAGGAACTGATCCCGTCATACCAGGCCGGCGCCCAAGTGCGGGCGTCGTCGCCAATTTCTGGTCGTTCCACCTTGACCACGGTCGCGCCGAGGGTGGCCAAAATCCAGGTGCCGTAGGGGACGGCGACGCTGCTGCCAAGTTCAACAACGCGAATGCCCTTTAAGGGTGCTGCGGTATCCATGATGTCGTATATCCGTTGTTTCGTATCGCCCGTTGTTGCTTGTGGGCGGCGGATCTAAACTATGACGCTGTTTCGATAAAGCAATGAGATAAATTGTCATGTCTAATACCCCTTCAGAAATTATGCTCGAAGCTATGTTCCGGTTTGTCGGACGTCAGCGCCTATGGAACAAATTAGCGGAATTGCAGAAGTAGAGGGTTTCTGGTTCATCGTAGTTTCCGAAGGGATCGAAGATGAGACAGAAACCGTAGACATGCCAGACGGGTGCCACCAAGGCGATCAAGGACATTCGCCGGGCCACCCGCATACAAAATACTCTGCTGAAGAGAAATTCAGCATTGTGCCAGATGGATTGCGTGGTAAGGAAACCAACGCTGAGCTGTGCCGCCGCGAAGGCATTGCCCAGAGCATCTATTATAATTGGGCGACGGAGTTTATGGAGTCTGGCAAGTGACGGCTTGCGGGTGATACGGCTCGGGCGGCTTCGACGCGCGAGGTGAGCGCCCTTTGCCGTGAAGCACTTGAGTTAAAAGTAGTCGTTGCCGAGCAGACATTAGAACTGTGGTTATTCAAAAAACATAATAGCAGAAGGGGGAGACGACGAATGAGATACCCTGCATTTGAGAAACTTGAGATCATTCACCGTGTTGAACAATGATATCTGCCGTTTAAGCAAACGTTGGATAAGCTATGGAAGACAATAAGATAACGAAATGGCATCGTACTCCCGTGCCCAAATTTGTGCCCCTGAAACAAACGCAAGCTGCCGCTCACGGCGTTGCCACTGCAGAATGCGCTTGTTCCACCACTGCCGAGCCCAGCAGGCCTGGTCCAAGTAGTCCTGGTCTAAGCACGCTTGGTCTAGGTGGGGTGACCCCAGGCACTGAGCCGGCTCGAGTTAAATAATTGCCTCCGCCGATTCCTCCTGCTTTAAAATTGCTCGAGGCGACGTCTTCCGCGGCGACGTCCTTGGCGTCGAAGGCCTCTTCAGACGAGGTAATGTAAGGCGTCCATTTGGCGTCTCATTGCTCGACGGCGATGGCGCTTCGCGGCTGGCGGATACTTTCGAAGAAAAGCAAGGATTTGCTGGGATCTCAAACCCCACTGATCCGTAAGGTTAAGATCCAAAATAAAGGGGATTATTCTCGTTTCTATAGCGACACCGTGACGGAAAAAGCTGGCACGAACGCATTATGTGGATTGCTGACGGGACGGGGGATAAAATTCTTTGTGACAGAGCTGGCGCCGAGTTAACCCTGCGGCGCTGTAAACGCAAACATCAAAAGTAGTGTTCGTTGTAACGGGTTGTAGTTGTCGTCGGACAGGATATAGACGAGCGTTTCGCCTGATTTTGACTTCCGCGCTGCAATGCCTTCAAAATTATCCACAATGATGGGGAATTCGAACCGGGCGATTTCCTGGGCTGTAATTTCGGCGCCTGAATGCAACTTGTCTGGGTTCACAATGGTCACACGAATGGCAACACCCGCAATGAAGCCGAAACTGCGTTCTAAAAACATAATGCGGCAGTCGGGAAGGGTGGTTGCGCCCGTTGGCCGATACCCGGCGACGGTTTTGTAGGTAAATTTATCCCAGCTCTGCCCATTTTGGAGCCAGCCATGAACATGCATGTCTCGGGTTTTGTTTTTTTCTGCAACAAGCAAAAGCCGGTTTTCACAGGTATAGGTCATAGCTTCGATGCCGCCGTTATTTCTTAATTTTCGAAGCCTTTTGGGCGTGGATATCTGTTTTGGAGGGGTTGCTGAGGCTTTGTAAGCCCACACGCGATGACGCCGTTCAAAGGAAACCAGCATTGATTCTCCATCGTTTGTCGCAATGGATTCCGCATCGGCGGTGACGCCTTTGACCGGGTTGCCGCGCTGATCTTTCATAATGCTCATTTGCGGATCGGATAGTCCACTGAGCTGTTCGTTTTTGTAGCGTAATCCTGCATGGAACCAATAACCCCGGTCGCTAACGGCAGTGATACGCTCTCCCTTGGGGTCTATGTGTAAGCCGGACAATCCGCCAAAGCGGTTATCCGTACTAGTTATTTCAAACCCGCCGCGCCATTCGAGACGCCCGACGCGGTCCCGTTCGTAGTTGTTATCATCCAATTTTACGGTGCGCGTCGTGTATTCGCTCGCGTTTGCTTCGCCTGTGGTTTCTATGAATGACAAGACGGTTCCGGATAGGCACACGCCGATTAAAATGATGAAACGCCGATGCATGAATTATGTTACGCCTTTGGCGAATGGTGGATCAATATATTCGTGTCTCATGGGTGGAGCTAGCGTGGTTCGATTTGTTATAATATTTTATGAATTCGAGGAGTAAATATCCCGTGCTCTCTTCCGTTGCCGTCGCGGTGGCGCTCTACGCGTTCTTTATTGGCGCTTTATACTATGGTCAACGAGCCTTGTTGTACCATCCAAATCAAAAACTTCCTGTCCCTGAAGTATATGGCGTCCCTGAAATGTCGGTGGTTAAGGTGCCGACGACGGATGGCTTGGCGCTGCATGCCTGGTGGCGCGCGCCGACAGATGCGGCGAAACCTATCATCGTCTATTACCACGGCAATGCGGGACATATTGGCGATCGGGCTGGGAAAATACGTGCGGTATTGGATGCAGGATATGGCGTTTTGTTAATGTCGTATCGATACAATGCAGGTGTCGGGGGGACGCCCAGCGAGGCGGGATTGTTTCTGGATGGTGAAGCTTCAATCCAATTCTTGACGACGGCGGGGCATGGTGTCGAACACTTGGTGATGTACGGCGAATCCTTGGGGTCAGGCGTCGCCGTCGAAATGGCCGCTCGGCACAACGTTGCGGCTGTGGTGTTGGAGGCCCCCTATACGAATATGGCCGATGTCGCGCAGCATCACTATTGGTACACGCCGGCGCGGTGGTTGTTGAAAGACCGGTTCGATTCAGCGTCTCGAATTCGGGACGTCAAAGCGCCTGTGTTGGTATTTCACGGTGGTCGTGATCGCGTTATTCCTGACCGCTATGGTCGGGGCTTGTATGATGTGGCGTCACAGCCGAAGGAATTCCATTTTTTTGAAAATGGTGCCCACAATAATCTCTACGATCATGGGGCGGCGAAAATGGTATTGGCATTTTTGGAACGGAATGTCGTGCGATAACAGCGGTGTTAAATCGCGAGTTTGGCGAGCGCTTCTGGCGTGTCGACATCGACCAGTATAGCATCATCGGGCATAGCGACCTCGCAGGTTAGTTCCGGATAAATGTCGAGCAGGTGACGGGCACCACGATCACCGGTGAGCCCTTTGATTTCTTCGATGAAGCGACGGTCGAAGAGGATCGGGTTGCCCCATTTTCCGTTGTAGGTCGGCACGCAGATCGCGCGTTGTTCCACAGGGTCGTAAGCCGCGATCAAACGGTCGATTTGCGCGGGGGAAATCCGCGGCATGTCTCCCAGGCACACTAAAAACGCGGATGCATCATCTGGCAGCGCACTGGTGCCACAAATAACGGATGTACTGAGCCCTTGGGCGTAATGCTTGTTTTCCACGATGGTTACGTCGCGGCTTCCCAGGATGTCTCTTACGACGGTGGGTTCGTGACCAACAACAACGATGACCGGTGCCGCCTTCGACGCCAGCACCGCATCGACGGCGTGTGCCGCCATGGGAAGGCCATCGACAATGGCCGACATTTTGTTGGCGGCCCCCATGCGGCGCGATTGGCCTGCCGCTAAGACGAGTGCGGCGACTTTGGGCGCACTGGGCGGCGTTACGATTGCGCTGTTTGTGGCGCCGTTGGTGGCAGTGGCACGGGGCAAGGGACGGCTGGAAATTTCCTTTAACAGGCCACCGGCGCCCATCCGCATGATGTCTTGTGGCTTGATTGGAATTCGCGCGGCAATGCGTTGAAGAATCCAGTCAAATCCATTCAATTTCGGTGACCGCGCGCAACTGGGAAGGCCCACGACTGGGGTGCCGTCCAACGCGCCCAGCATCAGTAAATTTCCCGGGTCGACAGGCATGCCAAAATGATCCACCTGGCCTCCGGCGGCTTCCAGTGCGGCAGGGATGACGTCGCGACGATCGGTAATCGCCGAAGCACCAGTGATCAAGATCACGTCACCGTTCGTTTGGTTCATCTCGGCGATGGTGGTTGTTAAGGCTGCCTGGGTGTGTGCGCAACGATGTTCCAAAGTGATGGCACCGTCGAGCGCCTCCAACCGGTCAGACAACACACGAACAGTTTTGTCGAGAACGGACGGTTTTGTGTTGGGCAATTCGGTTTGAATTAACCTGGCGCTCAAAGATTTAAAGGGCGCGATGCGAATTAAACCACCATCCTGGGATGCTATTGATGCGCAGGCGTTGGAGATGGAATCGGGGACCGAGAAGGGAATAATTTTAATGGTCGCAACCATTTGTTTGGGCTGCACCACTTCAAATGGCGTTAAAGCTGCAATCGTCGCCGATTCATGGACAAGGTTGATGTTATCCAGCGCATCGGCGTCGTAAACGAGCAACCCGTGGTTTCGCGCGAACAGATTGACCCGACCGGTAAACGCGCTTGACGCCTCTGTATTGTCACCGGCCGCGGCCGCAGCAATAAGCGCCGCCGCGCTGTCTTCATCCAAATCACCGTCTTCATAGCGGACCACAGTTATGGTTTCGTATTCGGCGTCCTGTAACTTTTCGATGTCTTCGGCTGTTAAGCATCGGCCTTTTTTGAACACCCGCGCGCCCACGCGTAACGAATGCACGAGCAGCGCGCCTTCGGTATCGGCTATGGGCGCGTCGTTAAATATCATGCGGCTTGCTTCAATTTATAACGATGCAAGATTTGGGTAATTTCACCCATAATAGACAGCGCTATTTCGGCGGGGGAAATGGCACCTATATCTAACCCGACTGGACCGTGGATGCGGGCGAAATCCGCATCTGTGAAACCTTCATTGGAAAGACGTTCCCGACGCTTGCCCGCTGACTTTTGGCCACCGAGCGCGCCGATATAAAATGCTTTCGAACGCAACGCTACGGTCAGGGCGGGGTCGTCCAGCTTTGGGTCATGTGTCAGGGCGACAATCGCGGTGCCTGCATCCGGGTCGAGCGCTCCCAGGGCCTCATCTGGCCAACGCGAATCAACGGTCACATTGGGGAATCGTTCCGGCGTTGCCCAGGCGCTGCGTGGGTCGACGACGATGGTTTCAAACCCTGCGAGCCGCGCCATTGGGACGAGCGGTTGCGCAATGTGCACCGCGCCGACGATGATTAAGCGTTTGGGCGGATTGAACGCGCGTATGAACAAACGATTCCCGTCGATATCTACGGTTTTGCCCTTGTCATCCGCAATGACGTTGTCCATCGCCGCACTGACGTCTTTGGTAATTTTTATGTCTCCGGTAGCAGCGCCGTCGACGACCAGTGATTGCGCGCCGGTATCGACATTGGTGATTAGCACGGTTTCTGCTTTGGCGTCCCGTGCGGTGAGCAGATCCTGCAGGATTTGCGATTTCATGGCCGTGTCTCCTATAGTTACTCTACCCGCTCGACGAAAACTTCGACCTTGCCGCCACACGCCAGTCCGACTTCCCAGGCCATTTCATCGGTGACGCCGAAATCAAGGAGGCGGGTCTCGCCATCTTTGATCGCAGCCAGACCTTCGCCGACGACGGCACCTTCGATACATCCGCCTGATACTGAACCAATAAATGCGCCATCATCTTTAATCGCAAGCTGGCTGCCAACAGGGCGTGGTGAGGAGCCCCAGGTGGTGACGACGGTGGCCAGGGCGACGCCGTGATTCGACGCTTTCCAAAGGGCTGCTTGCCGTAAGATATCGTCATGATAGGTTGAAGGTTCTTCAGGGACTGTTTGTTCGGTCATGCTGCGCGCTCCCGCCACTGTCTCATAGCATCGTTGGTTCTGGGACCGGTTTCACCCAACACGGAGACTATCCGCGTCAGACTATTTAAATTATGAACCGGTCTGAAGTCGTCCACGTAGGGTAATAACGCCCGTACCCCTAAAGACTTGGGTTCGAACATATCATAACGCAATAGGGGATTCAGCCAGATTAATCGCCGACAGGACCGATGCAGGCGTTCCATCTCCCGTGAAACACCATCTCCGGCGTCCCGGTCTAGTCCGTCGGAGATGAATAAAACCACGGCACCTTGACCCAGAACACGTCGTGACCAATCTTGATTAAAATTATGAAGACATTTCCCAATCCGGGTGCCGCCGGACCAGTCTTCCACCGCGCCGGCAACTGAATCCAACGCAACGTCGATGTCTTTCTGCCGCAAGTACCGCGTTACATTGGTTAGCCGCGTGCCGAACAAAAACGTGTGGACCCGGTCGCGGTCGTTGGTGACGGCGTGCATGAAGTGGATCAACATTCGGGCATAACGGTCCATTGATCCGGAAATATCGCACATAATAACCAAAGGGGGGCGACGTTTCCGGCGACTTCGCGTCTTTAGTGGAATGATGTCGCCGCCATGGCGCAAGGCGGCGCGTAGCGTGGCGTGCAAATCGACCCGCGCGCCGCGTGGGTCGGTGCGGAATCGACGCGTTGGGGTATCTTGCAAGGGCAGACGCATTGATTGGATGGCGCGTCGCGCCGCCGCCAATTCACCGGCGGTCATTTTTTCAAAATCCTTTTCATGCAAGACCTCTTCGCGGCTCCAGGTCATCGCGGCGTCGAATGTTGTTTCTTCTTCGTTTCGGTTTTCAGTTTCGGTGTTCTGGCGTCCGCCTTGCAGTCCTTCCGCGAGGCGTGGCGAAATTTCTTCCTGGTCCATATTTTCGTCGCCGCGGAATCCCGGGAGCACCAGCGACATCATGCGTTCCAGGATTTTTGGATTGCGCCAAAATATATGGAAGGCCTGATCGAACAAATCACGTTGGTCGCGCCGATTGACGTACACGGCGTGCAGGGCCCAGTAAAAATCATTTCTATTACTGACGCCAATCGCTTCAATCGCTTCGATGGCGCGCAACACGTGGCCGGGGCCGATGGGTAATCCAGCGGCGCGCAGCGCGCGTCCAAAATGCATTATATTGGCCGCTAGAAATCCCCGATCATTGTCCGCATCGGTCATGCCGTCGGCACCGCCGTCTTCAATGCTGCGTTGACTTCACTCAGAATTCGACCGGCCTCGCTGCCTTGAATTTTTACGATGTCATCTTGATATTTCAACAATGCGCCCAGGGTGTCGTTGATCCCGTCGGGATCTAATTCTAGCCGGTTTAATTGATTGAGACTATCGGCCCAATCGATAGTTTCGGCGACCCCCGGTGATTTGAACAAATCGAGGGCGCGAAGCGATTGGACGAAGCCAACAATCTGGCGTGATAAACGCTCCGGGGTGCCCGGCGCGCGGACTGCGAGAATTTCAAGCTCCCGTTCGGCGTCGGGATAATCGACCCAGTAGTAAAAACATCGACGTTTCAACGCGTCGTGAATTTCCCGCGTCCGGTTTGATGTGATAATGACAAGCGGTGGGTTTTCGGCGCGCATGGTGCCAATCTCGGGAATGGTAACCTGGAATTCCGACAGCATTTCGAGAAGATAGGCTTCAAACGGTTCATCGGTTCGGTCCAACTCGTCGATTAATAGGACGGGTGGGGCGTCAGTGGTCGCGTCCAGGGCTTGTAATAAGGGGCGTTTGATCAAGAAGCGTTCGGAGAAGATATCGCGTTCCAACAAATTGCGGTCGCGGTCGCCCATGGCTTCGGCCATGCGGATTTCAATCATCTGCAGGGAATAGTTCCATTCGTAGACGGCGGAGGCGATGTCGAGGCCTTCGTAGCATTGCAGGCGAATGAGCTTTCGGCCCAATGTCGCCGACAATGTCTTGGCGATTTCGGTTTTGCCAACACCCGCTTCGCCTTCCAGAAATAATGGCTTTTGCAAACTCAGCGATAAATACAACGCTGTAGCAAGGCTACGGTCAGCGACATAGTTGCCCTTCGCTAGGAGCGCGAGTGTTTCTTCAACGGACTGAGGTTGGTCCATATGCTATATTATCCTTGAAGTAAAATGCGGGCTATTTTTGGTGCCACGCACCGCTAGAATTTTGAACATAAGCGCCTGGGGGCGCACGTTTAATAAGTCGCTTGCCAACGACGGATTCGACCTTTCATAACGATGTATCGTCCTTCTTGGCCACAGTTTGATATTTTTTACGCCGTTTGGCATTAAGTCTGTTGACCAACTGCGTCACGCGGACCCCGGGACTGGAGACGGGGATCACATATCCACGCGCGGGTTCCCCGACGTTGGCGATCCGGACCGCTGAGCCCAGCTCGCCTGCTTGGGCAGTCCCGCCGTAAAATATGACCCCGAATAAAAGCGGCACCAAGAACCGGAGTGTGATCCAATTCGACAAGCGGTTCATGGTTAGAACAAGCCTTTGTTATAGTGGAAGAGGTCATCGATATCATTTTCGACCTTGATACGGACTTCCTGTTCAATTTCAACATTCAAATTAATAACGATGAGTTTGGCTGGGGCATGAATTTTGATCTGTGGTGAAAATGCCGTCAGGCCGGTTAGCAGGGCAGCGAGGACGATGATACGTTTAGATGATACGTTTAAATGTATCCATTCTGTAAATATGGCGTGCCTGGACTCGAAACGCTACCCCGCGCTTTGAATTTATCAGGCCTAGAGTTAGAAGGGTAAAATGTAGTGTGGCCCATGGCTTTGTTTGTGCGGACATCCTAGTCTTTATGAAGATCTAATAACGCCAAAGGGAGACGAATGATGACGGAACGCGGTAGTTACGATCCAGAAACCCATCAGGTTATGACCTTTCATGATGCGGTCCCCGCGTTCTTGGGCGGCGCCGACACCCCACGCGCGTATCTTGAGCGCTGTCTTCAGGTCATTGCGGACAAGGAACCCGCAATTCAGGCATTTGTCAGTACAAACCTAGACGGTGCCCGCGAAGCGGCGGACGCTAGTAGTGCCCGTTATAAGAATGGTGGCCCTCTATCGGGAATCGACGGGTTGCCGATAGGCGTCAAAGACTTGCTGGAAACGAAAGACATGCCGACCCAGATGGGATGTGATGCCTTTATTGGAAATTTTCCAAAACGCGACAACGCCGCTGTTTGGGCGCTGCGTGAAGCCGGTGCCGTGGTGTTATGCAAGACGGTGACGGCGGAACTTGGTGGGTCAACGCCGGGGGGGCCGACAGTCAACCCGTTCAACGCCGATTGCACGCCGGGTGGGTCGTCATCCGGGTCGGGCGCGGCAATTGGGGCTGGAATGTTACCCGCCGCGATTGGCACTCAGGTTGGAGGGTCGATTATCCGTCCCGCCGCGTATTGCGCCAATATAGCGCTGAAGCCAACGCAAGGCGGAATCAACCGTGGCGAACGCCAGGCGACGAGCATGAGCACCCATGGCGTTCATGCGGGAAGCATTGAGGACATGTGGCGCACTGCGATTGAAATTGCCAAGCGCGCCGGTGGTGACCGAGGGTGTCTTGGTCTGTTCGGGCCGGACGCTCCGCCCGCCGCCTATAAACCGGAAAGGTTGATTGTATTGGAGGGTGACGGTTGGGCAGTGACCGACGACAGTAGCAAATCGGGGTTTGAAGCCCTGCTGGAGCAATTGTGCGCCACGGGTGTTGAAATTTTGCGGCGTGGCGATCACCCCTATGTAGACGCGTTGGAGCGTTCGGTTGAAGGGGCGGGGGAAGTTTGTGGATCGATCACCGGTTGGGAAAATCGCTGGGCTCAACGAAACATGGTGAACGAACATCCCAACGGTATTAGCGAACGTTTGAAATTACGCCTCGCCAAGGCTGAGGCGATGACGCCGGATGATTATCGTGCGATGCTGCAACGACGAGACGCGGCGCAGCGTTGTCATGAAAGTGTGGCGCCGTTCGCCGATGCGGTGATCGGATTTTCCTGTCCAGGTCCGGCCCCGTTATGGCTGGGTGATATTCCAGGCGAACCCCAGGCGCCGCGACCCACTGGCGATGCGATTTGCAATACGCCCAGCTCCATGCTGTTCGCGCCGGTGGTGACAATGCCGCTGCTTGCAGTGAATGGCATGCCCGTCGGTGTACAGGTAATGGGTCAGCAGCATAGCGACGCACGCATGACAGCAATTGCCCGCTGGATTCTGGAAACCGTTACGCCCGTTGTAGTGAACTAAATGTGACCTCTCACGAGGTTGTTCAGTTGCCCCATTAGACCATCAAGCGCCATTAAACCGGCGCGACATCTACTCGAGCGTCATTGTAACAGGCGCCGCCGGCAATGTCCGCTTTGGATTGCGCGCTAGGGGTAAGCGCGGAAACGGTTTGGCCTGTTGCACTGGTTTTAAACCAGGCGCCTTTTGGGGAATATAGTGTACCCGGGGGCACGGCGTCGGTGATGGCCAGTTTCAAGTAAACCTCGCCCCGTTCGTTCCAAGCCTTGACTGTGATGCCGTCCTTTAACTTGCGCGCCGCTGCATCGGTGGGGTTCATTTCCAGCGGCTGTATCTCGTCGCTCATCTTGAGCCCACCGAAGGTCGCATTGATACGTTTGTCGGAAGACGGCGTGATCAGATAAAACGGATATTCTGAGTCGAGAGGTTTGAACTCCGGCACGCCCTCGCCGTAAAGACTCTCCAAATTATCGGATAGAATTTCCACCTTGCCCGTCTCTGTACCGGGAAAGACATTAACGAACGGCATTGTGTCTTCGCCATCCACTTCCATATAAATGGCGCTGTCGAGCGGTACTTCACTGGGGCGGACGCCTTTGAGACGCGGATCGGTCGCATCCATCGCATCATCCATTAATTGCGCGTCATCGGCACGAAAGATCGGATTGTCATAGCCAAGTTTGGCGCTCAACCGCCGGAATATCTCCGTGTTCGGCAGACTGTCGCCGACGCTTGGGATGACCGGGTCGGCGCGTTGCAGATATTGCTGGCCATAGGCACCATATAGATCGGCGAATTCAAAATGACTGGACGCCGGCAATATGATATCGGCGTAAGCCATGCTGTCGGTCATCTCGATATCGCACCCGACAATGAACAGGTCGTCTCGCAACAATGCTTTTTTCATGTGGTTTTGGTTGGGATGCACCGCGACGGGGTTATGGTTGTAGATAAACAGCGCCTTTACTGGTGGGTCCAGTGTATTGTCGAGGATGTGATCCGCCACGTCGATGATGTTGAAGGTCCGCGTTCCGTTGGGAATAAGGGCCGATTGCTGTAATCGGGCACCGGTTTCCGGGAAGGCGTTCCCCGCCTTCATGATCAATCCACCGCCCAGGACGCCGAATTTTCCGGCCAAGGCAGGCAATACGGCGGCGCTGCGAATGGAGCTGCCACCATTCCGGCTCCGCTCCATGCCGTTGGCGATCGATATGATGGCGGGGGATATTTCGTGATACATCTTCACGAATGTCAGAATGTCTTCGGTCTGCAAGTCGCAGACATCCGCCGCCTGTTCAATGGAAATTTCTCGTGCTTTGGCCATGTAGTCGTCGAAGCCGTGCACCCAACGGTCCACGAAGGCCTTGTCGATGCCACCACGTCGTTCTAATTCGGCAGCGACTGCCATCGCCAGCATTACGTCGCTACCCGGCGAGATAGCCAGATGCAAATCCGCTTGCTCGGCGATTTTGATGCGTTTGGGGTCGATGACCACCAGCTTGGCGCCGTTTCGTTTTGCCAGCGCAATAATCGAACTCAAATGTAGATTGGAAACCGTGACGTTATTTCCCCACACGACAATCAATTTCGAATTTTGCGCCTGTTCCAGTGGGTTTCCCGGCATACTGCCATATA
>Ga0302122_10000563_pt1 | contig 23002 bp, 15 predicted proteins | sample CB21_SCM_MG_FD_203115 | JGI IMG/M metagenome (GOLD analysis project Ga0302122, IMG submission 203115) | Marine microbial communities from Western Arctic Ocean, Canada - CB21_SCM | ecosystem: Environmental > Aquatic > Marine > Oceanic | place: Canada: Western Arctic Ocean | collected 2017-09-28
CGGGCCGGCCGCGCGGCGAGTGCCTGTTGCGCGGCCGCCCGGGCGCGGTCGGCCAGCGAAGTGCCCTCCGGCGCTCGCGCAGGCACCGGTGGGCCGCGCGGCGGAGCGCGCGCCTTGGTCGAACTTTGCGCAAAGGCCGCTCGAATCGTCGGCTGGTCCTTTGGCAGTGCTGGCGCATCGTCCATGATCAGCGACACGCCGAGGCCGCGCACGCCGGGCGGGTCCAGACTTAAGTCACTCACGAACGCCCGCACGGCCTCCTCGACGTCGCCTGTTACGGGCCGCCAGTTCCGCGTCCGCGACAGCACGTCGCATCGCCCGTGGCCGACGCCCGCCTTGCACGCCTTCGCATTGGCGTCCTTGGTGATCCAGACCTTGAGGCCAAGCTTCACGACCTTCGCATACACGTTCAGCTTCTCGGCCCTCTCCACGGCCTGCCGCGTCAGTCTGGCCGCGAGTTCGCCGAACTGCGTCGCGTCGTCGCAACGAAAGCCGTAGGAGCACTGCGCCCCCACACTCTTGCGCGGTTTCCTTTCCCAGGTCTCTTGCTCGGGGTCAATGCCTCTCGCTCGCTGATAGAGGTCGTCAATGAGTTTACCGCCACCAAGCGCCTCGCGCACCCGCGATGTCGGCGTCCGCAACAAACTGTCGCACGTGCTCACCCCGATGGACTCCAACTCGCGCGCTCGCTTAGGACCGACCCCCGGCAGGGCGTCCGCGGGCAGCCGCGCGAGCTCTGCGCGAGCTTGCTCCGGACCCAAGTGCCGGTGGCCGTCCGGCTTGGCTAGTTTCGTGGCGACGCGCGCCAACAAACAGGACTCCGCGGACCCGATCGACGCGGCACAGCCCCCAGTCGCTTTTAAAATGGCGGCCCGCAACCGTTCCGCCACGATCTCAGCACCGGCTTCGTCGGACGACGAGGCCTCGTGCACGAGTTGTGATACGTCGGCGTAGCACTCGTCGATGGACACGGCCCTCACGTGGGGCGTGACGTCCAAAATGCAGGAGTGGGCCGCCACGGCTGTGGCTGAAATAGCTGCGAAGTCGTAGGGCGACGTGACCAATGAAGGGCACTTGCGCATGGCCTCCCGGAGCCACATGCCCGCGCGCACGCCAAACGCCCGCGCCTCGTACGTGCAGCTCGAGATCTCGGACCGAGAAGCCTGGCCCGACGCCCAGCAGACCGCGACGGGGCGGCCGCGCAAGGCCGGATTATCTCGGACCGCAACCGCCGCAAAAAAACAGTCCAGGTCGATGTGGAACACGATGCGCCGTCGGCCGTTCGTCGGTGGTACCGGCGCGCAGATGTCGCGCGCATGGTTGTCGAAGACCTCAGCCCAGACCTCGTCGCTCTTCCCGATGAAGGCGAGGCGCGACGTCTTGCCGTAGCTGTCGAGGAACTGGGGGTCGGTGGCCGTGGTCCGCCGCTTGGCGGGCGACGCCATGGTCGACCGCTCGCAACAAACAGGTTTGTTGTCGGTGGTCGCACGGACCGTGTGCGACGGCGGGCGGCGTCTTTTAGCGTTGCGGGCGCTGAGCGTTTGGTGCCCCCAGCTTGAGAGCTCCTGGTGCTCTTGTGGTGCACCGCAAGACCAGCCGCTCACAGCAGCGTCGCGCGCAATCGTGCGAGAGCTGTTGCTGCCTTAGACCACAGATGCGAGACAGGCGAGCCAGGCGTGGCATGCCTTTATTTTTAATTATGCTGCGTAAAAACCCGTGCATATAAAACCCTTCGCCGCCAACGCACGTGCACGCAGCTTGTTCGCTTGCTGCGCTCACCTCTATCAAGGGAGGAGTCGCACGCAAGCCACCGTCGCTGCTGCTTCTGCAATAACTGCTCAAAAAGCTGCCAAATCGGCCTCACTGCTTGAAGGGGTGCCAGCCTTCGCTATGCACGGCGTGCCGAGCGCCGTAAGACTCGTCCTCGCGGCCGTGCTCGGCGCGCACGGCTTCGCGCCGGGCTCGCGCGAGCACGCGTTGAAATGCTGGGTCGAGTCGGAGGGCGGCTTCGTCGGCGACGTTGCTGCTGAGACGCGCGACGGACTCCGGGGTCTCTATGCCACAAAAAACGTGCCAAAGGGAACGCTGCTCCTCAGTACCCCGGAGGCCTGCTGCGTCGCGGCCGACGAGGACCCGCAGTGGGGCCTTTCGCTGCGCGAGCTTTGTGTTGCGCGCCTCGTCGGGTCGCTGAGCCGCGGCGAGCGAACGGAGTACACGGACACGCTGCCGGACGAAGAGCCGCTCCTCTGCGACTGGAGCGAGGCCGAGCTCGCGAAGCTGCAGTGCCCGCGGCTCGCGGACATGGCCAAGGGGATGCTGCCGTTCCTCGCCGAGAGCAATGCGCGCGTGCTGCCCTTTGTAACATATGCAACCGAGGCGGACGTCCGCCGGGCGGAGCGCACTGTGCGGACCCGCGGGCTCGTCTTCGACAGCGGGTTCCGCGGCAAGCCGATGATGGCGTTGGTGCCCCTGCTCGACCTCGCGAACCACCGGACGCCGGACCCTGGTGATATGGAGCCCGTCGGCATCGTGTCGGTGCAGCCCCCGCACGTCGCGCTCGTAGCGCCGCGCGACTTATCCCAGGGCGACGAGGTCACGATCTGCTACCGCTACGACGGCAACGAGAAACTCCTTTTAGATTATGGCTTCGCCGAAGCGCTCCGGCCCGGCGCCATGTCGTCCGAGGCGCTCCACCTTGATGAAGGCGTCGTTCCCTTTTCGCCCTCGGTGGATCGGCGCGCGCTCGAGGCGCTCGGGGCGGCCAAGTTCCGCGAGCTTCTGCGGGAAACGCAAGCCGCCGCGCCGACGACCCTCGAGGAGGACCGCGCGCTTATTGCGGAGAGCTCCGGCCGCCGGCGGCACGCCCTCGTCTACCGCGTCGGGCAGAAATCCCTCGTCGCCGCCGCGCTCGCCGCCCTCGACGACGCCGACCCGGCAGCCGCGCTCGCGACCATGCGTCTTGTTTCGTAGCACGCGCGACTTGTTTTGTTATTCTAACTCAAAAGTGAGACTCGTACTACAATGGCGCGTTAGTGGACTATGTTGCCGTTGTGGTGCTGGGACTAGTGGGCGGAGCCTCGTCGGGGGAGAACTAAATTGGAGACACGCTATTCGATTGATATACGGGATTTTTTACTTGCGTGATCACAGTCCACAAAGCGCTGTTAGCCATCAATCCGACGTGTGCTTGCGGCCTTTAGACCGTCGCTTTGATTCGTGCGACCGATGATGCCTCTGGACGCGCACAAGCTGGCATCTCTACTGCACAGCCTCGAGGGTGCCGCCTTGGCCCTTGACGGGTCCGCGGTGGACGACGCAGCGAAAAAGCAGGCCTGGAGCGGTTTATCATCTCGTGCACAGCAAATGCTGCATGCGTTCTCCGCGGGTCGCGCGCCGGCCGCTTCCTGCGAGCCGAGCGAGTCCGCTGCCGTCACCGCGTCGACGAGGCCGCGCACCGCCTGCGGCATCGAGCGTTTCCCCGAGGACGTGCTCGGCGCGGTCCTAGCATTCGTCGACCTGCCGATGCGATTTACCTGCATCGTAGCGTGCCGCAGCTTTCGCGATGCCTGCGTGCGCTTGTCGCCGCGCCTCGAGCATGCACTGGTGGTGAAGCGCTTCCCGCTGCTCACGACCGTCTCAAACATCGGGACCGCGCCGCGGGAGCTGTTTCGCACGTTTGACAGCTTCAAAATCACTCACGGGTCTGCGAGAAGCCCGGCGTCAACGCTCCCTCTTGGCGAGTACACGCTGTTGCTGCAGCTCGAAGTGGGAGATCATGGGAGTAGAGCGGTGGACGGACGGCTGGGGTGTTGGCGGACGCTCGAAGTTCTCTATGTTGGTATCGGCACGCTCTCCTCTGAAACGACCACCGCAACATACGAATTTGGAATACCGCCAGGAGTGTTTCGACGCTACGGTGAAAGTGTGAGTACTGATGCGAGCACGGACCCCGACGACGGCTTCCGGGACGGGGAGACAGTCGCACATGTTGGAGGTAATCATTTGAGAGCAAAAGTCGTGGCTTCGCGGAGAATTGGTGGAAAATTGCAGTTTGCCAAGATAGGTCAGCTCACGGCCTCAGATTATCACGAGGAGGGAGTCGCCTTCGATGATGATGAGATCCCTTTCCAAAGAGAAAATGCTGCGCTCAGTTTTCTCAAAGCAAGGCACGATGAATCCTCCATGTGGGAGGATCCATTTCTCTACCTCTCCTGGCGAGGCGACGGTGACGACGGCGGACCCACCAGAGCGGAAGCAAAAATCCAGTGGCACTCGGAAAATAATGATGCTGATGGTGATGCCATGAGCCTGCAAGATGCCGCCCGCTGCCTCGAGCACTACGTCATCTGGGGAGAGGCGCCGTGACACTTAGTATAAAGAACTTGTTACTAAGTAGTTCCCAGGGGAGAGGCGCCTAGAGCGCGTTGTCGCGCTTCTTCGCGGCCTTCAGGCGGGTCGCCAGCGTCTGGATGAAGCCCGTCGAGTTCTGGGGCACGAAGCCGCCGGCCTCGTCCATGGACACGAGCTTCTCCGAATACAGCGAATGCGGACTGGACCGGCCGCGGGGGATGACGTGGCCCTTGTGCAAATGTAACGCGACGGTGCCGGTCACGGGCTTCTGCGCGAAGTCCATTGCTACTTTCATGAAGTCCATCTCCGGCGAGAACCAGTAGCCGTTGTACACTAATTCCGAGTACTTGATGGCCATCGTGTCGCGCAGGCGCATGACTTCTCTGTCAATGGTCAACGTTTCCAGGTCGAGGTGCGCCGCGGCGAGCACCGTGCCGGCCGGGGTCTCGTAGCATCCACGACTTTTCATGCCCACGTAGCGGTTCTCCACGATGTCGATGCGGCCCACGCCGTGGATGCCCGCTAACTCATTCAACTTCGCGAAGAGCGCTAACGGGTCCTCACCAGTGGTATTAGTAACGTTGCCCTTGGCGTCGTGTTCTCTGACAGCAATGGGATTGCCCTTCTCGAAGTCGATCTCTAGTCTACAAGGCTCGTCCGGCGTATCTAGGAGATCCGCAGTCTTCTTCTTCAACACAAGGCCAGGGTACTCCGTCACGACACCGGGATAGGCCGGGTCCTCGAGCTCCCCCGACTCGTACGAGATGTGCATGATGTTCTCATCCTCGGAATACGAGTGCTTCTTGGTCTGCGAGACGGGGATGTTGTGCGACGCCGCGTAATCGAGCAAGTCCTGCCTCCCCTCGAACTTGGCGAGGTACTCGGACTCGCGCCAGAGCGTCACGCACTGCAGGTTCGGGTCCATGCCCAGGTAGCACAATTCGAAGCGCACTTGGTCGTTGCCCTTGCCCGTGGAGCCGTGGCTCACGTACTCGGCCTTCTCGCGCCACGCGAGTTCAACTTGTTTCTTGGCGATGCACGGGCGCGCCATGGCCGTGCCGAGCAGATATCTTCCTTCGTACAAGCAGTTGGCCTTGATGCACTCATAAACATAGTCCTTGATGAACTCTCTTCTCAAATCGACGCATTCGAAGGCATAGGCTCCACTCGCTTTGGCCTTGTCTTTGATCTCCTCGATGGCGCCGGCGTCCTTGACGTCGTCCTGGCCCAGGTCGGCGATGTAGGCGCAGACCTCGTAGCCCTTTTCATGGGCTAGGTAGGCGAGCTGGGTGCTGGTGTCGAGGCCGCCCGAATACGCCAAGACAATCCTCGGCTTGAACGGGTCCGGCTCCCGGAAGCGCGCGCTCATGGACGTGTCGCCCATGTCGATGGAGGACAGCGGGCGCGCGCGCAAAGGCGCGGCGAAGCGGCTCAGGCGGGCGGCGCGGCACAGCATAGTTGTAGTTGCTGCTGTGTGCAACTATGTGGTGCAGGCGAGCGATGCGACCAATGTCACAGCTCTACAGCGCTCTTTTGTAGTCAGCGATGTGTATCGAGACGGTTAGACAAAGGCAATTGTACGCACGCTCTGCAGCTCAGCGATTTACGTCACCCCCGCACGTTAGAGGCGCGAGCCAGTCAAAAGGCCTGGCACGCATCCGTGGCGGCTGCAAACCAATACGACGGCGGAACCAGTCCGACCGGCTCCTTCCACACGAACTACACTAGAGTAATAGACCTCATCCTGCATTACCCTCGGCGCCGGCGTCGGGGTTCTCACCGGCGGCCGCCGGCGCCGGCGCGGGCGCGGGTAATGCGCCGGGGTTGGCCGCCGCGTGCTCGTCCGCGCGCGAGGCCGAGTTCGACTCAAACTCCCAGTCCGCCCGACAGATACAGCACGTGTTCTTCGTCTGGAGCCACTGCGAGACGCACTGGAGGTGGAACGCGTGCTTGCAGACGCCCCAGACCACTGGGGCCCCATCTCCAGGATACATGACGCCCGGCGGACAGCCTTCGAAGGGGAATTGGCAAATGGCACAGACGTCGCCGTCCACATCGTCGCCCCAGCTCCAGCGCGCGACGGCATGCCAATGCAATATATTGACCTTGAGCGGCATCGTCGGCAAGCGTTCGAGCGTTTGATGGGGCTATTCAGCTGCGCGGTGAATTCACGCTTCCGTCGCGCTGCAAAGGAGCTAGCGCTGCCGCGGCGAGTTAAGGGCAGTTTTATGTAATGCTGCAGCCAACGATGGTGCCTCACTGCGTACTTTGTTAGCCAGCTCTCGTCGCGGGACAAAACGGGTTGCTAAAACCCGCGCGAAGGCGTTTCCGCCGCGTTTCGCCATCTAGTGGAGAGCGTCGAAACACCGAACGTTAGAGCACTCTAGTCCAGCGCCGCCGCCGAGCCGCAGACGCACGCCACGGCCGAGACGCACGCGACCGCCGCGCACACGTCCCGCGACTTCTTCGACGCCGACGAGAGCGCGTCCGGCAGCAACTCCGTGAGCGCGATCATGAACATCAACGCCGCCGCGAAGCCCAGGAACACGGTCTGCAGCGCCGCCATGCGCGACGCGAAGGAGAAGGCCGCGGCCGCGAACAACGGCTGCGGCACGACGGCAAACAACGCCGCCAGGACGCACATGGCGCTGGAGACGCCCTTGCTCTTGAGCACGGCGGCCGTGGCCAGGCCCTCGGGCACGTTATGTGCTAAAACGGACATGCGCGCGATCCGTCCATCTTCGGGGGATTTTGCGTAGGCTAAGCCCAAAGCGAGGCCCTCACTGGCCGCGTGCGACAAGACGGCCAGGGCCGCGGGCAGGCCCCGCGCCTGGCCCTCGTCTTCTCTCCTCAACACTAATGAGAAGATGATCCCGAGGCCCGCGCCCAGGCCCGTCGCCAGCGCGTCGTCCCTTGCGGCGTCTAAGGCTAGAGCGGAGGCCGTGGCCACCACCGCCCCGCCCGCGGCGGCGTGGGCCAACCGTAGGGACGAGGGCGACGTGAAGCCCATCAAGACGCACGGGATGGCCCCGAGCGCGGCAAAGCCCAGCGCCGCGGAGCATTCGAACAACACGTCCAGGGGTTCGAGCGTCGTGACGACGGGCGCGCTCGCGAAGGCCCGCGCGAGCCACCGGGGCATTTGCAAAGGTTCTGAAACGGTCTCGCTTTCAAAACCGTCGAAGGACGAGGCGTGCTGGAAGGCCTCCAAAGCGTGGCCGACCCCGTACGCCGCCACGGCCGCCGCGCCGCCGTTGATCACCATACCTAATGCGCTCTCGAACACGGGCTGCGCAGTCAATCGAGCTTTGGCGCTCCCCAGCGCTACTAATGTCGAGGTCGTGACGAGACACGACGCCGTGAACATCCTCTCGGGCGTCGGAGACACGCTCGTGGCGACCGTGGCGTAGTACGCTAGTAACGGCATGGCGCCGAAGAGGACGAACGACGCGGCCGTCGTCGCGCCCTTCTTCGCCGCAAGACTCAAGAACTCGTCCTCCTCCTCGACTCTTTCCCCGAGCCAGTCGTCGGGCGGCACCAATTGCAAACGGGCCATCATGGTGTGGGCGACGATGACCTCGTCTTTCGTGTTTAGCGCGTCGACGCATTTTTTAGCATCACTGGTCGAGAGGCCGGCCTTCTCGTAGACGTTCCTTAACTTACGGACTTTTTCCGCCCGCTTCCCGGTCCTCAACTCGGCCAGCTCCCGCCGCTGTTCACTAGCGACGTATTCGTCTTCGGCTCTTTCGGAGAGGTAGTCGCCGATGCCCATCGACAAAGCGTCCGCCACCAGATTCGCGGCGCCCATGAGCAGCACCAACCCGGGGTGGGCCCGGGCGCCGGCCACCGTCGCGACGATGGCGAAGGTCGTGATAATGCCATCAAGCCCGCCGAAGACCAAGCTCTTCACGTAGTCGCCGGCGCCGCCCGCGTCCTCGTCCGTGCCGCCCATCGCTGCGTGCGTCCGGCGGCTCTTCGGTGCGCGCCGCGCTGCTCCCGGGATCTGGGAGAGGCTACTCGCTGCCGCGTCGTCCGGGCGCGCAGTGTTGCGCACGTGTGTTATGCGTCGTCAGCGGTCCGCAGAGCTATGTGGCTGCGTCCGTGCACTCGCGCGTTACCGTCCAGGGCGGCGACGTGCGCTGCTATAGCAAGCCCAAAAACCCGGCGGCAGAGTTTATTGCTCGGCGCCTTCCAGTAATCCGTGGCGAGACACCAATAGGGGTCCGCGAACAACCACACCAAAAATCCATTCCAAAATCCAGCCTGCAAAAGCCAAACATGGCGCTGCATTGGCCCGCGCATGCCACCACAGCTGCCCATCTTGCAAGCAGTGCACCAAAAGAGTACGCGCATGTGTGCCGAGGCTGCCGCGGAGCGGAGCGTTACAGAGGATATCTCCAGTAGATCTCAGTGGCACCAAATGGGATGCAGCATACTCAGCATGGCACGTAGCGCATAAATGGGTGCCGGCTCCAGCACACGAGCGCCACAAAACGACGTCGACGCCGTCGTCGCGGCGTGCGCTGAATGTGACGGCCACGTGCTCCTGCTGCGGGTCGTCGGAGCCTCGACGGCCCGCGTGCTGCCGCGCGGGCCGGCGCTAGCACAGGCCTGGCGCGCGCTGCCGTACCAAGGCGCCATCGACGTGCAACTTGCGACGGAGGACACCAGGAAGCGGGGGTATGGACACGATCGGGGCGTCGTCGCGGCCGAGACGGTCCGGATCGAGGGCCTCGCCGAGCCCTCGGATAATGGCTGGGGCGCCCCGCGAGAGTTCCGCACGACCGACGGCGTCATAGTAGCGCGCCTCGCGACGCCGGCCGCAGTATTAGCGCCGCGCAAGCTCTTCCTGGTAAGGCACGCGGAGAGCACGTGGAACCGGGCGACGCGCCTGGGCGACGTCGCCACCATGCTTGGAGACGTGGACCACGGCCTCACGAAGCTCGGCGCGGGCCAGTGCGCCAAGCTCCAGAGACGCGTCGCGGCGCCGCGTGTCTCCGACGCGGAGCGGGCCTTTGGATCGGCGGGCGTCGTGTTCAGCTCGCCCTCGCGCCGGACGGTGCAGACGGCGCTGCTGGGGCTGTCGGGTCACCCGGCCCTCGTGAAAATGCCGGTCGTTTTGAGGGCGGAGTTACGAGAAGTGCGCACCGCGCACGGGAGGGACAACGTCGCCAGGGTCAGCGGCGTCGCCGTCCGGAGCCAGGCGCTGGCGGGCCTCGTCGAGGGCGAGTACCCGGCCGTTGACTCCTCCGCTGTACAGCACCGCTGGTGGGCCTCGTCCGCGGAAGACGCCCAGGCTGTGGCTCGCCGAGTCGACCGCGCGCTAGCGCAGCTTGCGCTGCGGCCCGAGTCCTCTGCGATCTTCGTCTCCCACTCGAAGTTCATCCGGTGCATGTTCCGCGCGGAGGGTGGTGAGGATTGTTCGTTCGCGCGCGGAAAGGTCGTGAACTGCGGCGTGGTTGCGGTCGACGTGGCGTTTGATGCTCCTGCTGGTAGCCGGCTCGTTGACCCGGAGCTCCTGTTTGGCGCCACATTTTCGACCGTCGACAGTCGCGCATCGCTCCTGGAGTCTATCAGCCGATGGAGTTTGAATTATCATTAACTGTTCTAGTTGTTAACATGGGGCAATATGCCAACCTCCACGCCGTCGAACAGACGCTACTTTTCCCACTGTCACGATGTGGGTTGATTACTCAGCGGCGTCGCTTGTCCGAGATCTCGCGCTTGAGCGCTGCGTATTCGTCCCGCATGCGGCGCAGCTCCCCACGCTTCGTGGCCGCTCGGAACTCGGCGGCGAACACGTCGTTCGGCGGGCTTTTGAACTCGTAGCGCGTCCGCGGCGGCGACGCGGCGCGGGCTCGTTGGCCTCTTACGGGCGTCAGAAACCTTCTCGGTGGTCCGCGCGGCCGAGACGCAACAGGGACCCAGCACGGCGTTTAAGGCCAAGACTTTGGCTTTCCAGCGGGGCTGCCTCGAGAACGTAACGAAGGCGAAGACGATGCCACCGTTCTGCGCTGGCACTTTGTTGTCACTGATCTCATCGATCGGTATCGCGGTGACCGCCTGGCGGAGAATTTGCGCGACCGCGGCGTTAAACGATGCCTGGAGCGCGATCTCGAAAATAAGCCGGACGGCGGAGTACTGCTCGTAGTCCGACGACGGGCCCCAGGCGAATATGATGTCCGCCCAGCCGCCCGTCAGCGCCGCAGCGACGGCGTAAACAAATCCGTACGCGGCGGCCTCGGTCGCGTCGCGGATACTATGAAGCAACGACGACACGGACCGCGTGCTTTCGATCGCAGTCACCCGTGATTCTAACTCCTTGAGGCGGCGTGCCGCATTGAGACTGAAAACGGCTGTCTCAAGTCTCTCAACCGCTCCGTACTCGATGGACGAGTCCTCGCCGCGCGAGCTTGGCATATCAACGGCCTCACTAGTTCAGTCTCTCTCGGACGTTAGCGTGACGGCGCCAAAGCGAGAGGCAAAAGGTGGAGAAAACCCGTATAGGACGCTATCGGGGAGTAAGGAGTAAGCGAATAGACGCCGCCCGAACCCGTATAGAGATTGCTGATTAAGACTTCTAAACACACTCACAAATTACTCAAACAGAAAGCTCCTCGAATCCCCCATCCGGCGCCTCGAAGAACCCCGCCACATCGTCGGGTGCTGGCCGCCACGCCGGCGCCCGGTCCTTGTCCACGAGCGCGGCCCGCACGCCCTCATAGAAGTCCGCCGACGTCGCATCTGGGCGCACCATATGTGTCATGACCCGAAAGTCGGTGCGCAGCACGTAGTTCAGCGCCTGCCCGCGCGCGCGGCGGACGGCCTCGAGGGTGATCGCCGCGGCCGTCGGCGAACCCCGGCGGATGGCGACCGCGGCGGCCGCACAGAAGGGCGCCGCGTGCGCGTCAAGCGCGGCCAATATTGACGGGACGTCCGGTGCCGAGAAGCACGCGTCGATATCCGCCGCGTGCGCCTGCACGGCCGAGGCACCGTGCGAGACGTTGAAGCGTTGGAGGGTCGCGCCAATGGCGTCCGCGAAGGCGTCCGGAGGCTGATCGCCGTCCAGCATGGACAACGCATCGCGAATCGCGTCCAGATCCGAGGACGCCACACAGTGCGTCGCCAGACCTAAAGCGACCACGTCCGTGGCATCTAATCGAGCCCCCGTCAAGGCCGCATATTCGCCAGCGCGCCCGGGCGTCGACGCCAGCGCCAGGGACGCGCCGACGTCGGGAAAGAGGCCAATCGCCACCTCGGGCATCGCGAGCTGCGTCGATTCCGTGGCGATGCGGTACCGGCCGTGGACGCTGAGCCCCACGCCGCCGCCGAGCACGAGGCCGTCCCAGAAGCTGCACTGGACGACCCTCGAGTTCCACGCGAGCGCCCCGGTTCGTGAGTTCAGCGCGTACTCCTCGCGGAAGAACGTGTCGAACAGAGGTGCGGCGTGCGGCTTTTGCGCGTACTCGAGGCCCGCCGCGCGCACCGCTACGATGTCTCCGCCAGCACAGAATGCTCTCTTGTCGCCTCGGAGGGCGAGCGCGACGCAGCCTTGCGACGCTTCGGCGATGTCGAACGCTGTTTGCAGTTCGCGGACCATATCTAGGTTTAAAGCATTCAGTTTTTTGGGCCTGTTGAGCATAACATCGACCAGGGCGCCACGCTTCTCTACTTTTAGGTTCAAAAAGCTGCTCATGCTGCGCCGTAGCATCGCATAAGTCGCCGCCCTTGCGCGTGAGTCCAAAAGCGACGCGTACCGCCTGCTTTTGCGCCCAAAGCTTTGCTATTTGGCCTTCAAAAACCCGTGCCCTAGCAATTCGCAAAACGGGGGCAGCATCCTGGCGGCGGCCGCACCGGCCAACGTTACGCTGATAGTGATACTAGCTTAAAAAGAGGAGATTAAAGTTAGTTAGTTACACAGTCTCTAAGAATACGCGCACGTCTGTTGCCCGCGATGCACCTCAACACCCGTACGCCTTGCTGAGCGCCTCCTTCGCCTCACTGACCTCCCCCATCTTCCGCGCGGCCCGCTTGGGGTCGCCCCGAGCTTTGTCCGGGTGCCAGCGTCTAGCTAATTTTTTGTGCTGTTTTTTGAGCCATTTGCATTTGCTTTCCTTGCGCAATTGGTCGACGTTCGCCGGCAGATCCAGGACGCGGCCGTGGTCCCGTCGCTTCTCCCACTGGTCTTCGAGCCGTCTACAATCGTGCAGGCGCCTTCTGAGATCAAACGCGTCGCCGGCGTCGTCGGTCCAAGATAAACGTTCCGGGTCCGCGCGCTCGCCTCCACTCGCTTCCACCGCGGTCCGCCAGTCCCGCGTCGCGTCGTCGTACGCGTCGTCCCGCTCCAGAGCCGCGGCGCGCGCCGCGTAGGCCGAGGCGCTCTCGCCGCTCACTTCGCCCTGCGTGACCGCGGCGTCGCACGCGGGCTTGGCGAGCTCGTGCCTTCTCACCCTTGAAAACGCGTGGCAGCTCCGGAGGTACAGCGTCGCCCGGTAAGCTTCTAAGCGAGAGCCCTCGAACTCCTCGCCTAGAGCATCTAAGGCCCCGTACGCCTCGTCCAAGGCATCCACGGCTTTAAGCGCCATGCCCTTCTTCAGCTGCTTGTCGATGGCCTCGACGCGGCGCTGCAGCCCCTTCAAGCCATCGTACTGCGTCCGCAGGGGCACCGAGTCGGGGTCGTGCCTGAGACCCGCCTGGACAAACCGAGTAGCCTTGTCCAGGCGCCCCCGTTCTAACGCCGCCGCGGCGCCGATCGTCAGCGCCAGCGTCTTCGGCTCGCCGACAACGAACGGCGTGCGCATGGCCTTCTTGTCGTGCTTTTCCAGCGCTTGTAAAGCTGCGCCCGCGACCTGCTCGGCGCCGCCCGCGTCGCCCAGCACTAACCGTGCGCGGGCCAGCCACACGGCCCACTTCAGCGGCCGCCCGCTCCGCACCAAGCTCTTGAGAAATTCCGCCGCCGCGGCCCAGTCCTTACCAGCTTCAACGTTGTCCGGGGCGAGGGCGCGCCGTAGGGCATCTACACTTTTGGCCGCGGCCGTCGCCGCGTCCAGACACCGCTGCGCCAGGCCCTCGACGGCCTCCTTATTAGTCGCATCCGACGCCGCGTGGCACCGCGCGACGTGCGCCAGCGCTCCTTCCGCGTCGCCCGTCGCCTCGAGGGCCTCCGTGGCCGCGTCAAATTCTAATTTCGGGTCGCCGGCGAAGGCGTGGCCGCCCTTGAATAACTCAGTAACATCACACGGCTTGTCCCGCGCGCGCGCCGCGCAGCTCCGCGCATTGCTCGTTAAGGCGTCGCCAGGTTTGGCGCTATGCTCCTCGGCATCCAGGAGCGCTCGTAACCCCGCTTCCGCCGCCTTGCGCCGCGCCGCCGCGGCGTCGCGCGACGCCGCCTCCCGCGCCATGCGCGCGTCGTACAGCGCCCGCTCCGCGGCCTCCTTGGCAAGCTCCTCTTGCATCTTCGCGTCCTCCTTCATGCAGGCGGCCACCTCCTTCATGTAACTTTCCTCGACGTTCTTCTCGATGCCCTTGCGCCGCGCAGCCCGCAAGTAGTCCGCGGCGGCGGACCGGGGGCGGTCTTCGCGCGCCTCCTCGGCCCGCTTTTTGTGCTTGCCCGCGGTTTTTAGGCGCGTGGCGTTTGCGCTGGCGAGGGCGCTCGCTCGCGTGTCCGGCACCGGCGTGTCCTTGGACGCTTCCTCCATGACCTCGGCGATGCGCCGCGCGAAACCAACATCATTCTTCTTCGCAACGTCATAAACATAGCGCAGCGCTGCGGCGACGGCGTCCTCGCCCAGCCCAATGTCCACGTCCACGGTGCCCTTGTCGTTGAAGCGCAGCGGCACGCTGATCCACTCGGCGGGTCGGGCGGTGCCGTCGGGACCGACGTCCGCGACGTCCGCCGCGGCGAGGGAGAGCAGCGCTACGACGAACTTCTGCATGGCTGGCGCGCGTCGATGGCGTGCTCGCTCTACAGTTGCCCACAGCGCAGCTGGCTGTATAGGAGGGATGCGTGTGTGCTGGGAGTCGGCAGTGAGCGCGCGCTTTTTCCCAGTGCTCGCTGCAGCGAGGATTTGCAGTGGGCCGCCGCACTTGTCAGATCCAGTGGAACTGCAAGCTAGGACGTCCACGCAGTGCTTTTTGACAGCGTCGACGAGCTTAAAAACGCTAAAGTTTGTCGGTCGGCGTTATTCCGGCCAAAACGGGTTTCTGAACATTTTGGGCAGCCTCTCTGTACTCATACCGGACGCATAGATGGAAGCGTGCAGTTTCCAGCTTCCTTGGTGGCACCCTGAGCACGCATCGGCGCGAAAGCACGAGCGCTGCGGCTCAAATAGACGCTACCACTGACACTCTGTATAAAACGCCATCGATGCCTCAAATCCTCTACGTGTGCACGTCGAACACGTGCCGGTCGCCGGCGGCGGAAAGGATCGCACGCGAGCATCTGCGGAAGATCGGCCGGACGGACGTGAAGATCGCGAGCCGCGGCCTCACGGATCGATATAGCGCCTGGGGGTCGGGACCGGATCCTCGGGCCGCGGCAGCCCTCGAGCGCGCCACCGGCCTCGTGAGCGCGTTCCACGCGTCCTCGCTGCTCACGGCCGAGGAAGTCGACGCCTGCAGTGCGTTGTTTTACTTTATGGACGAACAACGAGACTGGATCGCCGGGGCGGTCGGAGAGGCGCCCGTGCGACGCGCCGCCGAGACCGGGCGCTTGAGGCTCGTGGCGCCTGATGTCGTCCCGGACCCCTTCTTCGCCGACGACGCGTTCTACGACGAGGTCATGCAGCTGCTCCAGAAGCATGTAGCGCGCTCGCTCGACGAGGTGCTGGCAGAATTAGGTTAAACACACGTTAAGTTATCTATGGAGGCGCCGGCTTCTCCGCGTCCACCGTTGCGGCGGCTGCTGACGTCTCGTCCGACGCGGTGGCCGGCCCGTCGTCCCCCGCCGGCGGCGGACCGGCCCCGAACATCTCCCCGAAGTACTGGGGGTACTGCTCGACGCAGACCTTCAGGGCCAGCGTCGGCTCGGCGCAAGTGACCGCGAAGTCGGCCTCCTTGTTCGTTTGGTCCGCGTCCTTGTTGAGCGCCTCGACCCCGTCCAAACACACCTCCCAGACCTTGAACACCGCAGCGCACGGCGAGTCCTCCATGAACTGGCACAAGGGGCACTTCAGCACCGGGTCTAGGTGGCAGGCCTCCTCCCGCCAATAGTCGGCCCGACAAATAGTACCGGTCAACGGCGCTGCCGTCTGCGGCGGCCACGGGTCGCTCGACGCCCCCTCGGCCTTTGGCTCCGTTGGCGCCGACACCTTCAAAGCGTCGGCGCCGACCTTGAGTACCGCGGTCGCGCCGCCGCTTGCCTTCACATCCGAACCGTCGCAGAGGCACGCGCCCCGTAACGCCCCGTCGCTGTCCGCGCCCACGACGCGCACGGTGGCCTTCTCGCCGTAGAGGGAGCCGTACATCTCCGGCCTTTTTTCCAGACCCTCGTCCAACACGAACAGGGCCGGGGCGCCGTCCAGCTTTGGCCACTTGCCACCTAGGCGCTGCTGCGACGCGGCGTCCAAAAAGACGCCGACGCGCGGCGACGTGTCCGGCGTCGGCTGCGGTTTTGGTGCTGTCGCCTTGCGCTCCGGCGCCGGCGTCGTCCCGCGCCGCTGGAGGTCGGGCGCCGGCGTCGTCGTCGTCGCGCGCCGCTGGAGCTCGGGCGCCGGCTCCGGCGTCTTCGCCAGGGAGTTGCGCCGTCGCAGCGGGGCCGCGTCTTGCTGCACCGCTGCCACCGGTAACGCTCCGGCGAGCGCAGCGGCACCGCGCGACAAGACACCGCGCAGCATGGGTGCTTGTGGTGCTGCTTGCTGCTCAAGTGGTGCTCCGCTGCACGCGTGCAGCAGCCGACCAGTAGCGATCAATTGCTAAGCGTTGAAGCGCACGCGATGCACTGATGCAGCAGTAGAGTGCGCTGACGCGTAGGCCAAAACCCGATTTGCAGCGTGGCGTGCGGGTTTCTCAGCGCACGCCAAAGGCCCTGGTTACGCGTACCAGCAGCCAAACGCAGCTGTGAGCGAAGCCACAGGCCTCTATCAGACACGCCGCGACAAACCAGTAAATCGCCGTAGGCAGCGGGCAGTAAAACATAGCGATGGCGGCCGTGGGCCGGATGCCCGCGCGGCAGCGGTCCGCGCCGACCGGCCGCGCCCTCTTCGCCGACGACTCGATCCAGCGCCACGCGCTTAATGCACAACCAGCGCGGGCGCCGAATAGAAGGCCGCCCCACCTGCGCACCGGGTCTGACTTGGGCGACGCGCGGTCGCCGCAACAGCCGTCGCCGCGCTCGCGGCGGCGGCGGCGGCACTCGCAGGAGCCGCGGGGCCGCCCGGGCCGCTCCCGGAGCCACTCGGGCGCGCGCTCCCTCAGCCCCGCGCGGACCACGCTTTCGCAACGGAGGCGCAGTGCGAGCGTGACCAAGGACGACGCCGATTTGAGGCGGAAGCAGCTCCCGTCCATTGTAATAGAACCCCAACCCACCGGGACGCCGTGGCGCGATTTGCTCGCCTTCGCCTGGACGGAGGCGTTGGGCGATCGGCACGCGTTCGGGTTAGATGACAACGTGACTGCCGAAATCGACAACTTCCTGCTCGTGCCCTTCCGCTTCGAGCGCTTTTTGTGGTTCGGCATGCTGGCGTGCTTGGACACGTTCCTGTACGCGGTCACGTTCCTCCCGATCCGGGCGGTCGTCGCGCTGTATTCGCTCTTTACGTTAGCGTTAAGGATGGAGCCGCGGTCGCCGGGCTCGCCCCGCGTCCATTTAAGAGCGCCGGCGTTCTCCCGGGCCCAGGCCTTCGATTTGGCGAGGTGCGTGGTCATCGCTGCGGGTGTTGGGGTACTCAGAAGAGTCCCTCTTTCCAGGGCGTACCACTGGATCCGCGGCCAGAACACGATCAAATTATATGTTATCATTGGGATCATGGAGGTGTTCGATCGATTGCTGTGCGCGTTCGCCCAGGACGCCCTGGATTCGTTCTACTTGTCCACGCGGGGCGCGCTGGACTCCCTGGCGAACACAAGGAAGTCCGTGATCTTCCTCTCGCTAGTCTTGGTGGTGACGGTCGCCCACGCGTTGTTGCTCTTCGTGCACTTAACTACGCTCAATGTGGTCGTGAACGCCAACGAGGCCACGGCGCTCTTCGCTCTGCTCGTGTCGAACAACTTCAGCGAGATCAAGTCCACGGTGTTTAAACGGTTTACGCCTTTAACGCTCTTCGACATCACGGCGGCGGACGTCTGCGAGCGCTTCAAGCTCGTGCTGTTCCTCGCGCTGCTGTATGTGCTGGGCTGGGCCCAGGTGGCGGGGGACGCCACGGAGTCGCGGGCGTCCCTCGAGGTCGTGCGCTTCCAGTCCTTGTCTGTACTAGGTTTCGAGGTCGGCGCGGACTGGCTGAAGCACGCGTTCGTGGCCAAGTTCAACCGGGTGGACGCCTCGGCCTACGACGCCTACGCCGAACGGGTCGCGCGGGACGTCGTCACGGGGCGGCGCGGGCCGGAGGCCGGCGGCTTCGCGCTGGACCACACGCAGGCGGTGACTCGCAGGCTGTCGTTCGCGGTGTTGCCTCTCGCGTGCGTCGCGGTGCGGTACGCGGCGCTGTCGCTAGGGTGGTTGCGATTGTCGCTCGATCTATCAGCGTATGCGGTCGCGGCGCTGGCGGCTCTGGGGTTCCTGCTCCTCGTGCAATTGAAACTGCTGACGTCGATTTGTTTGGCGGGCGTGGCCGTCGGGCTGTGCCCGGACGAGTCCGTGAGCGCGCCCGGGCCGCTGGCGACGCCGCGCAAGGGGGGCTCGCAGTCGTTCCACGACCTGCCCGCCTTGAAGCGGCAATCCCTCCGGGCCCCAGACCCGAAGGGCAACTAGTGTATAGGATGCTTGTGTTTACTTTCCTTCCGGGAAAATTGGGGCCGGCTTGTCTTCCTGTCGACTGGCGTGGGTTGATTGGTCCTCCTTGGGCCGATCAGCCCGAAGACTCTAGTGGGCTGTCTAGTGGGTTATTCGACGGGTACGCATGCGCACCCGTGCGACGGCCGAGGTGTTCCCGAGCACTGCCGAAGCCTCCGCAGGCTTCGGAGGCTCGAGGGTTAGAGTGTCGATTTCGGCTTGCTCCTACGCTATCTACGCGATGCCCGCTGCTCGTAGTTAATTTACGCTTCGGGCCTGGACCCAATTAGGCTCCTTCCGACACCCTGGAACACTCATCGGTAAGTGCTGAGAGCGTACGAGAGGCCCCGCGCTCCGCCGCAGCGGAGCGGCAGCGATTCGGCCAAGGCATTGGCAGGTCGCAAAAACGGCCAAACCAAACCGCGCCTCCCCCACAATCTTCGAAATCGCTGCGATAAGCCGTCCTGCAAGTCTCTGGACCCTCAACAAGCTGCCGCCACTCGCGCACGGTCGCGACAAGAAAGAGACACCTTCCGCGCCGCGCCGCGACGACGCTTGGCACCCCTCGCAGCACCTATAGCACGCCATATATTGCGTAGACGCAGAGCCAAACACACCACAACACGATGCAGAACGTGCCCCACCCGGCCTGGGGCACGACGCAGCCCGTGCCCCTGCCGGTGGCGCCGGACCTGCAGAGTACACAATGGCCGGGCCCGATGCTCGGCGTGCCCCTGCAGGGCGCGCGCGTCGTGCTGCCGCTGGCGCCCCAGGTCGGCGCCTGGCCCCAGCAGGTGCCGGCCGCGCACATCCTGGGCGCGGTGCCGGCGCCGGCGCCCATCGCCCCCCCCAAGGAGCCCACAAAGACGGCCCGAGCCAAGGGCGTCGCGCGCGCGCGCTGGAACCACGACGAGGAGGAAAAATTGCAAAAACTCGTGGATGAACACGGCGCTAAACGATCTTGGCAGAAGATCTCGGAGACGCTCGGAAGCGGGCGCACGGCGTCGGGCGTCGAGCAGCACTGGCAGGTCATGACCGGCCAGCGGCAACGGAACGGGGCCACGGTCACGAAGGAGGCCCAGGCCGCCGTGCCCAACGCTTTATTAGCGGTGGGCCAGAAGGACGGCGGAAGCGGCGCGGAGCGGCGGACGTCCGCGCGGTGGACCCAGGACGAGGAGGCGCGATTGAGGGACGCCGTGGCCGAACTCGGCAAGGGCAAGTGGACCTTGGTGGCCGAACGACTGGGCACGGGGCGCTCGCCCTCGGCCGTCGAGCAGCACTGGCAGATCGTCACTGGGCAAAGGAAGAGTAAGGGAAGGCACGCCAGTGCCCACCAGCAGCACCGGACGCAGCAGGTGGTGGCGCCCCAGGTCTACAGCGTCCTCGGCGCCAACCAGCCCGTGCCGCTCGAGGCGCCGGTCCCTCGGGAGAAGGGCGGCGCGCGCTGGACGCCGGACGAGGAGGTCCAGTTGAAGGCTTTGATTGAGGAGGTCGGGGCCAAGGGCCAGTGGCGCGTCATCGCGGAGCGGTTACGATCCGGCCGGAGCCCGGGCGCCGTCGAGCAGCACTGGCAGATCATGACCGGCGGCCGGAAAGGGAGCTCAGCAACTAGACTAGCGCAGCAGGCCGCCGCGGGCGAGTCCGACGACGACCCCGCGAAAGCTCGAAATGCCAAGAGCCGCGCGGTGGCCCACCGGTGGACGCCACAGGAGGAAACGGAGCTGTCCAATCTCGTGGAGGACTTGGGGTCGCGAGGCAAGTGGCCCCAGATCGCGGAACGGCTCACGTCCGGGCGGACCGCGAGTGGCGTGGAGCAGCACTGGAAGATCATGCACGGGAGCCACCACGGGGCGAAGCGGGCGCGGCTGGCGCCGCCCGCGCCGCCGGCCATGGTGGTCTCGGCGGCGCCGCCGCCGCCGCTGCCGCCGCAGGCCTCCTTATTGGGCCAGGCGCGGCCCGTGTCGCTGTCGGTGGCGGGGCCGGGCGTGCCGCAGCAGGCGTGGGCGCCGCCGATGCATGTGGGCTACGCGATGCCGCCTCCGCCCATGTAGCCTACCCCAGTAATTAAAAATCACAAAACAACCCCCGCGACGCGGTACACCGCTCTTCCTTCGCTCTCGTACCGGCCCTCGGTCTCCGTGCGCGACGGTAACGGGGAGGCCGCCAAAAAGTCCGCGCCGACGGCCCGGGCGCCGCCGGCCGCGACCCCGCGCTGGGTCCGGAGCGACGGATCGTCCATTGATAAACGCGGACACGCGATGCCGCACTCCGCCGCCCGCGCCACGCGGTACTCCGGCAATTGTTCGAAGAGATCGCGCGTCCGCACGGCGACGTCCTCGACGTTGGACGCGACGAGGACGCACGTCCCTTTAGAACCGGCGCGCGCCGCTAATTTTAATGTAGCGGCGTTCATGAGGCACGCCGACTGCTTCTGGGGCAGCTGCGCGTTCTTGCTCCGGTCGTCGAGCGCGGGAGGCGTCGGAAACATGAAGAGAATTGCCCGCAGGGGGGCGCTGTAGCAGTGCCGCGCCCAGTGCAGGGCCTCGTCGGCCGACGCGCACGCGAAGCGGAGGCAGCCCGTCATCTCCAGGCGGTGCGCGAGGCCCGAGCCGTAGAGCAGGCAGTGCGCGGCGCGGTCCACGGCCAAGACATTTACATGCGGTCTCGTCTTCGCTAGGTTCACCGCGAGGGCCCCGAAGCCGCACCCGGCGTCGATGACGAGCGGTCGGGACGGGTCTTCAAAGACGGGCGGCCAGGCAAAGCCGCCGCGGTCGTTCGGGGCCTGCAGGACCTTCTTGCGTTTTTTTGAGTAGTCCCACAATTCGCTGAGCGCCGCGTCGTCGCTGAATTTCACCTTGCCGCCGAGCCGGCGCCAGGTTTGGTGAGGGAGCCGCAGCGCGGCGAGGCCGCATTGCGCGCGCGCCGGCGCCGTGTCCGTGACCGACAAGACGTAATTTCGGCCGTCGCTCGTTTCAAACGTCGCCTCGTCGTCGCCGCGGCGCGACACGGCCGCCGCCAGGCTCGCGAAGGGCTCGGCGCCCGTGAGGCCCGCGAGCGCGCAGTCCCGCGCGGCGGCCGCGGCGGCCGCCGGCGAGACGCGGTACCGGGCGAGGTTGAGCACCGCCTGCTCGTCGTTGGCGTTTACTCGGCCCGCGCGGCGCGCCTGCAGCAGTGCGGTCGCTGCGGCCGCCAACGCGGCGTCTCCGGCACTGGTTGCCATTGGTGGAATCGCTACTCTAGCGTCCAGCAGACGTAGGAAGCGGTCCACTTTGCGTACAACTTGATCCCCGAGCAATTAAGGTCAGCTCCAGCTCAAGCTGCGATGCCAAAAACCCGTCAAAACCCGTCTAAAGTTTGTCGACTTAATTAAACTCTGCGAGCCGTGTTGCTGTCGTTGCTATCGTTTAACAGCATCTCGGGCAGAGGTTTGCTGCAGCCGCGCACGCGTGAAGCGACCAGGCACGCAGTCCGACGCGTGGCACGGCGGTTTCGCCACCCAGAGAGGCATCTTGTCGCGGGCGCACGCTCGTCCAAACGGCACCGGACCGGTCGCACGCCTCGCAGCCATGGATGCCGCGACCGTAGCCGACGAGGCACCGGCGACCTTCGAGGCCCTCCCGCAGTCGATCGTGCGCGACGAAGTGCTGAAGCATTGTGGTGGGAGTGCGCTGTGCGCCACGGCCTGCGCGTCGAAGGCGCTGCGGGATGCGTCCCAGGACGCGAGCCGCGCGCAGCTCAAAAAGCGGTTCGGGTGGCTGTGGCCCTCGGCCGCGCGACCAAAGGGCCCGCGGCCCCGCGGCGCGGCGCCCGCCGGCGCCCTGCGTTTGCTGGAAGACGAGGGCGCCTTCGTACTGGCGTGCGGCACGCGGGAGGAGGCGGCGCCCACGAGCGACGCCGCCGCGGTGCGGCCCGCGCCGCCGCGGCCCATTGAGGAGATGGCTCGTAGAATACATGACGACGCCCTCAGAACCATGGGCATTCCTCGGTTCGGCGACTGCGCCACGGCTCGAAACGCGCCGGCGGCTTGTAGAGCAGGGAATGGGGACGTGTGGCTGTGCGGGGGCTGGGCGGAGGGCGAGGCCTTGGCGGACTGCGAGTTCCTCGATGCGAGCCGGCAGTGGCGGTCGGGGCCGCGCATGGACGCGGCGCGGTGCTTCGCCGCGGCCGTCGCGCCGCCGTTCCTGGACGATGCCATATTGGTCGTGGGCGGCGGGGACACGCTGTGGGTCGGCGGTACGGCCTCCCGGGACTGCGAGGTCCTGCACTTCGAGGGCGCGAGCTGGGGCCAGTTCCCGGCCTTGACGCACGCGCGGTGCGGCCACGGCCTCGCGGCCACGGCGGAGGCGGTCGTCGCGTGCGGCGGGTACGGGGGCGGCGACGCGTACCTGGATTCCGTCGAAGTGTGCCGCGGCGACCGGTGGGTCCTTGGCGCGGCGATGAAGTTCCGCCGGACGGGCGCCGGCGTCGGGTGCGGGCCCGACGCGTGCGTCTACGCCGCGGGCGGTTCGCCCGACGGCCAAGATGCACTCGCGTCCGCGGAGCGGTGGGACTTGCGGGCGCCGTCCTGGGAAGTATTGCCGCCCATGTCCCGCGGCCGGGGCTACGTGGCCGCGGCCTTCGACGCGCAAGGCGATTTTGTGGTGCACGGCGGCTACAGCGAAACGGGCGACGTGGGCGCCGAGGCCGAGGCGTTCGACATCCGGGCGCATCGCTGGCGGGCGTTGGATT